>ERZ773197.1356-NODE-1356-length-17040-cov-14.084545_pt1 | contig 17040 bp, 11 predicted proteins | sample MGYA00580999_ERZ773197 | MGnify/ENA primary metagenome ERZ773197 (study PRJEB29015, sample SAMEA2738166) | human oral metagenome | biome: human oral; feature: human-associated habitat; material: saliva | place: China | collected 2185 ...
ATAATTACACCAACATAATCAAATTCTAATCCTTGACATGTATGAATACATCCAATCTCATTAATAGAATTCGAGTCAATTGCCCAAGTAGTTGAATTGGCTAAATTCCAACTCATGCTAAAATTATATTCTGGTATTTCTATATCATGAATTTCACTATTATTTTTTCCATTACTTATCCAATTCCAACAATATCCAGCAACAATTCTTGATTTATTATTAACATTTTTTTCTTCTACTAATTTTCTTACTTCATTAGGATTATCTAAAACTCTAAAATCATAATCAAACCCAGTTATATCAAAGTTAGCAGTATTTCTAATGCCTAATACTCTATCTAGCCATGCAACATAACCATCAGACCCATTACATCTAAATTGACTATCTAAATCAAAAGTATAAATACCAGCACCTTGTTCGTTAGCAAATTTTTTTATTAATTCTTCGCTTCCAATATCTTTTAATGTAACTTTCTGATTTTCATCTATAAAGAATATCGAAAACTTAGCAGCATTTATTATTTCTTTTACTTGATTTTCCCCCTTATTTTGGTACATTCCTGATTTAGCATTTAATCTATGAGCTTCATCCACTATTAAACAATCTAATTTATTTCTTTCTTCATATGTAAAATTTCCTGAGCTTTGAAATAAATGATTAATATATGTTTGAGTAAAATCTCCTCTTAATTTAGAAGAATAAACCTTTCTTGGAGCAGCATTCTTTGTTACATAAAAACAAGTCATATTTCTATTGTTTAATTCAACTAATAAATTAACTGCTAATACAGACTTACCAGTACCCGGCCCACCTCTAACTATCATTACATTCTTTTCATTTTTAGAAATTGTATCAATAGCATTTCTAAGAGCATATTCATATACAATCTTTTGATTATCAATCATATAAAACTCTTTATTACCTTTTAACATATTTTTTAAAGAATCTTGCAGCATCTTAGAAGGTCTAATTATTCCATTATCAATTTCATATAGAATATTTCCGTCATCTCCAGATTTAATATATTTCTTAATAAAACTTCTTAGCTTAATCACATCATTATGCCCAAATAATGGTGCTTTATCTGTATATTCTTTATAATTATTTGAAAGTAATGTATCGTCATTTTCAAAATAATAGTTATGTAAATAAGCACATGGTACTACATTAATATTTTTTAATTGTACTGCTTCATTGTAATCTTTAATTAAATTGGCATAAGTCATAGCCTGGTAAGATGGATGATTAACATCTCTCATACCACCACCAGTAAAAGTGTTTACTTTATAAATACCATCCATTTGACTAACTTCAGTTACTTTATCCCATTGCTTTAACTCAACAATAACAACGTTAGATTTTCCTTGATCATATCCTGACATCATAAAATCTATTCTACATCCAGTTGGGGGTATATTATATTCTATAGCTATACCGGTATTAGCTGGTATTTCTAAATCACTTAAAACACCTCTCATATATTGCATCGAATTTTTCCATGAATTAAATTCAGGCATGCTAGGTCTTTTCTTAACAACATCAATATATTTATTTCTTATTCTATCAGCTATTATACCCAAATCTACATCATTAATAAATTCAGATTTAATTCCTTCATATACTAACATAAATCGCACCTCACAATTTATTATATTTTGTACTAACACCTTTTGCTTTTTCTATAGGATATTTTTTTTCACTAATTTTCATTTTTTCTAAAATTATTTTCTTAGGATCAACTCCAATTTGATGACAAAGCAAAATACAATAATTCATTACATCTGCTATTTCATATTTTAATTCTGTCTTATCATAATTGTTATTCCATTGAAAACATTCAAGTAACTCTCCTGCTTCAATCGCTATAGATTTAGCCAAATTTTCTGGAGTATTAAATTGTAACCATTCTCTATCTTCGGCAAACTTAACTATCTTACTTTCTAAATCTTTCATAAAAGCCTCCCATAAAATCATTTTAATAATTAATGCTGCATTTGATAATATTATAGCAAAAAAACATATATATTTATAGTTCGTTTGACAGAAATATTCTCTTAATCAAATTATAGTAATACCTTTCTTATAAAAGAAAAAAACTATTTTAAAATAGTTCTATGACTACATTATATTACTTCTTTAATAATTCATCATTATTTTTATACTAAAAGCATACATTTTTTCCTTATAGATAGTCTAATTTATGTTAATTTTAATTTTTCTTCTTTTGACCAAGATTTATTTTTTCCACCTTTAGGTCTTCCTATAAAATCATCTTCTTAATTCAATTATAACAAAAGAAAAGTAGATCACATTCTTTTTATGTATCTACTTTTACTTTATCACTTCACTGTATTGGTGTAAATCTCTCTTTTTTTTATTTGGTAAACTTCTGGTCATTTGGTCCAGAAGTAACTTCTCACCAACTTGGCACAAACTATTTCACTTCGTGCCCATTGGGCACACTTTGAGACCACTGGTCACAATAAAACAAATTATTTTATACCATTTTGCTCTAATTTTTCTTTTATTTCAAAAATTATTTTTGTCTGTGCAGGAGACATTCCCATTACCATACCACTACAATATTTAATAGCAAATTCTATAAATTCTATATCTTTTCTGTTCAATATTCCTTGTTCAGTCCCAAGTTGTTTAACTCTTGTCCAATAATTCGTACCTAATTGAAATATTTCTACTTCCTGCATAACTGAATTATTTAATTTTTCATCTTTTTTTGCACTAATAGCTTCAATTTTCTTTTCCTCTTTAGTTATTAGTGAATCTAACGTTTCTTCAGATAAAGTATAATTTTTATCTTTAATCGAATTCCAACAATCTTTTCGTTTAGTATATTCACCAATATTATTAAATGTACGATTAGGATCATTAAAAGCATCAAAGCATACTTTAGATATCTTTACTATTTCATCAATCAAATATTGAGGAACGCTCTGTTTATCCCAAATTGTTTTATAATCAATTTCCATATTTCCATTCTTTTTTACTTCGTGTATCAACTTTGCAAAAGAATATGTAACAAGTTGAGCTCTATACGCTTTATTTTCAATATACCAATCTTGATCAGAAATAATTTTTTCAATAGTTTTAAATAGAATTGCTTTAGATATTAAGTCTTTGTAAAACAATTCGTTAAATGACAATTTATCTTTAGACCATTGTGATTCCAAGTCTGTTTGAAAATCAACTAAATTTAATTGTGCTCCTCTTGAAACGACATATGGTTTCATTGCTGCCGAATTTAAATATTTAGCTAAATCAGTTTTAGTAAACTTTTGATTTTTTGGATTTAACCTTGTATATTTTTCTCTTTCAGCTTTTGACATACTCATCTTTGGTTGATCATATTGACCTCTAGCACGTTCAAAAAACCACAAAGTTTGATATGGCTGATTATTAACCGGTGGAGCATAAGTTTTTCTTGAAAATTCTTCCATTTTTATATAGAATGGATGGTTCGAATTTAAGTCTGCTGCAGTTACTTTGTTTTGACTATTAGCATATTTAGAAATATTATGAACAAATTCAGGGTCGTCTTCCTTTACTATAGTTAATTTCATTTGAACATATATATTGTCTAATTGAGCTTTATCTTTTATATCAGCAGATGCTAAAGATGCTGTTGTTTGACCACCATTTATTATTTGAAAATCATTAAATTCTGTTATTACTAAACCTTGATTAGGTATCATTTCGGTTTTAATATCTTTTGCTACTGTTGATATTCCATTATTATACGTAAAAAATTTATTTCTTTCATTTAAAATAGTGCCCCTAATTCCTTTATTAACTGCTCCTTTAGCATTTAAGAAAGACCTAACGTTTGATTCGAGTAATCTAGGACCGTATTTCTCATAAATATCGCATAAGAATTTTCCTGGAACAATAGCTAAATATGCTTCATAATCACTGGCACCTATGTCTGCTTTAATACATTGTATCCCTTTAAAACCAAAATCACTTGTGTTAATAACTACTGGTTCCTTTTTAAAATCTTTTAATTTTGAATTGTATATCATTTGAATATCAATTACATCAAGTTCAACTTTAAATTTATAATTATTAAAAACAAAATCATCCCTATATATAGTTTTAACCCTAGTACTTAATTTGTTTGTAGATATAATTATTAAATGGATTTTATTAATTGATGATAAATTATTTAAAATACTATATGCCAACTGGACAGCTGGATTGCTATCTTCAGCATTTGAAAAATATTGTTTTAATACATTTTCCATATAATTAATCATCAATTGTGATTTTGTATTAATAAAATCATTTGTTATTGTACTGATTTCATCAGGATTATAATCAGCAATCAAGAAATCAACCACATTTGCTGGCAAATCTAAATAACCAGCATCTATTTGCATATTTTTAAATGCTTTAGTACCCTTATTAAATGAATAAAAGCATTTATCAAGTCCATTTATTAATGAGAAATCATCAATAAGCGTATCTGTCATTTCATCAATAAAAGCATCTGTTGGATGTTCGCTATTTTCAATGGCAGATAAATTTATATCGTTTATATAATCTTCTCTAAATTCTTCTAAACTAATCATAATTCTTCCACCTTATATTTCTCTATACCAGTTAAGTTTAACAAATATGATACATTATCGATTTCTTCGTAAGTTATCTCATTTTTAGTCAATCTAGGGAACTTATTATTTACCAAATATAACTTAACATTTTTGACATCAAATTGTCGTGAACCAAAATTATTATCAGGACCCAATCCATACTCAACTAACTTATTTAAAAAATCATCTTGGACTTTTATAGTAGTTATTTGTGACATTATTAGTTGAATAAGATTATACACTGAAGATAAATTACCATTAAATTCTTGAGACATTTTTTCCACTTTAACAATAGATAAAAATCCTTCATTTTCTGAATCTAATTGCGATAAAGAAGTAATTTTAATATTGGTAGAGCTTACACTAGAAGTCTTTATTTCGTACCAAGTATCATTTATTGAAAAATCTTTGTTAAACTTAAGCGGGCCAGCCCATGATAATATTGAAGTATCAACGCCATATTTTGGAATCATATACTTGTATAAGAAATATAATTCTCCAAATATCCCTTGCTCTTTTTCCTCTGATAATTCCTTAATTGTTACATTTTGAAACATTTTTTTCCAATTATAGAATCTATTTTTTATATATTCTAATTCGTCTTTTGCATCAGATAAACCTGATAAAGAATTTACCATGTCAGAGCAAAATGTATAGAATAGGTTTTGAAATTTATTATCTTCTAGATCAAAGCTCAACCAATAATTTTCACTATCTCTATAATAATTAACATTAATAATCTTAGTAGATTCGATCTGTTCAATAACATTACTGGATTGAAAAGCTAGTCTTTTTTTACCTTCTTTAGATAATCCAAAGAAGATTTTTATCTCATTGTTTGTATCAACTTTTTTTAATATATCTTCATTTGCTTGAAGTTTGCTAAATTGTTCTTCAAAATTAATCTTCATTTGGATCATAATCCTCCTCATATTCAAAGTCCATAGACAATTGTTCTATTTTTACCTTATTCAAAACATATGTTACTCTTTCATCAGTAACAATACCTGGAAAACCTAAGGCAATTCCAAATAATGGTTCTCCATAATTAACTATATTAATTGCATTTATTTCATCATCATTAGCCTTTAGCATATCCTTTTTATTAAGTCTAATTGGATATATAACCATAAGTGGTCTTCTAGTAATGTTTAAGTAATCTGCTGCAATTCTATTGCCTCCTTGATGAGTTTTTGTATTTTCATCTACTTGGTTCAATTGTTCTTTAGATAATCCACTATTGAATATTCCCGGTTCGTATAATCTATTCTTATTTCCTGATATTCTAATAATTCCTTCACCATGATTCATATCAAAACTACGAGTTACCAATGGAATATTAAATCCACAATATTTCCATTCACTTATTTCTCCAGGTTGTAATTTGTTATTTTTGTCTCCTGTTGCAATAACCAAATCCCATTCTGGCATAGCAATTGAATTTCTTATATACTCTGATATACTTTCAGAATCAAATTTTTTATTTAAGAATGGTACTTTAAATTTAGATATAAAATCTGCAATAATTGACTTTGGAATTCTTTGAACCATTTTTCTTCCATCTATGTCTTTTAAATATAATTGTTTTTCTTGTAAACTATTAAATAAATGATCTATACATTTTTTATTATCATCATTATTTTTTAAGTCCAATTTAGAAGTATCTGTTGCTGTACCACTATAATTTAATGTAATAGTTTTAGATTCCGTATTCTTCATTTTGTTCTTTGCTGTTATATTCATTTTTTCAAATTTTTCTAGTTCTTCACCACTTGATATAAACATTTGCATATTTAATCTTGCTGGAGATTGCTTAACCATTAAACCAAAATCTTCTGGAGTTTTATTATGAATATTCATCTGTGTAAATTGCTCCTTAAGATTTTCAACAGCATCTACAACATCTTCAAAGTTATCTATATTTTCTTGAGTCATATATATCCTACATAAGTCCTCATAGCCTGGTCTATATCCAAACCATCTGCACATCTGTAAAACAGTATCATAAGCATTTGCTTTTCGATTAAAATAACTAATCATTAAACCTTCAAGTGTTAAACCTCTTGATAGAATAAAGCCACCAATTGCAATTACTCTTGCACCTTCACTTTCATAGTCATCATAATTAAACCTATTTTTGCTATTTGAATTATTAACAACAGTAACAATGAATTGTTGAATTTCATTATTCAATCCTTCTTGAATTTGATCCCAAGAATATTCTTCCCTTAATTTATCATAAAAATGGTCATTGTAGTTATCATATAAAGACTTCATATATGGGTCCTTTATAAAATCTTCAAAATTCATTTTATATGTTTGGGATATTGTATTTCTCATTATATCAACATAGTCATTTATTTTATCATATATTTTATATTGAACATTATTAAATCTAGAAATATTAACCATCATAGTTCTATGTTTTGTTTTTTTACCACGAAGTGTCCTAATAACATTAACAATAATAAAGTCATTAATTGCTTTTTTCAAACTATTAGGGATAACAGTAAATACCTCGTCATCCTTTTTATGAGTTGATAATAAGAAATTATTCTCGTATGGGTCTAATGTTTCAATATGACTATAATTTGGATTATTAATTGTTCCCAAATTATTAAATACTTTACTTGCACCAAAATACGTTGAAGGATCTTTTAATTGAACAATAAAATCTGATGGAAATAAATCCTTGTTAAGTTCATCATCAAAAGGATTAATGAAAATATTCGCAAAAGGAGTTGCGGTAAACCCAACATATGATGCAATTGGAAAATTATTAAACAAATCTCTTATCAACTTATTAATTATTGATGGATCTTCTGTATATTTTGTGTTTACAGAAGCATTATCTGCTTCATCATCAATTATTAATATATTATCAGATGTAATACCATGATTACCTGGTTTAAGATAATCTTTTACTTGTGTTAATACACTTTTATTCTTTTTTACAACTAATATCAATGGTTTATTGAAATCGCTAGAATTAGTATTTTGATTTTCTCTTTCAGCTTTTCCAAAATCCGACTTACTATTTGTTAAAGGTATTGCATAATATCTTTTATCATCTTTTCCAACACCAACAAATTCTATTTTTGAACTACTAATCGTATCACTTTTTGCTCCTATAAAACCAGAATCTATTCTTTTTTGTGTCTGTACTCTTAAAGAATCAGTCATTCCAGCTAACAATACGATTACTTTATAACCATAATCTGCTGCTAAATTTATTAATGCTGTATAATTAGCAGTTTTTCCAGATTGAATATCACCCATAACTAATCCTTTTTTCTTTGAATTAGTATTATCATACAAATCATTTGGATTTGCACATCTAGCCAAAATATCTCTAGTAGACTGAGACATTTTTTCAATCGAATCTTCTGGAAAGTCTTGATCTCTTAAATAATCTAAATATCTATCAAAAAATGGAGTTGGGCCTTCAATTTTCTTCATCCAATTATCCAATTCTTTGTCTTTAACTAGAAATTCTGCTTCAGGATTTGTAGTTCCAATATTAATAATATAATTTTCGTAAATTGTATTTTTAATGGTTTCTTTGTCATACCCATCAAAAATGCTCATTTTTAGAATCATATCAATATTGTCTTTTATTATTTCAATTGATTTATTTTCTCCTCGAAGAACATCATGCAATATTTTATATGCTTTTTTTTCAATATCATTCATAATTACTCATCCTTCCAAGTACTTTTTCTTTTTTTTCAGAAATGCTCTTATAAACATCTGTTTTTAATAATTCATCAAGAACGATATCTCGTTTATCTTTTGGAATAATCATTAAATCTTGACATACTCGTTCTATTAATTCTTCTGGAGTGTTACTATCACTATCATTAATTATTTTCAAATCATCTAAAGTATCGTTTTGAATAGAATACTTAGGTAAACCTGTTTCAATTTGAAAAATAAATGAATCTAATATTTTTTTATCATTTTCTGATAAATTTTCAGATAAAATCTTATATAAAGGATTTTCTCTATTTAATTCATATTTTATAAATCCATCTCGCAAATTAACTCTATTCCAAACTTTGTCAGTAAGTTGTTGTTCTTTTATTCCTTTAAATCTTGTAGTTGTTTTACTCCTACGTATAGAGTCTTCTAATGAAGCTTTTATTTGTTCCTTAACTTTATCTGGTATTTTTGCTGTAGATTTTTTTACATCAAGACTCCAAGCTTTATCTAATGTAGATGGTATTTCAATTTTAACTCTAGCAAGTTTACTTAATTCGCTTCTAACATTCATGTGAAGCCAACTTCCCCAAATAATAAGTCTTCTATTTCTGTAAATATAAAAGCCTTGCTCATCATATATATTAATATTTCCTAATAATCTTTTTTCTTCTTGAGTTAATGTATTAGCAAAAGGAAGTGTATAAGGAGTAATCGTTATCACAGAGCCATCCATTGTTATTCTATCAGCTCTTCCAGTTTGCTGTCTTGGGGCAGAATTTAAAAGAAACGGATCTCTTTTTTCAATTCTATCATTATTAAAATATATTTCTACATCATCATAATAGTAATGAAAAACGAGTTCAACATGTTTTTTTGCATCCGAAACAGCATTTCTAAAAGAAGTAACGAAATTAGTTGCTAAAGCATCTAATTTATCAAATTCTTGCCAAATGACCAGAGTACCTGTTTCATACTTTCTTAATTGATCGACACATGGCATAGAAAAGATTTCTTCATCCGTTAATATTTCCAAAACCCAATCATTTTGTTCTTCAATTTCATCTAAGTCATAAGACATTCCATTAATAACATTTTCGGCCTTACTAATAACAGTCATTCTTCTACATTGTGATAGAGAAGCCGATTTTAAGCCCAATCCAAATCTACCTAAATCTAATGAGTCATCCACTTTATTACTTCTATCAGAACCAAAAGTCATTGCATTTTTTAATTTTTCATAATTCATACCAAGACCATTATCTAAAATAGCAAAATAAGGGATATCCAACGGATCAGCATATATATTAATTTCTGTAGCTTTGGCCGTAATACTATTATCAATAATATCTGCAACGGAAGTTGCAAAACTATAACCTATCGAACGAATCCCTGCTATTAAAGATTTCGCAGGTGGTACTTGTGTAATAAATTTTCCCATTTAATCATTCCTTTCTAAGCATCATAGAGTTTATGCTCTTTGAAAAACTTAATATATCTTTAACCTCATATCTTTTAATTTTTGCTTCATTAAATACATTAGTTACTATAAAAATTTCAACATTTTCATTGAAATCATTAATAAACTTCAATTTTTTTGAAGAAATATTAAAATATTCAGTATTTGAAGTTGTATAAAAAACCAAAATATATTTCACATCAGATTCTTTTCTACATTCAAAATCATATAATGAATAAGGATACATAGAAGATATATTTAGAATATTGTCATAATGTTCATTATTTAATAATGTTTTTGAAGAAACCATTGCATTTTTCTTTGCTTCATCCATATAATTTAAGTAATTATCGGGATTTACATCCTGACCAAAAACTTGTCGCAAACCTATGATTTCCATATCATATGATTCTACATTTTCATTAAATATACTGCTGAATTTGTTTCCAGCGCCTTTATTATTAATAAATACCTTTGAGTATGGAATTCTGTTCTCACCAATTATTGTTACATTAAAATTCAATGTATCAGTATCAAAAATATATTCAAAACTATTTACAATAAAAGCATAATCATGTATTTTTTTTGAAATTGCATTCATTATATATTTATTATCAATAACTATATCTTCATCTTCATATTTAAGACTCATAGGATAATGTAGTTTTATTCTTCCAAATTGATATTTTGTAGAATCAACTTCTTCTTTTACATACATTCCAAACAAAATATTATCATTCTCAACAGGTTTTCCATTTACTGAAATTTTATCGAATAGAAAAACATTGGTTATCTTAATTTGAGATTTTGAATTTTTAATTAATTCATCAATTAATTTTGGTTTTGAATGGAAGTCAAATTGTTTTGGTATATCAAATATTTTATTTAATTCTTCATCTAAAGTATTTCTTTGTTTAATAGAAGTAGAAACAGTTGCTGTATGTCCGCTTTCATTATCATTTAAGATATTCATAAAAAGAGACTTTGTATCAATTGGTAAATTAATCTTCATCGTTTTTATCCTTCTCGAATATTGCTTTGAATATTGCCTCAAGAACTGGAACAACAATTGAATTACCAGCTAACTTTATTGTTTTTCTATAACTTAATCCTAATTCTTTTACATTTTCGTAATCTTTTTCTGAAAATCCCATTAATAGAAAAGCTTCACGAGCAGTTAATAATCTATATGAATCTCCTTTTGGACCATCATACAAAATCATTCCGGCATTATTTTGTCTATCCATATTACAAGTTATTGTATTAAAATATGTTAATTTATTGATATCTCTTTTATTAATTTCCCACATAACTTTCCTAGAGACAGTTTTTGGCAATTGAGCTTCATCTGCTTCTTTCTTATATATTTCATTGGAATAATCTGTGCGTAAAAATTTGTCTATATCTTCGACAGGATATAATATTTTCTTTAATTTTTCCTCGATATGAGGTTCTTCATCCCCTAAAATGCTAACCATAAAACATCTTGCTCGATCTTGTGGAACTCCAAAATAAATACCTGATAACACCATTACTTCATTCTTATAACCTAATCCTTTTAGAAATTCTTGCCACATTTCAAAATCTTTTTTGTTTGAAGGTGCCAATATTGCCTTAACATTTTCCATCAACAAATATTTAGGCAATCGATTTTCCTCATTCAATTCGCTTAGGATTCTTTCGATTTCCCATAATAAACCAGATCTTGTTCCAGATCCTTTTTTCATACCTTTAGTTTTACCACCAGTTGATAAATCTTGGCATGGGAAACTATATGTTAATAAATCATGACTTGGTATATCTTTTGCATGAATTTCTGTGATAGATCCAAGATTTTTAGTCCTTTTGTTAGCTATATATAATTTTTCAATTTCTTCAGGTCTTTTTTTAGAAAGATTTGTACATGGCTTAACAGAATCGTTACTAAAAGTAAATTTTTCTAAATACTTTAATTGTTCCTCATATGAAGGAACCTTAATTTTTTTCTTTTTACAATGAATAGCATCATAAGCTAAAATAGCATCTATAAACCAATCACTTGTTGCAACTACTTCATATTTTAATTTTGAATTCTTTAACGCTTTATTTTGAGCACCAATTCCAGAAAAGGTTTCAAAAACTCTTATTTTTTCCATATTATCACCATCATATTCTATTCTTATATAAACAGTATATCATAAAAAATAACACTTTGAACAGTTATAAATTCAATAAAAATCTAGTTAGTTAAATATTATAACATATAATTAGGAATTTAATCGTATATTACTCAAAACAAAACATATTTTTTTGTATCATTTTTCACTTTCTTCAAATAGTTCTTTATTTTTAGATACAAATTAGATACAAAGACCGTATGTAAATTTGTATGCAAATTCGCCTTTTTATTAGTTTATTGTAATTGCTTAAACCTTTGTAAACTCTGACTATATATGGCATAACACACACACAAAAAAAAAAAAAAAAAACGAGGAGCTAATGTTCCTCTTCAGGAGGTCAAAAAATTAGACAAGTTATCTCTTATACAAAAATTTAAAATCCATATAAAATAAGGCTTTGCGAGGTTCTAATATTTATTATAATTTATTAAAATTTATATAGGTGTTAATGTAAAAGTTAATGTAAAAATAAAAATCAGGTATATTTTTCATATATCTGATTTTTATTTTTTTAATCTAATTTTTTAAAGTTCCTATAGATACTACATATACACCATCATCACGTTTATAGGAATAATCTGCACCTGTTAATATCATTAAGAATGATGGTTCTCCGCATTTATCTATATTAACACGTTCTTTAAATTTTAAAAGATTATTAGCAGCTTCATCAATATATCCAGCGCCAAGTTTAATTTCTATTGCTCCCCATTTGCCACCACTTGTTCTTAAGATAGCATCAACTTCAAAATCTTTTTCGTCACGATAGAAAGTAATATCTCCACCATGACTTCCAGTATATATTTTTAAATCTCTCATGCAAAGTGATTCAAACATAAATCCAAAAGTATTCAAATCTTTAATTAAGTCACTTGGTTTCATTTCTAGTATAGCAGTTGCAATAGATGGATCAACAAAATACTTTTTGGGTTTTGTTCTAAGAGCATATTTACTTCTAAAATTTAAATTAGTAGCATTAACATCCTCAATTACAAATAGTTTTTCTAATGTATTTAAATAATCTGTTAATGTTGGTCTAGATATATCATCATCAAAATTATTCTTAACATCACCTTCTAAAGTGGCATTCGATACTTGAGTAGAAATATTTCTAGCAAGACTTCTTAATACATTTTGCATTTTTTCAGGATTTCTTTCTACTCCATCTACTCTTTTTACCTCTTCATGAATTAAAGATTTAACATATTCTTTAGCAAATCTATATTTAGCGTCACTTTTTACTTCTATAGATGCTGGCCATCCACCTCTAACGATAATACTCGCTAAATCTTCTAAAGATAATTTTGATACTCCAGATATATCATTGCCTCCTAAAATATCATTAAATGACACTTCACCAGTTGATTCACCAGATTCATATAAACTCATAGGTCGCATTAGTACTCTTGATATTCTACCAGTTCCAGTATGCATAGTTTCACCTTCACTTGGTTTTGCAGATCCAGTTAGAATATATTGACCTTTTTCACCACTATGATCGACATCTGTTCTAATTGAATCCCATACAACTGGATACATTTGCCATTCATCAAACATTCTGGGCTTTTCACCTTTCAAGAATAATGATGGTTGTGTATTCTTTATTCTATCATATTCTTGCTTTCTATCTGGATTTTGAAATTCTATGATACTTTTTGCATGATGCATACCAGTTGTTGATTTTCCGCACCACTTACAACCTTCAATAAGTACTGCTCCCATAATTTCCATAAGTTCATCTATTTCTTTGTCTACAAATCTTGGTAAATATTCCATAGTGCCCCTCCTTTTTTTCTCAAAACAATTATAATATCATTTTACAAAAAAAGCAAATATTATTTTACATTTTGAGAAAACTTTATTTTTCAAAAAATGATTGTTTTATTTTTTTATTTAATTTATCAATTTTTAGTTTAAATTCATCAATATCACTATAAGTCTATATTCTTTATCAGCATCTCCTAAAACAATTATACCATTAAATTAAGAATATAGTATCATAAAAAGGAGTATACAAACATATTTTGCATAAGTCCCTTTTTAAATAATTAAAATCACAAAAGTTATTGTAATTACAACAAAAAAAACGAGGAGCAAATGCTCCTCTTCAGGGGGTTCGGTTGAATATACTCTCATATATAAGAAACATGAGAGAATATCGGCACGATTAATACCATCGTGCATATTAATTATGCTTTATTTTTATCTTTTTGTCAATAATTAAATCATATCATCTAAATACATATTAGTTTGTACTACATAACTTATAGTAGTCATTAATACTATTAATAATACCAATACTATACTATCAGTATTAAGTAATCTTACAAGTATTAAACTTAATATACTAGATGAAGATATACTAAACATAAATACTAAATATTTATCAAATATATAAGTACTTATAAATAATCCTATAAGTCCACCTATTATTAATAATAAATATAATACATATATATTATTACCTACATATAAATTACTCTTTATAATATATTCAGCAATATATGCAACTAATCCAGCACCAAATAGAAATGATACTATATAGAAATTTATCTTCTTTAATAAATAACTTAATATAAATACTCCTACTCCACTTAATATACATATACTAGTAGAAATATTTCCCATATCATATGTAAAATATTTAACTAAAAACCAAGTAAGTATACCACTTAATATACTAAGAGATAACCTATGCATCTTATACCCTATCATTGATAGATATAAACCTAATACTACCATTACTATAACTTCTACTATATTCATAAACCCTCCTTAAGCATTAGTTATTTGACTAATTAATTTTTTCTTTAAACTACTATTATCATTACTACTATCTTTTAAATACAATTCACTATCTTTCTTAGCTTGTAATAATATTTTATAGTCTTCTTTTAAACTTGCTATCTTAAAAGTCATATCACCTGATTGTTTAGTTCCAAACAAATCTCCATGTCCTCTTAATTTAAAATCCTCTTCACTAATAACAAATCCATCATCTACTTTTTCCATTACTCTAAGTCTATCTGCATCACTATCACTAATTAATATACATCTAGACTTAATACTTCCTCTTCCTACTCTTCCTCTTAATTGATGAAGTGTTGAAAGACCAAATCTATCAGCATCAAATATTACTATAACAGAAGCATTAGGATTATCTACCCCTACTTCTATAACAGTAGTAGAAATAAGTATTTGTACTTCTCCATTTCTAAACTGATTCATAATATTATCTTTAGCTAAACTAGTCATCTTACCATGTATAATATCAGCTTTATACTTATCTTTAAAAGCAAGTTTCATTTGTTCTTTTAAAGTAAGTACACTACTAATATCACCACTTTCTTCACTATCTTCTATTAATGGACTAATTACATATATCTGATGTCCAAGTTTTAACTCATCATACATTATTTGTAATACATCTTTTAATTCATCTCTTCTTTTTAAAGTAGTAACTATAGGAGCTCTTCCTTTAGGTTTTTCTTTTATTATAGAAACATCCATATCTCCATATATAGTTAAAGCATAAGTTCTAGGTATAGGAGTAGCACTCATATAAAGTACATCTGGTCTTACTCCTTTATTTTGTAAATTAGCTCTTTGATTTACTCCAAATCTATGTTGTTCATCTGTAATAACTAATCCTAAATTATTATAATTAACATCATCCTGGATTAAAGCATGAGTACCAACTACCATATTAATACTACCTTCACTTAATCCTTTATATATTAATATCTTATCTTTTTTACTAGTAGATCCAGTAAGTAAACTAACTTTTATATCTAATCCTTTTAATAATTCTACTAAATTATCATAATGTTGTTGAGCAAGTATCTCAGTCGGAGCCATTAAAGCACTCTGATACCCACTATAATAGTTAGCTATCATCGCAATAAACGAAACTATAGTCTTACCAGTCCCAACATCTCCTTGTAATAATCTATTCATTCTTGAAGGACTTTCTAAGTCATTACATATATCTTCTATTGCTTTTTTTTGATCACTCGTTAATTCATACGGAAACTTACTTATTACTTTATTTAACTTATCTCTATCTATTACTCTTACTAATCCATTCTTCTCTTTTTTATTTTGATATTTTAAATAATTAATCTTGAACATAAAAGTAAATAATTCTTCATATTTTAATCTAGTCCTAGCCTCATTTAACTTATCCATAGTAGATGGATTATGTACTATATTTAAACTAGTCTTTTTATTTAAAAAATTATATTTAGATAAATACTCATCTGGTATATTATCTTCTATATCTCTACCAAACTCTAATAAAGCCATATTTATATAAGTAGAAATATTTTTATTAGTTAATCCACTAGTCGCATGATATATAGGATCTATTCTAACAGTACCAGTTAATCCACCCATCTTTATCTCACTACAAGTAATCACATTTTTTATTTTATCGTATTTACCTATAACAGTAACACTAGTCCCAACCATTAACTGACTCTTTAGAAATGCTCTATTAAATATAGATACTCCTACTACTCCTGAATTAGTTACTAATCTAAAACTCATCTTATTAAGACCTGCTTTAAATCTCATTAGTATAGGTACACTTTCTACTTTACCATCTATTACTATTCTAGCTTCATCTTCACATTTACTCAAATCTCCTCTTTCAAGTATTTCATACCTAAAAGGATAATGAGTCACTAAATCATCGATAGTATTTATCCCTATCTTATTGAGTAATTGAAGACTCTTAGGTCCAATACCTTTAACTTGTTTTAATTCTGCCAAAAGTATCACTTCCTTCTTGGCATATTATAGCATACTTTTCTTACTTTTTAAAGAAATAAACAAAGTTTTTTTAATTATTTAAATTATTTATTTTTTTATCAAAAATGATTGACATTTACCCTCTTTTCGATTAGTATATAAATCACCAATTCGGTATTAGGCGAATTGGTCGCTAGTATCACACTAGCCAACCCCTTTTTATTCTTTTTTGAGGTCGTCCTTCAGGGGGTACGACCTCTAGATAAAAAATTAAGAAGATGTTTTATGCATCTTCTTTTTTTATTTTAATTTAACTTTTCTATACATAAATACTGATATAGTACTAATAATAATTATACTTACT
>ERZ773197.1358-NODE-1358-length-17022-cov-7.544528_pt1 | contig 17022 bp, 14 predicted proteins | sample MGYA00580999_ERZ773197 | MGnify/ENA primary metagenome ERZ773197 (study PRJEB29015, sample SAMEA2738166) | human oral metagenome | biome: human oral; feature: human-associated habitat; material: saliva | place: China | collected 2185 ...
GCGAGGGTCTTATATCATCTAAGATGCGATATAACACATATAAATAATTATACCCTACAGCCCATCGTCCAGGCGATATGGATTTATCCTCCAACCACGCACTGTTTTGAATGGTACTGTTATATATCTGCGCCCAGTACAATTCATCCAAAATCGTGAGATCTATTCCAAATATTCTATTCTTCAAGTGTTTCAATCGTCTCTTTATCCCCATATTCAAATCTCCACATTAATTCTAACAACTACCGGTTTTTAATAGAAAAGTTTCCGTACTCGTAGACTAGTAACACCATGCGATGCGGCGATTGTCCGACACGATATTGACAGCCTCCCAATCTTTTCATTGTATGCCGTACGATAACATTGTACTTCATAATGTGTGTTTGCCACGTAGTACCCCCTCTCTCTCCCTATTAAGCAATAGGGCAGTTCCGCTCTCAAACTTCACTCTAAAATCACACTCTGCCAATGTACTGACGCGGTGTGCGATAGCGATAATGGTGATCTGCCCTTTCAGCTTCAGTATCGTGTCGGTGATACTCCGCTCTGTCTCGTTATCAAGCGCCGAGGTTGCCTCATCGAGGACGAGGACTTCGGGGCGCTGATAGAGGGCTCGTGCGATGCCGATGCGCTGACGCTGCCCGCCGGAGAGCTTGACGCCGCGTTCGCCGACCATCGTTTCGATTCCCTGTGTCTGCGTACGCACAAAATCATCAAGCTCGGCCATAGCGAGTGCCTGATGTACGCGCTCATCATCGATCTCATCCGGCGACTCACCGAGGGCAACGTTCTCGCGTATGGTCGCATCGGTCAGATAGATGGACTGTGGGACATAGGCGATATTCGCCTGCCACGCACGCAAGTCATGGCGGATATCAACGCCATCGACGGTGATCTTGCCGCGTGCGGGGAGAAACAGCCCGAGCAGAATATCCACAAAGGTCGTTTTCCCCGCGCCCGAGGGACCGACAATGCCAACAAAACTCCCCTTGGGGACAGAAAAACTGACATCCGTCAGCACTTCCTCACCGGCAGGATACGAGAATCCCAGATGCTCTGCGCGTATCTCCTTCGCAAAGGAGAGCGGCGGCGGTACGTCGGCGATTTTGAGTTGTCGGTGATGATACTTGCGGGATTTGATGGCAATCAGCTCCCGATACAGTTCGTTAAACAGCGGCAGCTGGAACTTGATGCCATTCGAGAGGTTCACGATACGATTCGCGCTCGGCATCAGACGAAATGCTGCCAGTGCCAGAACCCCCAGCAATGGAACAATCTCCGACGGCGCATAGCCAACAGCGAGCTTGCCGATGATGAGCAGGAGTAGCGCGCATACGACGAGTGTCTCGATAATCATGCGCGGAAGCTGGTTCAAGAACAGAAAACGGCGATTGGCAACGCCGTATTGCTCATAGTTCTGTTCGAACTCGCGAAGGAAATACTCTTCCTTACGCATGATTTTCGTTTCTTTGATCGCACCCAGTCCCTGATTCACGGAACGGATATAGCGCGCGGCAAAGTCATTCTGTATCCGTCCCGTCTTCTCCATACTACAGCGAAAGGAGCGCAGGAGTGCATAGATCATCCCCCCCATAACGCCCGCAACGATGATAGCAGTGAATGGATCGGCAGCGATCAACACCAGCCAGATCGTCAGTGCCGTAACGATCTCGGTGAGAAGCTGAAAGGTTGGAATCAATATGTTGGAAAAAATAACAACGCCACTGCTGTTGACATTTCGCAGAAGAGTCGCGGTATTATGATTGAGATGAAAGAGATAGGGTTTTGCGAGGTAGTTGGCCATCAATTCCTTCGAAAAGTGAATCTGATTGGACAGGGAGAAATCGATTTGCAGGCGCAGCTGCCATGCGAGATAGATGTTCTTTAGGATATAGAGGACAATCAGTATCCCCGCCAGTCCTATGATGAGCCCGGTATGCGTCGTGATGCCAATCTTCGACACATACGCTGCAATCTCTGCATGGTGCGCAAGGAAGTCCGGCTGCCCCATGAGGGAGATGAGCGGCAGGATCGCTCCAATGCCGACCGCCTCGAGAACAGCACCGACCATCATCACAACAACGAGAAAGGCACAATGCCGGAGTTCACGCGGTGTAAAGATCGAGAAAATCCGAAAGAATAATTTCATCGATAAAAAGACTCCCCGTCCCCATATAATTGAAATAAAACGCCACTATGGCAAAACGTCTATCTAATAAACAACAGTATAGATACATGCAGACAGTCTGTCAATATATGCCAACACTGCAGCAGTCAAAACGATGCTGCACCGATCTACCGCTCCGCCCGTATCGGATTGTGCAAAAAATCCTCGTATGCAAGTCGAATCCCATCCTCGAGCTCCGTTTTATACCGCCACCCCAAAGCCGTTGCCTTTGCGACGTCGAGGAGTTTGCGCGGCGTACCGTTTGGCTTCGTCGTATCCCAGCGGATCTCGCCGCGATAGCCGACCACTCGGGCAACCATCTCCGCGAGAGAGCGGATCGAGAGTTCCTTCCCCGTTCCCGCATTGACCGTCTCATCGCCGCTGTAGTGACTCATAAGGAACACACAGAGATTGGCAAGGTCATCGACATAGAGGAACTCACGCAGCGGTGATCCGTCACCCCAACAGGTCACAGACGATGTCCCCGCTTCCTTTGCCTCGTGAAAGCGCCGAATCAGCGCGGGGAGAACATGGCTGTGCTCCGGATGGTAGTTGTCATTGGGACCATAGAGATTCGTCGGCATCACGGAGATGTAGTCTGTCCCATACTGTTTATTGAGGTAGGCACAGTATTTCAGTCCCGCAATCTTCGCGAGGGCATACGCCTCATTCGTCTCCTCGAGCGCCGACGTCAGCAGGCAGTCCTCCTTCATCGGCTGCTGTGCAAGACGCGGGTAGATGCAGGAGGAGCCGAGAAACTCGAGTTTCCGACATCCATTCTTCCACGACGCATGGATCACATTCATCTCAAGCATCATATTCTGATACATGAAATCCGCAGGAGCCTCAGCATTTGCCTGTATGCCGCCCACCTTTGCCGCTGCCAGAAACACATACGCCGGCTTCTCCTCGGCAAAAAACGCCTCAACGGCATCCTGCCGACAAAGATCAAGCTGCGCGTGGGTGCGTGTCACAACACGCGTATAGCCCTGTCGTTTCAGCTCGCGGCAAATCGCTGAGCCGACCATCCCGCGATGTCCCGCTACATAGATTTTTGCGTTCTTTTCCATCATCGCACTGTCCTCAGTTCTCTTCTTCCCACTTTACTTTGTCCTCTTTCGAGATGGATGCTCCCACCTGCACCTCGATTACCACCATCCGCTCCCGTGCGCTGATTTTATGTTTCATCCCTGCGGGAATATCGATCACATCCCCCGCAGCAGCAGGACGCACCGTGCCATCGAGTCGCACGGTGCCGCAGCCGCTGACCACCGTCCAAATCTCGCGTCGATGTGCATGGCTGTGATAGTTCATTGCGTGCCCCGCATTCAATGTAACCTTGATGGTCAGGCTCTCATCCTCGACATCGATGATGCGAAAGCTCCCCCATGACTTCTCTGCGAACATGACCGGCTGGCTGATACGCTCGACATAGGGCTTCATGTAGCTCGACGCCGCCTTGTCCGCGACGAGTATCCCTTCGGGGCTCGCCGCTACGACGAGATTCTGCGCCCCCATGACGAGCACAGGAACATCCATCTCATTGACCACATGCGTATTATTGCATCCATCGTCCAGCACGGCATCCCCGAGTGCCGTTTCTTCCATGATCTCCGTCAGCGTGTTCCACGTACCGAGATCTTTCCACGCACCGCCATAACGGAGCACGCCGATATTCGTCTCATGCTCGACAACGGCATAGTCAAAGCTGATCTTCTCGAGGCTCTCATATGCGGCAAGAAGCCCCTCATAATCTGAACAGCCGAGAAGCTGGCGCGCCCGTGTCAGCACATAGCCCAAGCAATAGGCGAACACACCGCTGTTCCAGAGAGCTCCCTCGTCGATATATCGCTGTGCCGCGTCTGCATCCGGCTTTTCGCGAAAGGAAAGGACATGACTCACAGCCTCCTTGTTCTGCGGCAGGATGTAGCCATACTTCTCACTTGGATAGGTCGGTTCAACCCCCATCAGCATCAGTTCCGCCGCTCCTGTTTCCACGAGCTGTGTCAGCTGATGCACGGCAGAAAAATAGCTGTCCTCCACGTATGGATCGACAGGACAGACGGCAACGGCTTCGTTTTCATCGACGCCTTTCACATCGTGCAGGTAGGCGCTGACGAGTGCAATCGCAGGAAACGTATCGCGGCGACAAGGTTCAACACAGATATCGACTGCCTCACCAAGCTGATTCCGCAGCACAGAGACCTGCGCCTTCGATGTCGCGATCGTGATCTGTGCACCGGGAATCGCATGACGTACCTGTCCGCAGACACGCTGCGCCATCGAGTGCCGTGCCCCGTCACTCTGCCGAAAGAACGGAATGAACTGCTTTGACCGAATGTCATTCGACAGCGGCCAGAGCCGCTTCCCAGAGCCGCCCGAAAGCAGGACAATGTGCATATGCGTCCTCCATCAACGGGAACTTCAGCGCCCGCATCGCTCCATATCCGCCCGTACCATCATACGGATAAGTTTCGGGAAAGGCACCTTGCGCCGCCAGCCAAGTTCCCGCTCCGCCTTCGACGGATTCCCCCATAGGAGTTCCACCTCGGCAGGACGGAAAAATCGCGGATTGACATCGACGAGCAGTCGCCCCGTCTTTGCATCGTATCCTTTTTCCTCGACACCGCTGCCGCGCCATTCGATCTCAATGCCCGCCGCACGAAAGGACAGTTCTGCAAACTCACGCACCGTATGCGTCTCATTCGTCGCAAGCACATAGTCGTCGGGCGCATCCTGTTGCAGCATCCGCCACATGCCCTCGACATAGTCGCCCGCAAAGCCCCAGTCGCGCTTTGCATTGAGATTGCCCAGCGAGAGCTTCTCCTGTCTCCCCGCCATGATACGGGCAACAGCAAGCGTGATCTTGCGCGTTACGAACGTCTCACCGCGCCGTGGTGACTCGTGATTGAAGAGAATGCCGTTCACGGCAAACATGCCATAGGACTCGCGGTAGTTCTTCGTGATCCAAAAACTGTAGAGCTTTGCCGCACCATACGGTGACTTCGGATAGAACGGCGTTGCCTCGCTCTGCGGTGCCGTATCGGGAAGCCCGCCGAACAGTTCCGAGGTCGATGCCTGGTAGAAACGGATCGGCAGACCGCTTTGCCGGATCGCCTCCAAAAGGCGGATCGTTCCGACACCCGTTGCCTCCGCCGTATACTCCGGCACCTCGAACGAGACGGCAACATGGGACTGCGCCGCGAGATTATAGACCTCATCCGGACGGATCTCACGAATCAGCGCATGCGCATTGCTCGAATCCGTCAGATCGCCGTAGTGGAGAAAAAGCCGCCCGTCATACTGCGCATCGGACAGGAGATGATCGATCCGCTCCGTGCATGACGTGCTGTGCCGACGGATGACACCATGCACCTCATAGCCCTTTTCGAGCAAAAGCTCAGTCAAATACGAGCCGTCCTGTCCTGTAATACCGGTGATTAGTGCTTTTTTCATAGTAATACCTCATTTAAATTATAAGATGATTTCCTCGAAGAATTACACAATGTAGTACGTTCTATTTTCCCTCGATAAAAAAATTGTTGTGTACGAAACGACTTCTATCTTTTTCACCAACCGGCAAAATGCAATAATCTATACCAGCACGCCGCGCACATTCTCCATCGCGATCATCACGATCTCCAATCATAAGGCACTCAGCTTTTTTCAACTTTAACGTCTTCATGATATAGAGAAGTCCATCCGGATTCGGTTTTAATACGTTAATCTCAGGTTGTGTAGAATCATATATGTGCTCCGTTTTTATTCCAAGTCGAGAAAGTTTATCCCGAGCCGGATAATCGGAATAAAAAGCATATTGTCCAATAGGAAGTTTTTTTATGAAGGCAACAAGTTTCACATCTGCCACCTCATATACATATTCTAGTGGTTTTTTATAGAGCCAATGCTCTACGACAAACTGCACTCGTTCCCGAGAAATGCCAAGCTCAAGAGAAACCTGCTCAAATTGTTCTGAGTACAAGGACACATGTCGTTGAAAAAGAAAGCGAGGATCAGACCTCATCTTTCGAAATTTTCGCAGAATGGCTAAATCATATAGACACCACGGGTGAGTGCTAAAAAAAGCTATCATATCCAACAACATCTTAAATCTCATTCTTTGCTGAAAATAGATTGTACCATCTACATCAAAGATTAGGAATTTATATGTATTGAGTGGCTTTTTCACCTATTACCCCTTTCTTGTCCATACTGCTATAAATTTCGCAAAAAGAATATCGCCGCAATGAACACGATGCCTATGCCTAAAATATATCTATCTCGTAATAACAGCTCTTCCGGTTGTCCGCCCTCCCCCTTCACATAAATTAAATATAAATATCGAAAAACACCATAAACTACGAGTGGTACGGTAAAAACCATGGGGGCGATTATCTCATTCTCTCCGTGTCCCTGATTCACCGCAAAGAGCGAATAGCTAGTCAATGTCATAGCTGCTACGATCATAATCAGCTGATCTACAAAAGGCAGTGTATATGATTGAAGCACTTGTCTCTGGCTCTTTCGTTCATCTTTAAAAAGTTCCAACTCTGCGCGTCTTTTCCCTAATGCTAAGAACAACGAAAGCATAAATACACACAATAAAAACCAGCTAGTGATTTGAGAAGGTATAATAACTATACCTGCTAAAGAACGTATGACAAAACCGAAAGAAATACACATCACGTCAAGAATGACAACATGTTTAGCGTGCATTGTGTAGATGATATTCAAAAGTACATATGCGGCAAGCAAGTATTCGATCCCAAGTTGATTTGGTATAACAAAGCCTACACCTAAAAGGATCGCACCTACTACGGCAGCATGTCGTGTGGATATCTCCCCATTTGGAATCGGGCGTTTTGATTTCTGCGGATGCTGACGGTCTTTATCAATATCGCGAATGTCATTAAAGATATACACGGCACTTGAAATACAACAAAAGGCACAGAATAACAAGATACTCTGTATCAGGATCTCAGTTTGACAAATAACTCCTGCAAATAGCGGTGCAGCAAAAACAAATAAATTTTTTGTATATTGTCGCACACGAAGTAATCGCCAAATAATACCAATCGCCTCCTTCATTGAAAATCATCCAAACTATAAACTAAAATTTTCTTATGGGTTCCAGATATAAACATTGGTTCTTCTATCGGCGATATAGTAGATTCATCTACTATATCATATGGTATACCACGTTGTTCAAAACATGTAATTCGATCAACTGAAAAGTCAGTAAAAACGACGGGTATAGGACATCCTGTCTCATTAGCGGCACGTTCAATTTTATTCATATCTCTTGAGAAACGGTATTCAAAAACGACTTGCTTGGCGAGTACAGGAGCTGCTACCAGCAGAATATTAATGATCACAGGAAGCAACAATATTACACACCATCTGTACGAACAATTTCGACGATAAATAAAAAACAACAGTGTCAATATCGGAAACAAATAAAATTGGGGAGCATACCGCGCCCACCAGCATTCGGGGTTTAACAAAACAGAAGTTAAAATTCCCACCAAAAGAAGCCATTCAATTTTCGAAAAAATTTTCTTTTTTGCTGCAACTACAAGACTAGCGAGACCCAACAAAAATACGATATTAAACCAAGGACCGAAGCCCCCAATGCGGGGGTCTTCAGACATTGCGATCAGCAACTCTTGCTTTTTGATTTCTCCAGGAATTTTTATCCGAGGCAAACCATATGTTTCCGCAGCCTCCTTCCGATCGAAAAGTGCTTTACTTCTCATTTCAGCTAGTTGTGACCAGACCAGTTTTACAATACGATTTTGCTTTAAAAAATCTGGATGTTCATGCTGCGTAATAATATCAATTGTATTGGCTCCCAATAAAGGCCAAAAGGGATGACCATGTCGTATCGTATTTGTGACATACGGATTAAATCCAATAACCAATATCCCCAATATAAGCCCGGCCGACAAAATCCCAGCTACCCGCCGGTAAATATCTTTTCTCTTTTTTAGCCAAAGTGCAATCATGGTAAAGAAAGAGAATGCTCCTGCATACACCACCCCAGTAAATTTAGTATTACAAAGAATAGCCAGCAATGTAATTAACAACATACTTGCTATATTTTTAGAAAGAAACTCATCCTTTGAAAAAAAGCCTAAATAGATAGTAGCTGACAAGAGTATAAGAAGCAGATACACAGTCCCATCATTATAATAAGAAAACAACTGTGCCAACACAACAGGGTTGAATACCAAAAGTAACGTAATTCCTATTCGAACATTTTTTCTCCCTGACCCAAGAACCTCTTTGAGAATATTGTTGATAAAAAGTATCGCAGCTAATGCTAAGATAATGTTATATGCTTTACCAACCAGTAAATTCCCAGTTACACTGTACCACATGCCAGCATACAGCCATAGTGCCTTGGGATACGTTTCCGTCAACAAGTCAACATCGTCTGCTCCATCCCAAACGGGATTCCATCCACTCGCCAAGTTATAGGCAGCCTCTTGATGATAGGCCTGTCCATCATAGGAAAAATCGAAACATTTTCCACTAAGAAAAAAAACAATAAGAAGAATAAACATTCCTCTCACTATGAGTTTACCTGAAAATTTTTGTTGCACCGCATAGACCACAGCCATCATAACGCCAAGAAGAAATGCGAAAGGAAGAGAAAACATCCCACCAGAAAAAATTTGTACATATCCCATAAAAACAGGAAAAATAAAAGACAAAAGAAAACAAACACCGTACTGAATCTTACTCATCACACTTCTCCTCAAAACTGTTTTCCATCCTCATTGATTTGAAGGCGATTACGCCAAGAGCGCTATACAAAAAATTGAGCATATTGACCATGATCTAGATATTTTTACGCAAAAATTTTCGGTACAAAAATTCTCTTACTATAGTAGGTAACATCCGTACGAGAAATCGCAATATAATATTTTGAACATATTCTTTTCGAGAGATAAACCCAGATGCAAGAAAAATTCGCTGAAGTGTACGCTCTGATTGCCAATATTGAAAGCCGCCACGACGGGCAATCATCTCTTTCCCACCACGCACAGATACCAAAATATCCGGAAGATTGCACAGCAGAAATCCTTTTTCAATGAGACGATACCATAGATAATAATCCTCCGACAACGCCATAGGAAGATAATTTTCTGCTTCCAATACTGCTTGTCTACGAAACATCACCGTCATGTGATTGATAGGATTCCGCCGCTTCGCATACCGTACAATCTCTTGGTGCGATAGGGGTACGGAGCGAATGGACGTAATTTCATTGGGAGAATCAGAAAACTCCTCGATCCAGCCACCAACCAAAGAAAGTTCCGGATTCGTACGAAAAGCTTCTACCTGCTTTTCAAATCGGTCGAGCTTAGCAATATCGTCCGTATCCATTCTGGCAATAAGAGGATATTGGCATTCCAAAACGCCTTGATTCAGAGCACGGCCTAGACCAACATTTTTCTTTAATGGTACACGTCGAAAGAACGAGTCATACGTTTTCTCATATCTCTCGATCACCATATAAAGTGCCGATGTCAAAGGACCATCCTCAACAAGCACAATTTCATTTGGCATAAGTGTCTGATTCAGAACGCTTTCCAATGCCTGTTCCAAATACACGGGTTTTTCTTTTGCATAAACTGAGAGCAGAACCGAAAACTTCATCCTAACCTGTCCCTATTGTACCATTTCTATATATAGTCGCTGATATTCCTTGCTCATATTCACTGCGGAAAAATGGTGTTCCACAAGTTTTCTGGCACGAAGGCCCCATGAAAGATCTATATTTTCATGGAGACGAACTAATTTCTCAGAGAAATCCTTCTTATCGTCTAACCGAAACAAATCTCCCACAGATCCATCCAATCCAACAATTTCTTTATGCGGTTCAATATCAGAAAGTAAGACAGGAACGCCGGCCTCAAGTGCCTCTAAGACAGAGTTTGGCAAGCCCTCCGACCGCGAAGATGAAAGAAAAAGATCCGCAGCCGATAAGTATAAACAAACGTCTTTCGTATTCCCTATAAAAATCATCCGATCAGTACGGTGTGCTTCACACCATGCTCGTTCTTTTCCATCACCTAAAAAGACGCAGATTGCGTTGATTTTATCTAACAACGGATTTAATGAGTCAACCAGAAAACGAGGATTTTTCCTTTGTGACAAAACACCCACAGAGAGCAATATCCTTTTTTCTAAGGATATTCCCATTTTTTTTCGTGCAGTCAATCGCGCGCCTTTGCTTGGTAACGGGTGTAATACAACCCCATTCCGTATAAAACGCATTTCAATCAACGTATATCGCTCGATTGCCCTTGCCACAGCTTCCGAGCAGGCGACTCTGGCATCAATTTTGCTAAGTGCGGAAAAGTATCTCTTGCACATCCATCTCCCCAACAAAGAACCATAGGTATGAATAAAGTCTTCTTGCGGAACGTTATGGACTGTACAGCAGGTATTGTATATGCCTTGATATTTTGCGAAATACAGACAAGGCCGAAACCCATGTGCATGAAGTATGGTTGGACGAATTTCGGCTAATATACGATTCAATTCCCTGATTCCAAATAACTGCATCGAAAAACGGGACAACGCCAGACTTCGCATCCGACAGCCAAGTGCCTCGAATTCTGCCCACATACTATCTTCAGGCTCCGGTGAAAACGTAAGAATCCAAGGTTCAAATATACGCTGATCTAAATTATGAACAATATTGTAAAGAACACGAACGGGCCCGCATCGCAGCAACGTTGAAATACCGTAGACAACACGAATTTTTTCCACGATTTCTCCTCCATCGTAACGATACTAACCGTCTTTCCCCTTGCACCAGCGACAGTTTCTCCATGCACAATGATGACGATGCCAGTTCCCAACCAAACATCTTACAGATCCCAGCAGATGAAGGTAGTCCAAGCAGGCACGAATAAAGATCTTCATGCGTTCACTTACCCCGTTCTCAGGGTTCGTATAGGGTTTCTGCACAAGATTAAGCTCTTGAAACAGTCTCTGATTTTCTCGTTCTGCCAGTATGCGGTTTTTATTACTTATTCCACCTAAGCTAAAATATGTCACCGGAAAATCGACATATTGAAATTGAATTTCCGGCGTATAATATAGCTTCAAAAGCAGTTTCAGATCTGCAGCAATACGATAGCTAACATCAAAACCTTCCTGTTGCAAAAGACTCCTCTTCATAAAAATTCCTGTATGTGGCATAAATGGCAAAACAGAAGCATCATGTGCCTGCGCTGGTGCATTGCTTGCAATTGTCTCGCAAAGATACTTTTCATCAACAGCAATGCAATGCGCACTTAGTACATCTACGCTATCTTTCATAGCATCAACGACACGTTGAATTGCATCTACAGTAACCAGGCAGTCATCAGCTCCCAGAAACTGCACGTAATCCCCAGTAGCAACACTTACGCCCTTGTTCATTGCATCGTAAATTCCATTATCGGGTTCTGATATTACTGCCGCGATCCCAGAACGATATTGTTCGACGATATCTGTTGTATGATCCGTTGATGCACCATCGATAATGATATATTCGATGTCGGGATACGATTGCCTCAGCACACTGGAAATTGTTTGCTCAATTGTGCGTTCCGCATTATAACAGACCGTAATAATAGAAATCCGCATCATACACTTACCCTTCCAAGTGGTTCAAAATATATTGTTTGAGCCTCCCCAATTCCCTCTCCGCTTCATGTCTAATTGTACGAACAACACGATAATTTATTTCCTGTGCCTTCTTCAAATCTACCAGAGATATTTGTTGTGGCATGGTATCATACGAGAAGGCACGATATCCGTATTCTTCAAAATCTCCAAGGTATCTGCTTTTCACAATTGGCAATATGCCGTGCTCCATGTACTCAATCAATTTCGTCGGGCAAGCGACTCGATTGACAGCATTATCATCACGCAAAACGAACCCCCATCCCGCGCAGTTGTAATAATACGAAAGCTTATCCGGGGGAACACAGTCCACCACCACACGATTCTCTAAAATCGTTCCCTGCAGTTTTTTCAGAAAGGCATCCTGTGACGCACTCAATATAATAAATTGTGCTTTTTCATCATGACGTGCAATTTCTTTCATTGTATCGATCATCAAATCTATTTTTTGCCATCCATGAATCCCACCTGCATAAATATAGAGGCTCATGTTCTTTTCTATATCCCCCTCCTTTTTTTTTGATTGAACGAAAATAGGAATTTCAATGCATTTGGCAGTCTTCGTGTAATGTCGATGAATATAGCGTGTCATCTCTTTTGTTACCGTAATAATCTTACGGCTTCTCTTAGACACAATATATTCCACAAGACGATAAAGAAAAAAACGACATTTCTTGGAGGCCCAAGAAAATAATCCATATTCACGAATTTCCTCTGTTAGAATCCCATGAACATCACTAATTATAAACGAATGAAACATATATGCTGGCAATATTCTCAAAGAATTTCCCATTGTTGCCACATATATAACAGCTGCCTGTTTTAGCATACGATATATTCGCAGAAAATGTAGAAAAATATTCAATCGCTCAACAGTTATCCCATCTGAAATTCGTTCACTCATTGCACACCGATTTTGAGTAAAACTGAGTTCCAAATACAATCTGGGCACTTCGGAAAAAATTCGATCAATTTCTAGTATGCGTCGAAACTCGCCTTCTATGTTGTCATCTTTAGGATATCTGGATACGATTATCAGTTTTTTCATTGTACCTCTCTACGACATTTCTGTACGGAATCAACAACACTATATTATCTAGAAATCCCCGTATATGTTCTTGCGAACGTCAAACTCCTTCAAGCTTTCCTTTGTTCGCACGTCATGCACGCCCTCGGTTGCACTTTTTTGAAAGAGTACACGCACCGTCTGGATGATGATGGTGAGATCCGCGCGAATGCCGGCGTTTTGGATGTAGACGAGGTCATAGATGAGTTTGTCGTATGCTGTCGTATTGTACTTTCCGTAGACCTGTGCAAGCCCCGTGATGCCGGGCTTGACGTTCATCCGATAGACATATTCGGGGATCTCCTGCTTGAACTGCTCGACAAAGAAGGGACGTTCGGGACGCGGCCCTACAATGCTCATGTCCCCGACGAGGACGTTCCAGATCTGCGGGAGCTCATCGAGGCGAACCGCACGAAGGAACGCACCGAGACGCGTGATACGGGGATCATTTTCCTGTGCGAGCATGGGACCGCTCAGTTTCTCCGCATCGACGCGCATCGTACGGAATTTATACACCTTGAACGGCTTTTCATAGCGACCTGACCGCTCCTGACTGTAGAAAACAGGTCCTAGATCAAATATCTTGATAGCAATCGCCGTCAGAAGCATGAGCGGAAGTGCGGCAAGAAAGCCCAACAACGCCACTACGATGTCCAAGATTCGCTTCAGGCTGCGCTGCTCCAGCGTCAGGCGGAGTCGCTGCGGACGAAACACGGGAACATCATCGATCTTGTCCAGTGTCATGCCGCTGCAGAACACCTCATATGCATTGGGGATCAGGAGTGCCTGCTTTTCATGGAGATTGCAGTAGTGAACAATCTTTGCTTTGTCCTTAAGTCGTATGTCGGGACAAATGATGAGGACATCCACCTGCTCTGCCGCAGTCTCCCAGTCGCTGTTCTTCAGGTCTGTACAAACAGAACGAAGCTCCATCGCGAGCTGCGGCTGCTGCTTCATGCGATGATAGACATGCTGACATTCTTCCTCACTGCCGATCAGCATGACGCCGCGTGTATTCTGATGTGCTCTGACATACCGCCAAAGCAGATGCCGCCAAATGGCAAGGAGGACAAAATCCATTCCGGCACACCACAGGAGTACGCCGCGTGACAAAGCAAACTCACGAATGAAAAAGGTGAGCGCCATCATAAGGACGAGCATCTGAATCATGCTGACCGCTACAGAGAGGAGTATTTCGGCAAACCGTTTGCGCTCAATGGTGTAAAGGCCATTGATATTAAACAAAAGTCCCGTTAGGATCACCTGTACGGGAAGCATTCCTTGATATAGGTCAAAATTACTGATCAGGCTGCCGCGAACCAAAATCACTGTGGTCACAAAGAGGTACACCGACACTACAATCCCCATATCGCCAAGAAGAAGCACCAGCTTCTGCGACATGGGAAACGCTCTGTTTCCCATGGTGTACCACATCCCTCCGCTTATTCTCACTTCATTATAGGTAGTTCAGATCGGCATGTCAACCAACGCAGGCATTGCAGCCCTGTCGACACGAGGATGAAAAGGCACCTATGCGAAAAGAATTGATCTCGTCACGCATCGGCCTCCAGTTGTCCCGCGAGAAGGGAAAGTCCCATCAGCATACAATACTCGGTCAAGATGGACAGCTGATTGATGTTCGTATCGGTCATTCCCTCAAGGTGCACGCCCAGAAAAACGAGGATGCCCATGAGTGCACAGGAGAACGCGGCTGTATTGCGTTCCTTTCGGTACTGCCGCCACAAACGCAGGAGGATATAGCCATGCAAGACGAAGTAGGCAGCAAGCCCTAGGACTCCCCCCTCGGAGAGATGTTTGAGGATATTGTTATGCGGATGCCCATGCCCGGTCTCAGGGCGTCCCTCAACTACCGGCCGTTCCTTTGCCTCCGGCGGGATATAGATGGTGTTGTAATACCAGCCGTACTCATCCATGCCGACCCCCGTCACAGGATGCTCCTCCCACATGGAGACCGCCGCACGCCACATATAGGTACGCTCCAAATTACTCTGCATCTGTGGGTTTGTGATCGTCGCAAGACGCTGACTGTAGTTCGAGGATAGGAGCATGACGCCAGCGATGCAAAGGACTCCAATAACGCTCCCGAGAAGAACCTGTCGGCGAAACCGCCGCTCAAGGAGGATATAGGCGATCATGACGAGAACAAAGGCGATCCACGCTCCGCGCGTTTGGGTCAAAACCAGGATAATGAGTGAAAAGACAGCCATTCCCAGGAGGAAACGCCGCTCGATCGGACAAAAGTAGTTTTTTCTTGAAAAGAAGAAAAAAACCGGTATCGCCATCAGCATGTGAGAGCCCAGAAAAGTAGCACTGTGAACAAGCCCCTTCGGACGCCACCAAACTTCCCCGTGCACCGCAATCTGCCACAAAGAGACAATGTTATTGATACACACAGAAACAGCAAACACAAGGACAAGAAGTCGCACCTGTTCTTTCGTCCGAACATAAAGGAGGACGAAAAAGAGCGGCAGAAAACGATATGATGTACCGATCACAGAATGCATGGACATCATCTGCTCTCTGGCGCCGACAGCACAGACCATCCACACGATAAGATAGAGCAGTACTGCTTTCACCAAGCCCGTGTCCGTCATAGGCAGTGCTCTGCGCCGCAGGACACCGGCGAGGACAATCAGTCCGCCAAGGGCGATCGCCCCCACCATTGCTCCGGTAGAGACATTCGATACAAGTGCCATGAGCAGGAGAACACGAAACATCCATTTGTTGTCTGTCTCTGTCATCATTCCTTGACCTCTCCTCTCATAAACATGGCAAATGCTTTGTATATCGCTCTTTGGGCATACAGAATAGGAGTGCTTCTCTCATTTGTTTGGGAAACACTCCTATCGCTTCATTATGCTTTCAAGTTTTCTTTATACCACTGGATCGCCGCGGTGATGCCCCGTGAGAAATCATACTCCGGTGCATAGCCGAGGTTCTTTTTTATCTTCGAGATGTCCGCACCGCTGTGCCTGATGTCACCCTTGCGCTCAGGACCAAAGACAGGTTTCAGGTCTTTGCCGAAGAGTTTGCTGAGTACGGCATACATTTCATTGAGGCTCGACCGTTTTCCCGCCGCAACGTTGTACGCCTCCCCCGCCGCCTCGTGCGGTGCAGCACACGCGAGGAGATTTGCCTGCACGACATCCTCCACATAGACGAAGTCGCGCGACTGCTCGCCATCGCCGTTGATCGTCGGCGGCTCATCGCGCAGGAGGCACTCGATGAACTTCGGAATGACCGCCGCGTATGCACCGTTCGGATCCTGCCGCCGTCCATAGACATTGAAGTAGCGCATCCCATAGCAGTCGAGCCCATAATTCAGCGTATACTGATACGCATACTCCTCATCGACAAATTTCGTCACTGCATACGTCGAGAGCCGCCGTCCGACGATCTCCTCCCGCTTCGGCATCGTCTCATCGTCGCCGTAGACGGCCGCACTTGAGGCATAGGTCATCTTCTTTACGCCATGCTTTGCCGCCGCCTCCATCACGTTCACTGTGCCGATGATATTCGTCATCGTATAGCTGACGGGCTGCTCGATGCTCTCCGGGACACTCACCTCTGCCGCCTGATGCAGTACATAGTCAACGCCCTCGCACGCACGATCGCACGTCGTGGCATCGCGTATATCCCCCTTGATAAATTCAAACTTCGGGTTGCTGCGGAATCCTGCGATGTTTTTCTCGTATCCTGTCAGCAGATTATCCAGCACGCGCACCCTATGCCCCATCGACAAAATCGCCTCGGTCAGATTCGAGCCGATGAAGCCCGCGCCGCCTGTGACGAGGAATAAGCTGTTTTCCGGAAATGCAATCTCACGATAGTTCATAATAGCCCCCATATCGAAACGATAAATATATGATTTTATGGCAGATGATTGCAGCATGTATGCCGCATGACAACAGTATAACACAGGGGGAGCAAATTGTTTAGAACAGCTCCAAGGTCTTGAACAAAAATACCCAGCCGAAGATGGTAAAGCAGGCGAGCGCGCTGCTGTAGACGACACTGTTGCCCGCGAGCTCGGCGTCCGCCTGCATCTGCTGTGCCATGGCAAAGCCCGCTACGGCACAGG
>ERZ773197.1360-NODE-1360-length-16979-cov-17.108249_pt1 | contig 16979 bp, 12 predicted proteins | sample MGYA00580999_ERZ773197 | MGnify/ENA primary metagenome ERZ773197 (study PRJEB29015, sample SAMEA2738166) | human oral metagenome | biome: human oral; feature: human-associated habitat; material: saliva | place: China | collected 2185 ...
TGACCGGCTTATCCGGAGTTGGCTTCGGCTCATCCGGGGTGACCGGCTTATCCGGCGTGGGAACAACCGGCTTGTCAGGAGTCGGCTCGGGAGTAGGAGTAGGCTCCGGGGCGGGAGTCGGCGTGACCGGCTTCTCAGGCTCCGGGTCGGCCTCAGTGTCAGCGCCAGAGTCGCCCTTGGCGCGCCACGTGGCCGTGGCCGACACCTCGTGCTCGTTAATCACCGCGACGTTGGTGAACTTCTTGGAGTCACCAACCTGGGTAATGGAGACGCGGCACGTCCAGTTGCCATCGCCATCGGCGGGAGCAACAGCCGTGATCTCACGCTTATCCGCAGACAACTTATTCGCGGAAGCCTTCGTGGTCTCCGCCCAATTCGCGGTGTTCGTGCAGTAGAAAGCGCTACCGAACGTCGCGCCATCGCCCTTCTCGATAGCCTTCAACGCGGTCCCAGGGGCGACGGTCGCCTGAACATAGCCCTTCTCCACATACTTTCCGTCGGCGGTCTTACCGGCAGAGTACAGGTACTTGTCGTAGCCTTCGTGGAAAGCCTCACCGATAACGCCCTTACCGAGCGAAATGTCGTAGGCGGTGCCGTCAACGGTGATCGTGGTGGATGTCTTACCCACCGCACTCTTGTTAACGCTCACGTTGTATTCAACGTACGCGTTGTTGAGCGTACCATTGCCACCAAGAGCGTTCACGCCCTCATCGACGGTGAACACGAACTTACCGTCCACCATCTTCGCGGAACCAATCTCCTTGACCGATCCGTCAAGAGCGGTAGCCTTCAACTTAATACCATCCAGCCCGGGCGGGAACTGTAGACCCTCACCGATAGCCATCTCAAAAGAGGCACCCGGCTTCACGTTCTTACCCGTGTAATCAATACGCACGGACAAGTCAGTGCCAGCAGACACCGTATCATACGGGCGAGTGACCTTGACACTCTTAATCACCAGGCCGCCAGTCGCAGTAGACGCACCCGGAGTAGACCCGGTAACACTATCAATACCGGCCGCTGGCGCGTCAGCCGCAGGCGCCGGACCCTCAACGGGCGCAGCATAAACAGCGGACACACCAAAGCCGCCAGCAGCAACAGCAAACGCAGCGCCAGCAACCAGCGCACGCGTCGCCTTACCAGCACGACCCACAACAGTAACAGGGAACTTCAAGAGATTCTTCTCCTTCATTGTCGATTCTTGCGCACCCGGCAGCACAGACCGCCGGAAACACCACTTACACGGTAAACAATAGGCGACAACCACGGCCGCCGTCAAATGCGCACCCGCACAAACTTGCATGAACCATGTCACAGTCGGCGCGGGAGCGCTCACGAAACGCACACCACACAATAGCCGACAACCAAAATAAACCGCAACAAACAAACACAAAGCCGAGCCGCCGCACATAAACGACAAGCAAACAACCGAGCGGCACCGCGACGCGCGAACGGACACGCAGGTAACACACAACAACACGCCCAACCCAAAACAAGGCGCGCACGCGCAAGAAAACGCCCCCACACGCAAGGAAACCCCCGCAGCCGCACCAACCAGGCACAGCCACAGGGGTATCCCGACACCGCATACGCAACCAACGCCACCACACGCAGCAACCACACCCCACACGGGGTGCGTTCCCTAGCCGCGCGCAATGCGCTAATCACGGCCCAGCCACAGGCGAAAGGGAACCACCACGAACACACCCCAACAGGGGCACGCCCACCCAGACGACGCTGAGAGCCGTCCAGACGTAGCCAAGACGAGGAAAAGAGAGAAGCCCACGCGCAATTCTTGATCAACAGAAGGAATGAAGGATACGAACAGAAACGGGCAAACACCCGACCCGCGCATGAGCCTCAGCGGACAGCAGAGGAATCGAACCCCACCCACACAATGTGAGCGAACCGATTAGCAGTCGGACCCAACAACCATGCTGGATTACTGTCCAAAACAGGGGAAACAAAACAGCAAACACAAAGCACACGCAAGACGCGCAACAAAACCCACACACCAACCACAAGCGAACCAACAACCGCCGTGGCACCAACCACAGGGCTACACGCCGTTACAACCTAGTTTATTCTAGGCTGCATGACCTCGTTACCAAGGTCAGCTCCAAGTCTCACGGCGCTTTGACACGCCCGCTTGGTTCGCGCTTCACGGGGACTAGCGCAACATGCCCTGACGGGCTGCCTCGTCTTACGGTCCCTCCACGCGCGTTTAACGTCTCCGGGGCACTCCCGGCGACCTCAACGTTGATAGACTTGTTCGCATCACGGCCCATAGACGCACCACACGACGCGCAGCGAAACGCCCGCTCAGACAGGGGCAGCTTGGCTTTCACTACCCCGCACGCTGAGCACGTTTTACTGGGCGAATACCACATATCAACAACGCGCACAACACGCACCCATATTCAACTGTTTCGCTTCCCCCAGTACCAGTCGCGGGACTCGAACCCGCACGCCCAACCGGGCACCCGCTTTTGAGGCGGGCGTGTCTACCATTCCACCACACTGGCAAAAGAAAAGGGAGCGGAAACAAACAAGAGAGACAACCACACGACCACAGTGCGCCCAACCAGCGGGACACACGCACACCAGCCACACCACCGGCTGGCCCAACCCGCGTGCGCGGACACCCTCAACCGGCCCACCCAGACCGGCCAACTTACTCACCAACACCGAGAGCACCCTGGCGCAAACACCCAAGCGCCACCCGCACACACCCAGCGCACCACCAATGCCGCCACACACCCCAGCGTGACAGCACCCGCAGCCGCGAGCACCCTCGTGTTGTTTCCGCTCCCCGGTCGGCGTAGCAGGACTTGAACCTGCGGCCTCTTCGTCCCGAACGAAGCGCGCTACCAAACTGCGCCACACGCCGAAAACGGGGAAACGAACTTCTCTTTTCCACTATTTAGTTCAGTTTTCCTTTGATAGTTCTAACCGTAGCACGCTCACGCGCCACTGTCAAAACCAGAGCCGAATGTGGGATCGACCCCACAGCACCCCGCTTTTGACACTCCCACAGCTTACACTACGAGATTCCTGCGAACTAGGCTTGCTTAAACCCCGGCACCAGGCCAAAGTCCAGCGGCTTCCCATATTAAGCAGGCTATCCCCGATTGTCGGTCGGTTGCTTGACATTCTTATTCCGTTTGACTGAGACGCAGCGCCTCACCCAAAACATTCAGCGCGGCGTTCACATCCCGATCATGAGACGCGCCGCAACTCTCACACGTCCACTCTCGCTCCGACAATAGCAGACCATCGTACTTATGTCCACAGTTGTTGCAGAGACGTGAACTCGGATAGAACCTATCCACCTGAACAAGTACCCGCCCGTACCACTGTGCCTTATAGGTGATCTTGTCCACGAAACTGCTCCACCCGTTTCGGAGGATGTTACGGTTCATCACGCGCTTGGCCGACTGGCCGTTACGCGCATACTTGCCGTTCGCGTCCACCTTCTTCTTCGCTTTCCGCGTCATATTCTGCACTGATAGCGTCTCCATGCCGATGAATTGGTTATCTTCTATCAGCTTGTGAGACAGTTGGTGCTGAAAGTTCTCACGGTAGTGGTGCGCCTTCGCGCGCGCCTTGGCCACAACGGCCTTCTGTTTACAGTAGTTACTCGAACCCTTCACCCTATGGGACAGCTTGCGCTGCTCACGCCTGACATCCTCTTCCAATTGGCGGAGCCGGTCAGGATAGTTAATTTTCTCGCCCGTGGACAGGGTAAGGAAGTCTTTGACACCCAAGTCGATACCGACTTGTCCACCTACCGGAGGCTTGGGCTGAACATCCACGTCGAACAGGAGAACCAGATAGTACACGCCATTCTCGCGCTTCACCGTCCAACTCGACAATGATTCAATAGGATAGCGGAGGCGGTCTCTCCTACGTATGCGCACCGACCCCAGTTTCTTGGATAGCGGAAACCTGCTACCCTCCATACGGCGCATCGGCACGGTGTTACGAAACGACTGAACATTGTCACTCTTTGATGCGAAACGGGGGCGATTCTTCCCATACTCAGCTTTGCGGAAGTAAGCGGCCTGCGTCTTGCGGAAGTCCATGATCGCGTTACTCAATGCGCTTGACGGAACAGGGCTATCCCTCAGCCACTCGTTCGCAGCCTTCATATCAACTGTGCTCGGATACGTGGGGCGAGGATTGGTTTCCTTGTCATACGAGTTGAACGCTTCAATCTGCTGGTTGTACGCGAAACGCCTAGCACCAAAACACTGCTCTAGCAGTGCGGCCTGCGTCTTAGACGGCGTAAACGGGATACGCTGCGCGACCTTATGAACAACCATGACGACTCACCCCCTCACCAGCTAACTACCAATGCGTCTTATTGCTCACAATGCCCCCACTATAGCACGAGCGGAACGCGAGCGGCAAGAGGAAACTCCGAAAACTCCTGCCGCTAGTGCGCCCGGTGGGAGTCGAACCCACACGCCCGAAGGCGCTGGAACCTAAAAATCCAGTGCGTCTGCCAGTTCCGCCACGGACACTAAACCCAGCCAGTCCCGGAGGACGACTGGGAACTATGGAAACACAATAGCACGCCCACCGGCTCGCGCACAAGCCGACAACACGCGCCCACACCGTAACATACGCCACAACAAGCAACGAACGATAACAGCGCGGAACCATACCATGCTCCGTGGGCCGTGTAGGACTCGAACCTACGACCTCCCGGCTCGTAACCGGGCGCTCCATCCACTGAGCTAACGACCCATAGCGGGGCAGCGGGACTCGAACCCGCGAAAGTTGCCCGTGTACATCAGGCGACTCACCTACCAAACTATACCCCTGACGAAAACGTGCCCAACTAAACCCTGTGGAGGCCAACCCACAGCGCTTAACCGCGCATGTTTCCGCACGCGAACAATGTCGCGCTCTGCGCCGGGAATCGAACCCAGCCCGATCATCCCGGAACACCGGAATGGCACTGAACACCCCAAAGAGGGCCGCTCTCCCACTGTGAGCTACGCATTGTGGACCGTACAGGAATCGAACCTGCGACCTCCTGTGTGCAAAACAGGCGCTCCACCAGCTGAGCTAACGGCCCAAGACCATTATTCTGTTATGGTCCCGCGCAGGACTTGAACCTGCGACTTTTTGCGCGCAAAACAGGCGCTCTCCGTTGCAACCTAGCTTACTCTAGGCTACATGACCTCGTTACCAAGGCCAGCTCCAAGTCTCACGACACTTTTACGCGCCCGCTTGGTTCGCACTTCACGGGGACTAGCACAACACGCCCTGACGGGCTGCCTCGTCTTACGGTCCCTCCATGCGCGTTTAACGTCTCCGGGGCACTCCCGGCGACCTAACGCTGATAGCCGAAACCACCAGCCGTGGGGAACATCCGCCCCCCACAATGCCAACTTTGTTAAGGCTGGCACCTGTGGGCCTCAATGGGATCGAACCATTATCTCTCCGGCACTCCGGCCGGTCGCTTTACCCGAGGAGCTACGCGTCGCTCCGATTAAGCTAGAGGTCCATACGTGACGCGCGAAGCGCCACACATTGTATTCTTTTATGTTGTTCAGCTCTGCATCCCGGAGTCGAACCGGGGTCGCATCAGGCAAATACCCGCTGGTCTACCGTTGACGTATGCCGCAGAGCTTTTAGCCGAAACCACCAGCCGCGAGGACGCTAACCCCCGCGATACCAACTTGGTTAAGGTTGGCACCTGTCGGAGTAGCAGGACTTGAACCTGCGGCCTCCCGCTCCCAAAGCGGGCGCTCCACCAAGCTGAGCTATACTCCGTTTCTTCTGTTGTTTCTCTATTGTATCAGCTGTCGCTGCGCGTGTCAAAAGATACTGCCCTGCGGTTCCTCCCCGACGCTGACTTCCACAGCCAATGTCGGAAGCCCTATGCTGGGCGTCCACTTTTCACGCCGCAAGTTACGGCCGTTTTCATCGGCTTCCCCCGCTGACATGAATAATCATAGCGCACAGACGAACGCCATGTCAACGCGAAAACAAGTGAACCACGCCACAATGTGGACGGTGTGCGAAACCACCTCCCACACCGCACGCCGGGGCGCGCCACCTCAACGGGGAAACTCGCACGCTGGGTCACGCCCGAACCTCATAGAGGACGCAATCAGCAGAAGAACACCAACACGCCGTTACAGCCTAGTTTATTCTAGGCTGCATGGCCTCGTTACCAAGGCCAGCTCCAAGTCTCACAGCGCTTTTCTTCGCCTGCTTGGTTCGCGCTTCACCGAGGTCAGCGTCGCCAGACACTAGGTCGGCACGTCTTACGTCCTCTCCACGCGCGTTTAACGTCTCCGGGGCACTCCCGGCGACCTCAATATTGATTGCCGCGTTTAGGTCACGGTCAATGGACAGACCGCACGCGTTGCAGTTAAACACTCGCTCAGACAGGGATAGCTTGGCTTTCACCGTCCCACAATTTGAGCGTGTTTTACTGGACGGAAACCAGCGGTCAACCACGCGCAGCGCGGCACCTGAGCGCGCGGTCTTATACTCTAGTTGACGGCGAAACTCACCGAGCGCAGCATCCGACAGGCTACGAGCGAGACTGTGATTCTTCACCATACCCGCAACATGTAGGCCCTCAACGCACACAACGCTGTAGGTATTGGCGATCATGGTTGTGGCTTTGTTAATTGCATCAGCCCTCACGTCCGCCACGCGAGCGTGCAATCGAGCCACACGCTCTTTAGCCTTCTCGCGCCGAGCGCTACCCTTAACCTTGCGGCTCAACGCTTGCTGAGCCTTCCGCAACGCTCTCAGACCCGTGTTTAGGGCGCGAGGATTAGGGATAACAGACCCGTCCGATAGCGTGGCAAGGCTTTTCACACCAAGATCAACGCCAACCGCGCCGACCTTCGGCGCTGTGGTGACACTTGGCTCGCGCTCTACCGTCAAGCTCGCATACCAGCGCCCAGCACGACGCGACACGCTTATGCGGATGAGACGAGCGCCAGAAATGCGCTCATGCACATTCTCCATGCAATGCACACGACCAATACGGGGTAGCTTCAACCCATAAGGGTCACTAGCCGTGGGCGCGGTAAACGCCGTGGAATAAGCGAACCTCATAGTGGTATTCTTGGACTTGAACTTAGGGAACCCGACCCGCTTGCCCTTACGCTGCCCTTTACGGGACTTCGCCCAGTTCGAGAAACCGCGAGCTAAGTCACGAAACGCCTCACTGTAGGCTTCTTTGCTGTTTTGGCTCCACCACACCTCACCCGTGGTCCGGTTGACGGCTAGAACGTCTTTATTTGCGTTCCACCAGCGGCGTAGAGCGTAGTGCGACCAGTCGGCAAGCTCACCACTATCCAGTGCCTCTTTCACGTGGGCGAGACCGGCGTTATAAGCGAACCGCGCGGCTCCGGCGTGACTCGCCATTAGGCGCTCCTGCCTCGGCGTAGGGTCAAGACGAACCCTCACAGCCTCATAAGAACCCATCCGGCGAATCACCCCCAAACCTTCTCACGCTCTCTTACTGAAATCGCAAACATCGTAACACAATCTCGGCAAAGAAGTCAACACCCAAGTGCCCGCCACTCGCCTATCACGCACCAAGCTCAGAAACAGCGCGCAACATCTCCTTATACTGGCGCACGCATCCCAACACGTCAGGCAACGCACGATGCGCAGCCGGACGGTCAGCAACCCACTCTACGCTCACGCCGCCCGCGTGCAGGAAACGGGCGACACTCGACGCATCCAACACGCGATGGTCCAACGACGCGTACACGCACGGCAGAAAACGCTTCACAAACCCACGGTCAGCGTGAACACTGTTCCCGCCCAGCCACACCCGGTACGACACCCCGCCATGCAACCCCACGAAAGCGTCCGCGCACTCCTCCAACCACGCGCACATCTCCATGTCAACAAGGCCAGCCACCATGCCAGACCCGCCCGCGCGTCGCACGTTCTCGGATAGGCCACTACGCGCGTGCATCACCGCCACACGCCCGCGCAAACCATCCACCACGCGCTCAGCCCCGGCCGCGCTCCCCTGGTCCACGACGCGACTAAAAGGCTCCAATCCCAGCGTGCGCCCCGACATGTCAGTCACAACGCCCGCGACCTCCAACAAGCGCTCGCAGTCCGCGTCAACGCCCGTCGCCTCCACATCCGCCCACAACACAACATCAACAACGCCAGACGCGTCCGCCCCTACGCCGTCAACAGGAAAGCTACCAACCACAGCAGCCACAACCCTTCCACACAACGCCCGCGAACCACAGTAGCAAACCACCGCCACAAAAAGAAGGAACGCGACACAATCAACAGTAACAGGAACGAAATAGCACAAACATGCGGGAACAAGAGCACAGACACGCCACACGACGTAGGTCGAAAGAAAACAAGAGAAAGAGACGCAAACAAGAAAGAAACGTAAACCAACAAGAGAGATAGGGCAAGAGAGGCACAGAAGGCCGAGACAAGAGAAAAACAGCAAGAAAGATACGTAGATGAGAAAGAAAGAAACGAAAAGCAAAAGAATAGCGCGGGCTGCCCCGTCAACAGGACAACCCGCGCACCCCAAACAGAAAGAAAGAAAGGGTTACTTCACGGAAGAGAACTCACCGCTCAAACCCCACGCCCACTCCTCACCCGGACGCGGCACACCAAACCCAGCAGAAGCCCTCTCCTCCACAGGCAAACCATTATACTTTTTCGCCGCGCGACGACACTCATTACGCCGCAACCGGAACACAATCGCCTCATGATACAGCGCCCCATCATCCTCACAACGCAAACCCTCCACCACGTCATCCACGCCAGCGCGCGACACGCACACGCTCTGCGTGAAAGACCGAACGTTCGCGCCCTCATACCAGCGACACAACACATCAACCCCCGCGCGCCCCCTATCCGCGTACGACTTCACCGCAAACACCGGAACCCCGAGGCCGCGCGTCGCGTACTGCAGAGCCTCATACACGCCCGAACGCTCACCATGGTAGCCCACAACGCCCTGACCGGCAGCAACGTAACTCGCCAGGTGAATACGCCACTCCTGCCACCCGGCAGGCATCGACACAACCACGCCACCAGCAGCCACCACGCGACCACACAACGCGCTCACGCGGCGCGCCCACACCGCGCCGTCACGCGCCGCACCCTGGATAGCGCCACCGGGACTCAAATCGGGAGCCAACACCACAAGCCCCTCGCCGATAGTCTCATCACAATCGAGGAGACGCGCCACCATCTCAGCGCTACCAGCGCCAGTAACAGGAGCCACTAGGGTACCCCACCCGGTGCCGCCCGTCGCATGACTGCCCGCCACCGACAGAGCATACGCACACAACGCCGCACCATTCATAGACTCGGTAGAAAAAGCCTCCGTGCTCACGCAGCGTACCACGTCGCGGCCAAGCAGTTCCTTGAAGCGCTCATACGCGTCCACGCCAAGACCGGCGGACATGAGCGCGGTCGCCTCCCCGCCTTCGGGGACGGGCGTGTACCCCGTCTCGTCCACAAAACCGCTCGCGCGCTCACCCCACCCCAACACTGGGGCGGATGCAACGCCACCACCGCCAGTAGTAGTTGGCTTTCGTGCCGCCTGACCGCCGACATCGTTGGTCTTGTTATCGTTCGTCAAAATGGTTCCCCCATCACGTTTTCTCGCCCCCCTTTTTGCGGGGACACCCCCTATTATGTGAGGCGCTATCTTCCCCTACATGTTACCATAAGCGGAACCGCGCGCAACGCGAACACGCGCCAACCGACACAAATTAACTGCGATCATCCGCCCGACGCTAAGCGCCAGCTCAAATCTCGTCGGACGGGCGGGCGCTCCACGCCTCAGCGATCAGACGGCGCAGCGCCCACAGTTCACCGTATCCGTTCTCGCCACTCTGCGCGGCGCTCCACACGGTCTCCGCGTACCCCTCCACCATGACCGTGTACGTGAACCACCTGTACGGGGCGAGAACACCCAACACCGCCTCCACCACGGGAGCGAGCGGCACACCCTCAACACCCGCTGACGCGACAGCCGCCTCCACGCGCTCACGCCGCTGAGCAAGCACATTACGCGGCTGCACCACGTCAAACTGGCCGAGCATCGACAAGGCGCTCATCACCGCACTGTTGCGCGAGCTCAGCCACGCCCCCTCGTTCACCAAAGATGGCACATACGTGCGCTCCATCACATCCTCGAACGCCGTGACGAGCGCGTGGCCGCTATCCATCACGCGCGCAATACCCGCCTCACCCGTAGGGGTCACATGGCAGGTGGACGCGAGGAGAGACGCGACGTGCGCGGGCATCACGACTTCCATGCGCACCCCGCAATGGGTGCCAAGCTCACACGCGGTAGCGCTCAAACGCTGACCGTGCGGCTTATCCTTGTCCGCCTCATAGTATGCGGTCGCCGACAGGAAACGCGTCATGCCAGTGTGATAGCCGGTACCGCGCCTCACATCGACACGTACCCGGTCACCGTCATACGCGTCGCCCTCATCCGCACTTCGCATCACGTAGTGGTGGAACACGCCACCATCGTGGGCAGCAACATCACCGTACGCGGCACGCGCCACGTCAACACGGGTAGCGGCCGGAACATTCACATGCGCCACGCGGGCGCTCTCGTTCATAGTATCCATAACAACCATTATACCACATGCGTCATCGGCAAGCAGGAGACACACAGCATATGCGCTGCGCGACACGGGCGCTTGTGACAGAACCACCACAAGCATGTTATCATTGGCATGTACACGCGATCACGCAGGTAAGAGAGGGGACAGGAACTTAACGACAACGTATCAAATAAGGCTTCATAACCTACATTTGTAGACTACGTTTCCTTGTTTGAGTGCCGCCTGAACGGTCCCCAGGATACCCTGGTCCGCTAGTACGCTGGCCATCAAGCGCGGCGCTTGTGCCCTAGCGGGGCATGAAGGAAGAATCACCCCCTTAGAAATGAAGCGGTGGCTCTTCCTTTTCGGGGTAGGAGCGTTCTTCGTCCTATCCCGTCCCGGATACTTCAATGAGTTTCTAGCCACGGGCGTTTTGAGCGGCGCTTGTGGCCGTAGTTTACGGTTTTTCGCGCGTGTTACTCTTGCTTTAGTGACGCGCGGCACAGCTCGGGCAGCAATATTCACAGCGGCATTAACATCCCTGTCCATCACCCCGTGCTCGGGGCACACAGACTCTTTGTGCGTTGGGTGCGTAACCTTTGAGCTGCATTTATAGCACAGTTGCGAGGTATTCGAGGAGTTTACCGACACGACCCAGCCGCCGTTCTGAGTGACGTAGTGAGTGAGCCACCGAACCAACTCGCCACGATTCCAGCGCCCGTTGCGCATCGTATTAGCGACCCAACCCAAATCTTCCACAGCAACGACAGCGTTACCCCACACGTGCGAGAGGGCGGCTATCTCCTGGGCTGCGAGAATCGCCAGCTCGCGCTTCTTGCGGGACGCCGCCTGCCGGTGGAGCTGAGCCTCATCCAACGCTGCCATGCGTTCCTGCCGCTTGGAGAGGAGCCGGTCAGACTTCTTTTTGAGGAATCGGACTTGCCGCTCAGACATGCGCACACTGTTCCACAGTGAGTGAACCCGCTGGGAGAGTGTCGTCTCATACACTATACGCCCGGTCTCAACGCTGCGCACCACGACAGTGGCGTAGTTGTTGATCCCCACGTCTACGCCGATAGTATAGTCACCCGAAAACTGCACAACCGGATTATCAGTCACAACCGTGAAAATAAAAACAGGCTCACCGTCCTGAATCTTGATGAGCGGTAGGGTGACCTTACCCTCAGTGAACCGCTTGTTATCGAAACTGAAGATCAGCCTGTACCATTGCCCTTGGATAACCATCCGCAGAATAATCTCACCATCAAGAAAAGTGTTATTCTCAATGGCCGCATACTGTTTATCCACAGCACCCAGATTCACGTAATCCTCACCATACGAAGGCGCGGACCCATTTACAGTACGTTTCCAGCCCTGCGAAACATACTTGGCACTCTCGCCGTTTGCGGCTTTAACACGCTCCTCGTAGGAGCGGTAAGCGGTCACAACGTTGTACTAGACTAACCTCTCTTTACGCGATCTACCAGACTTGCCAGTTGCCAGAAAATCAGGCATAGCCACGCCCGCCTGGCGGCCCGCCGTCGCTGGTTGGATGGCGGTAACACGAGACAGCTCACCGCCTAGGGCCTCGTCGTTGCGGACAACGTAGGTCGCGTATCCAGAGATGTCACGAACCTCAGACGCGAGAGACGCCAAAACGGGCGCGCCATCTAGTATCTCACCGTTCAAGTCCAGAACATGAGAGGGGCGCGCGACAAACGCCCTGTACGTCTGGTTTTTAGCCAACGCGCCCCTCCCAAAATACAACTCAATACCAACTACACAACCAATAGCAACGAAAACCTCAACTGTCATATAGCCTCGCCTGGGCGCTCCTGGACGTCCCCGCAGGCAACAACTAGCGCAACCGGCCAGTATCGACCGAGAGCAAGCAAAAGCGCGTCACACGCGAAAACGCGGTGGCGCGCTCGCTTGTATTCGCAAGAGTTTAGCGGCGAACACGCGGCACGGTAACAGCAGGCAAAACCAGTCAACTAACACGTGTTAGAAACGTGGGAGAACGACCAGCGCGCGCGAAGCAAGCGCAGACACGGTGGGCGCAACAAAACGCGGCGAGAAAGCCACGTAGCAAAACACGCTACCAACAGGCGGGGCGGGCTTCACAGTTCACGCACCACGCAAACATTGCACCCATGCAATGACAGCTCAGGAACGCAAAAGGCGCACCCCCTGGTTGGGGCGTGCCAAAACGCGCAAACTAGCAGCGAACAGTTCAGCGGCGAGCGTTAAGCGACACAGCCGCCGCCTCCAAGTACGCGACATTAGAACGCCGACCCTGATCGGCAACGCCGCGAGCCGCCCAATCGGGAACGCCCTCGCCAAGGAAAAACTCACGAACGACATCCAGAACACGGTAAACCACTGTATCTCTCCTCATTCACCTACTAACCCCGCGACACCGAACTGGACGCGGGCACGAAAAACGCGCGCACCCCGAGATGTGGGGCGCACGCGACGCTGACGAAACCAACAATAGCACACCGACACTCACGCGCGCAACCATGCGGATACCGACAATACGGCGAAACATGTCACATAAAAGGCAGGGACCGCACCCCCGATAAACGGACAGGTACGGTCCCAGATGCTCTACCTACACCTGGCAGGTCAAGACGGTTACACAATAGCACGCAATCACGCATCAGCGCAACCCGACAACACGCGAGCAAACTGCGCTACACGCGGCTCACTCGGCAACGCGAGCAACCACACCACCAGACACGGCGATGACTCCACCATTCCACGCGCGCACCACAATGGCCTCACGGTCACCGTTCGATGACGCGGGAATACTCACACGCCACGCTCCTGGGCGCTCCCCCACCTCAAAGAACACGCCCTCGAACGAGACGAGCGAAAACAGTTCCGGGGTCTCGTCAAACACGCGATTCATCAGGTCACGAACGGCAGGAAGCATGTCGGCGCGCAACCAATCCATGTTCGCATAATCGCGACGGCACACAAGGTCCGTCACGTCAATACCCACCACACCCTCGCCCTCATATACGGTCGCCGGGCACCCCTGCGCCCACGGGAACACGCTCGACACCAAACCACCCGACGTGAAACCACCTCGCACAGCGGACACGGGAATAGTCGCGTACATGCGGCCAGTCTGAATAGACAAAATCAATCAACCCCTCGCATGAAAAATACGAAAAGAAACCAACCGCCATAAAACGGCTAGAAAGACTACATAAAATATCAAACAGCAAGAGCAGGCAACAAATTCCCGCCCCTACCCGTAACACGCGGATGACGCCACCGCCAGATCATGCACACCGAGCGCGCAATCCTCCGGCGCATCAAACCCGTACACGCGCACACCAACGGGCGCCGCCGACTCGCGAACAAGCGCCTCAAACGCGCGCTCACCCGTAGCCGCCGACTCCCCTCCAACCTCAGCGGACACATACACGTCTACAAGATCGGAACCATCCACCGGCTCCACACTCACGGACGCGCGCTCTACTTGCCACCAGCGAAAACGCGGCAACCCCGCCGTGCGACGCACACTCTCAGCGAACGCGTCGCCAAGAGCGCCACCAAACGACACGGCGTACCCCTGGTAACGGTACTGGAAAAACAACCGGACTCACACTCCCACTTTTTCTTAGCCTACAAGCAAACGATGCTGGCAGCGGTGACGCCGACGCCGTATGTGTGCTCTACGCGTCGCACAGCTCTTTTCTGTCAGTCAGCTCCCACACGAGCGCGCCACCGGCATCAACGACGCGCGTTTTCGAGCACGCGTCCATAATACATGACATGGGAGGCGTCGCCCACTGCTCGCACGTGGCCGCCGCGACACGGAAAGTGAGCGCCCACCGCTCAGCCTCACCGCACAACACAATCCACGCGGGCCTCCCCTCACGCTCGCCTCGCCTGACCGCCCGCTTCAACAGCGCACCCGCCACGCGAGAACCACCGTCATCGCCGGGGAACCTCACTGCCATTTCAGCAAGCCACATGCACGAGAACGCTTGCAGGCGCGCCACCCACAGCAGCTCAACCGCCACCCCATCGCCGCCGCCTGCGCCTAAAGGCCGCCTGGCGGCACGCCGATACACACCCGCCAGCGACTCTACGACCTCCACCATGCGCCCGTAATCGGCGGCGGACGGCGAATCAGCGGCCTCGAACAAGCCGAGCGCCTTTTCGCACTCGATGTGCGCTTTCCCGACGGCGCGCACCGTCAACCATTCGCGGGAAGAGACGACAGCGCCCAGCCGTCCACTGCGGATCGTCACCATGGCGTCGCCCATCCACCAGCGCGACCTGTACGGCCACGCGGCGCGCACATCGTCAAAATCGCTCACTGTTAGTTACCCTTCTGTTTGTCCGCTTGCTCTCCGCCGTCACTGTTCAAAGCCGCACACGTCGCCGCCGGTCGCCCATGTACGCTGTTTTAAGGGGCTTTCGCGCCGGAAACGAGCCAGCGCACACGTGCGGCCCGAAACGCGCTCAGAAGCCCGGGGATGGCCTCTAACGTCCTGCTCTCGCGCCGTGGGGGGGAGCGCCGCTATCTCTCAACACGCTTCGCGCGCTCAATATTCCCCTCGTCTGCTTCCTTGATGCGCTGGTCCAGATCATCCAGCGCCGCGTTCACGGCATCGTTGCGGTCCAGGATCACGACAACGCCCATGTACCGCCACACGGGATCGTACACGGTCACGGCACCTGACGTGTGCCTAAATCCATGCTCATCTTCCCACTCGTTAGATTCCTCGTGCGAGTACCAGCGCATAACCTTGTCGCCCACGCGGCTAATGGGGAAGATCACCTCATCGCCTGTTACGATGAGAGACTTTACCTCGTTCTTGTAATAGGTTTTCCGGTCCTTGTCGGGGTCAACCGTCTTGACCGTCCGCTTGTCCGGGTACTGGAGCGTGTACACGACGCTTCCATTGTTTTCTTCTCGGCGTGTGGGAATGACACGGATGTCATACCACGTCCACAAAGAGGGGTTAAACTTACCGTCAAAGACCGACGCAAAGCGCGCGATGTCAATAGACTCGCGCAACTCTTGGAGGAGACGCATCTCCCGCGCACGAGTCATAGGCTCGCCATTCGTGTACTTAACGCTCTTCACCGCGCCGTCGTACACGCTGTCCAGAACGGTGAGGGGAGACGGGAGCAAAGACATGGCTTATTTCCTTCCTGTACGGTCGCGCACGCTGCGGCGACACTCTTATTCTACCACAATCGGCGCACGCTGGCCGCGCAGACCAGTGGACACCAGGAGCTTACTCGCCAGCGCCGCCCACAGCCAGGAACTTGTTATCAAGTTCAAGGGGCTTGTGGTAGGCCATCACGAAATCGCCGTCAGCATTCATGACCTCGGGAGCGAACACGCCAAGGCCGCGCTCCGGGAAACCCGCGACCGCCAGAGCAACCGCCTCGTCAGCGCTACCGGCGGCGCGAATCGGCGCATCCTGCCCGTCCACACCCTTCTCGTACACGCTGGTCGGCGCGTACGGGTGCTTAAACACCTTCCACGTGTCACTATCATCGTCGCCGCCCCCAACGGTGTACCCGCCGTGGATAGACGCTTTCGAGATAATCAGGTGCAGAGAGAACGTCGCCTGCGCCACCCCCAAAATGTCGCTTCTCGTACTAAGAGCGAACCCGCCAGCGGGCGTTACGACGCGGCCAAAAATACCTCCGCCCGCAGACCACGCGGTTTCCACGCACGCGTCCACCTGGTATAGGAGCCGGTCAACGACAACGCCGTCAACACCCGACGGCACGTAGCGCCGCTCGCACAGCCATGACACGTACGCCTCTGACCCGTCGCGGAACTTCTTGTTAGCAATCGTCCTAAACGACGAAGAACGGTACGCGCTGTAGTGGATGCACGCACGCGCCTCCTCCGGCGCGGCCAAACGCCAGCCGCCAACCGGGGCGCACGCGATAAGGTAAGCGAGACGTAGCTTCTCCCACGTCGGCGCGTCCTCACCAAGCTCTTCAACCGCGCGCCCGCCGCGCATGTCTGGCGTGAAATGCGCGTTAGCGAACGCACGCGCAGCAGCCTCCAACGGCTCACAGTTGTCAGCGTCAGCCTGCGAAAGGTAGCCGCGCTCCACGAGAGGCGACACGTCACCATCGAGCGCGATCTGCGTGAGCCGGTACCAGTTTTCACCGCCTTCACAGTAGCGGCGGCAGTTAATCTCAGCCACAGCAGCGTAGCCGAGATCGTTGCGCTGCTTTTTCGCGACGACCTCGCCTACGCGACTGTGTGACGAGTAGCCGCTAGTGACCCTCCACGCTTGCGGGCGCACACCGCGCACCCGACGCGGCGCAGACTCGGCGACGGGCGCGGGAGACTGCGAGGCGGACTCGCGGCTCCCGGCGCTT
>ERZ773197.1362-NODE-1362-length-16973-cov-2.965185_pt1 | contig 16973 bp, 17 predicted proteins | sample MGYA00580999_ERZ773197 | MGnify/ENA primary metagenome ERZ773197 (study PRJEB29015, sample SAMEA2738166) | human oral metagenome | biome: human oral; feature: human-associated habitat; material: saliva | place: China | collected 2185 ...
ATCTTATGTGAAAGGTACAAAAGAAAAAGTTGACATGATTGAGGCAGAGGGGTTGTACCTTTTGCCTTCCTTTGTAGATAGCCATTTTCACCTTAGAAATCCGGGTTTTGCTTACAAGCAAACTTATGGCGAAGCGGATGTTGCCTGTATGAAGGGTGGATATACCGATGTGATTGCGATGGCAAACACCAAGCCTGTTGCAGACTGTCCAGAAGTTGTACAAGAAGTATTGGACAATGCCAAACCGCTTCACTTAGATGTGTATCAAGCTGGTTCTGTGACAAAAGGACTGCTTGGCGAAGAGTTGGTAGACTTCAAAGAGATGATGGCATTGACCAAGATTTTTTCAGATGACGGAAAAAATGTAGATAACGCCGAAGTGATGAAAAAAGCATTGGCAAAATCGCAAGAATTAGGATTTTTGATTATGGATCACAGTGAACCGGAAACAGAGATGGTCATTCGAAACATTGAACTTGTGAAAGAGGTCGGCGGAAACTTACATTTTTGTCACATCAGTCGCAAGGCATCCGTAGAAGCGATTGTGAAAGCAAAAGAGATGGGTTTACATGTTACATTTGAAGTAACTCCACACCATTTGTTCAGTCATGGATTGAGCTACCGTGTCAATCCACCGATTGCAACAAAAGAGGACAGTGAGTACCTTGTAGAGGCAATCAAAAGAGGTTATGTAGACTATGTAGGAACAGATCACGCTCCGCATTCGGATGATGATAAGAAAAAAGGTGCACCGGGAATCATCAATATTGAAAATGCCTTTTCTATGATTCGAAAAGTATGTTTTGAACATAATATAGATTGGAACACCATGATACAGTTGATGTCCGTTCGTCCTGCCGCTTTGATTGACAAAGAAAGAGGAGTGAAAGAAGGCAATATTGCAGACTTAATTCTTGTATCAGATAAAGAAACGACTCTTTTAAAAGAAGAATTGACAACACGAAGCAAAAATACACCGTATGACGGACAAGAAGTGCGAGGAATTGTCGAAAAAACAATTGTGAAGGGAGAAATTGCATATGACAATGAAAGAGCTTAAAAAGAGAGCGATTGAAAAAAGTCCTCTTTGCGTTGGAATCGATTTGAGAGAAAATCAAATTCCTCTTGCTATTTCAAACGGAACATTTGAAGTGGAAGAGCATTTTGTTGCCTATGCAAAAGCAATTGTAGATAACACCAAAGAGTATGCAGCTTGCTATAAGGTACAGATTGCTTGTTATGAGGCATACGGTTTGGCAGGACTTCGAGCTTATGCAAGGATTCTCAGCTATATTCGCAGTCAGGGAGAGATTGTGATAGCTGACATTAAAAGGGGAGATATCGGTTCTACTGCAGAAATGTATGCACAGGGACATTTTACGGGAGATTTTGAGGCAGATATTGTAACATTGAACGCATACATGGGTAAGGATGCTGTTTCTCCGTATTTTCCATACTTCAAACAAGGCAAAGGAGCTTTTATTTTAGGTAAAACATCCAATCCGGGTTCCAAAGATTTTCAAGATTTGAAAGTGAACCAAACAGGACAAACTCTTTCCCAAAATGTGTTGGACACCATTTATCAATGGGGAAAAGAATGCGATACAGGAAGTGAACTTCCTTGTATGGGAGCGGTTGTCGGAGTGAACAACATTGAAGACATCCATGCGATGAAACCATATACAGACAAATTATTCCTGCTTGTACCGGGATACGGAGCACAAGGTGCAAAAATTGAAGACATCCGAACTTTGATTGCAGACAGACAAAACGGAGTAGTGAATGTATCCAGAGGAATGACAGCAGGAATCGTAGAAGAAAAAGAGTTTGAACAGGAATTAAGACGAAGAGCACAACAATTTGCGAAGGAGCTTTTGCAGTGTATCAACAAGTAGAAATATTAGAAAACAAAGAAGTGACAAGAGATTTGTATCATCTGAAACTGAAAGGATGTTACGATATCAAAGCAGGACAGTTTTTTATGTTGAAAAAAGAGCAATCGAATATGACATTATTTCGTCCTATCAGTATCTTTGATGTAGATGAGGAAGGAATCCATTTTTTGTATCTTGTCAAAGGAAGCGGTACAAAGGTATTGAGTCAGACGAAAGTCGGTGAGATTCTTTCGATTCATGGACCTTATGGGAACGGATTTCCAAACTTAGATACCAAAGCATGTTTGATTGGTGGAGGAATCGGAATGGCTCCGTTATATCTGTGTGCAAAACACAATCCCGATGCCAAGTTATATATCGGTTTAAGAGAAGACCTTTATACAGAACAAGAAATTCAAAATATAAAGTCGCTTTTTGAAGGTGTGAATGTTCACTTCAAAATTGGTGGAACCATCTTAGACGATGTGTCATGGGAAGAGTGGAAAACTGTTCTGACATGTGGGCCGTCCAAAATGATGGAAGCGGTTTCGAAACAGCATGACAACACCTATGTTTCTTTGGAAAGACACATGGGATGCGGAATCGGGGCTTGTTTGTCCTGTTCTTGCAAAACGATGCTCGGGATGAAAAAATTATGCAAAGACGGACCGGTATTCCATCAGAAGGAGGTTGTGTGGGAATGATGCAACAGACGATATGGGGCAAAACATTCAAAAATCCAATTATTGCAGCATCCGGAACATTCGGATTCGGAAGTGAATACAACGAATTCTATGATATTTCCAACCTTGGTGGAATTTCAACCAAAGGATTGACTTTAGAGCCCAGAGACGGGAATTCCGGCATTCGTATCATTGAGACTCCTTCCGGGATTATGAACTCTATCGGATTACAAAATCCGGGAGTCAAAGATTATATCTTACATGAGAGCCATTTTTTACGTGAAAAAGATACCGTTATTTTGGCAAATGTAGGAGGTTCTACATTGGAAAGTTACTTGGAAGCCTTAGAACTATTGGAAGAACACAATAAGACTCATCGAGTGATGGATATTATCGAACTGAATATCTCTTGTCCGAATGTCAAGGCGGGAGGAATGGCATTTGGAATGAATGCCTGTGATGCAGAGTATATCACAAAAGAAGCAAAAAAAATTACTTCAACTCCACTTGTAGTCAAACTCTCTCCGAATGCACATCATTTGGTAGAAGTTGCACAAGCAGTAGAATCTGCAGGAGCAGACGGCTTAAGTTTGGTCAATACATTCAATGCGTTGGAAATTGATATTCATAGAAGAAAAGCTGTTTTTGACAATGTCACAGCCGGACTTTCCGGACCGGCAATTCGTCCGATTGCCCTTCGTATGGTGAGAGAAGTGAGCAAAGCGGTTTCTATTCCGGTTATCGGAATGGGAGGAGTAGAAACTTGGGAAGATGTCATTAAGTTTATTATGGCAGGAGCACATTTGGTACAGTTTGGAACGGCATCTTTTATCAATCCGATGGCAGGATTGGAATTAGTAGAAGGTGTAGAACGTTATATGAAAGAGAATCAGATTCGTAGTTTTGATGAAATCAGAGGAATTATTTAATAAAGAAGATGGGGGAGAGTATTATGTTAGAAATCTTAAAAGAAACAGGTGCATTATTGGAAGGACACTTCTTGTTGACATCCGGAAAACACTCCAAAGAATATGTGCAATGTGCCAAAATTCTTCGTTATCCGGATAAAGCGGCACAAGTTTTGCAACCGGTTGCGGAACAATTAAAAGATTTGAAACCTGATTTATTGGTAGGGCCTGCGATGGGTGGAATTATCGTAGCTTATGAATTGGGAAGACAACTTGGAATAGAGGCAATCTTTACAGAGCGTGTGGACGGAAAGATGGAACTTAGAAGAGGGTTTGAAATTCCAAAAGGTGCGCGTATTGTTATCTGTGAAGATGTCGTTACCACAGCAAAATCATCCTTGGAAGTAAAAGACCTGTTGGAAGAAATGGGTGGAGAAGTCATAGGCTTGGCATCTATTATTGACCGTACTGCAGGGAATGTAGATGTCGATATTATCAGTGCTATTCAATTACACATTGATACATTTGATAAAGAAGACTGTCCGATGTGTAAAGAAGGGTTGCCATATGTAAAACCGGGCAGCAGAAAAATAAAATAGAGCGGTAGCATAACAAAATCGATAAGACAATAGGAAATGATGGATCAAAAAAGTAGTACGTTACACGATAAAGTGTAAGATACTACTTTTTGTTTTTTAAAATTCTATATTATTCATCCATCTCTTCTAACGTTTCATGAAGTTCTTCCCACTCCAACATTGTCTGTTCCAACGATGAAGAGGCATTTTCTTTTTCTTTTTGGACTCTCATTGCTTCGGAAGGATTGGAATAGACTTCTTCTTTACATAGTTCCAAGTCAAGTGTTGCAATTGTTTCTTCCAGTTCCATAATCGTTTCTTCTAAGGTTTGAATTTGTTTTTTCAGTTGTCGAAGTTCCTTTTCTTTTTCTTTGGACTTTCTCTTTTGTTGTTTTTGTTGCGTCTTGTTTACTGTCTGTTCCTGCAACATTTCTTGCATCTCTTTTCGTTCGGTAATCTTTTCCAAATAGTATTCGTAATTGCCGAGATATTCTTCCACGCCGTTTGGTTTCAGTACAAGAATTCTGTCTGCAACCTTATTCAAAAAGTACCGGTCATGCGAGATAAAAAAAAGTGTACCTTCATAGGCTATCAACGCATCCTCCAACACTTCTTTGGATGAGATGTCCAGATGGTTCGTCGGTTCATCCAAAAATAAAAAGTTGGAGCTGGATAACATCAGTTTCAAAAGTGAAATACGAGATTTTTCGCCTCCGCTCAGAGTAGAAATCAGCTTAAAAACATCATCACCATAAAATAAAAATGCTGCCAACATATTGCGAATTTGTGTTTCTTTCAGATTGGGATATGTTTGCCAAACCTCTTCCAAAATAGTGTTGGAATCATTCAAATCCTGTCTTGTTTGGTCGAAGTAACAAGGTTTGACATTGGTTCCAAATGAGATGGAACCGTCATCGGAAGATGTTTTATCCAACAGAATTTGGAAGAGTGTCGTTTTGCCGCAACCGTTCGGACCGATAAGAGCAACTTTTTCTCCACGAAAAATATCAAAGGAAACATCGTGGAACAGATGGCGTTGCCCAAATGATTTTGCAAGATGTTTGGCATGGAGCACCTCATATCCGCTTTGTACGGATGGAGAAAATTGAATTTGTGCCTGTTTTTCCATAGTTTGAGGTTTTTCGGTCTTCTCCATTTTATCCAACAGTTTTTCACGACTTCTTGCTCTTTTGACTTGCTTTTCGCGTCCAAATGCCCTGAGTTGACGAATGATTTCTTTTTGTCGTTTGATTTCAGCTTGATTTTCTTTGTAATTTTTTTCCGCAAGTTCTTCTTCAAGAGTCTTCTTAATCAGATAATCGCTATAGTTTCCGTTGTAGTCAAACAATCGCTTATTGCGAATTTCCAGTGTTCTTGTAACCAGTTGATCCAAGAAATACCGGTCGTGAGAAATCAGAATGACATTGCCCTTATATTGTTTCAAATGAGTTTCTAACCATTGAATACTATCCATATCCAAGTGGTTTGTCGGTTCGTCAAGCAATAAGATATTCGGTTTTTTCAACAGAAGTTTGGACAACAGAAGACGAGTCATCTCTCCACCTGACAACAGTTTGACAGACTTGTTCATTTCTTCTTCCGAAAAACCTAATCCGATTAAAATTCCCTTCGCTTCCGAATGATAGGCATACCCGTTCATTTGAGAGAATTGCTCTGTTTTTTTTGCATAGAGAGTCATTACTTTTTCAAGTTCCTCTTCCTGATCGGATAATCGTGCGATTTCATGTTCTAAGAACTGAATCTCTCTTTCAAGCTCCATCACATCGTGGAACACATCCAACACTTCTTCATATAACGTGTGATTGGAATCGACACGAACATTTTGCTCAAGATATCCGATAGAAGTTTCTTTGGAAATATAGATATCTCCGGAATCAGGATATAATTCCTTCGCAATCAACTTAAACAGAGTGGATTTTCCGGCACCGTTCATTCCGACCAGTCCTATCTTTTCATATTCGTTTACGGAAAACGTGATATTTTCAATAATTTGTTCCACACCGTACGATTTTGATATATTGTTTAAAGCCAATGTAATCATAAAAATTCTTCCTTTAGTAGAGTATATGTATCAAACAGGGTTGACCGTTGTTTCAAATAATTGAGATAAAATTTACTTTATAAAACTTACTTCATAACAACAGGAATGTTTCTACATCCGGACACTGTGCGAAATGCAATAGTCCTATCGAACAAATTCGTAACAGGTCGGATTTTTATTTGAGGTTGTTTCAATCTCTATTGTATAAATGAATGCAACGAAATGATACCGGTAAGTTGCTTGCCTTCTTTATTGTAGCATAAATTGGGGAGATAGACTATTATGAAATATGAAATTTGGGCGTTTAGAAAGTTTGGATGTTCACAAAACAATATTATGGAAAAAAGGGAGAATGATTTGATTTCTCCCTCTTTCCGTTACATAGAATGCAGTTGTTTTTGATTAGGATAAATGTTTACTTTCTACTGTTTCATAGAACATCATGATGAATGCGATGAATAAAAACAGAATTGCAAACCAGATAGAATGCAGATGGAACTGTTTTCCAAGAATGGTGCCAAGTGTTGCACCGATTAAAAAGACAAAGATAATAAAAAAGTAGTGGAAACTGTCTCGTTGTGTGTTTTTGTCTTTCGTAATGTGATATTGGCAGAGAAGTGTTGTTGCAGAACGCAAGTTGCCGATACACATGGTAGTTGCATAGGAATTGCCGTGAAATTTCGAAAATGCTACCACCTGCATGGCACAAACAAACGATAGAATAATATTTGCCAAGATATTGAGCTGTTCCGGCAAAAAACCGACGATAACCATGAGCAACATCTCAAGTAACAAAACGTGTTGCCTCCAATGAAATCGAAAGTATTTTTGATTGGATGATTTCATTCGTTGTGAAATATAGGCACCAAGTACAAACGCTATCAACGGGCAGAGATATCGAAACGTCATGGTAATATTTTTTTCGGCGATGCTTTGTCCCAGCAGCACAATATTTCCTGTTTGTGCATTTGCAAAAACTTTTCCGCGACATAGATAGGAATAAGCATCCTGAAATCCTCCGGAAAGAGTTAAAAAAATTCCGATTCGCAATGTTTCGGAAGTTTGACTTTTGACTGTTCTCAATAGAAATCCCTCATTTCACAAGCAAAAAAACTATTTCATATCTATCAGTATACAACAAAATCCGTGTTTTTAAAAGACGGAACAAGAAAGTAAAACGGTCAGGAAAAAAGATTGAAATTTTTTCAAATATATGTATAAAGTATGCTATAATAAAAAAAGCGACAGACATTTCATACAGATAGGAAGGGTAAATACTTTATGAATGATAAAAAAAAGATTTCAATGGCGGTGATTCGAAGACTGCCAAAGTACCACAGATATTTGCAGGAACTCTTGGATAAAGGCGTGATGAGAATTTCGTCTAAGGAATTGAGCAAAATTATCGGTTTTACCGCTTCTCAAATCAGACAAGATTTGAATAATTTCGGTGGGTTCGGTCAACAGGGATATGGATATAATGTTCAGGAGCTGTTCTTGGGAATTCAGGAAATTTTGGCACTGAAACAAACTTACAAGACAGTTATTATCGGTGCGGGAAATATGGGGCAGGCTCTGGCGAACTATCCTTGGAATCAGACTTCGGGGTTTGAAATTCAAGCATTGTTTGATATCAATCCTAAATTAGTAGGATTGACCATTCACGGATTGCATATCTATGATATCGAAACTTTGTCCGCTTACATTCAAGAAAATGAAATCAATGTAGCATTTATTTGTACGCCGAAAGAGAGAGCACAGGAAATTGCGTCTATTCTGTCAAAGACCAGCATTCAGGGAATTTGGAACTTTTCTCCGATTGATTTGGACGGATTGGATGATATTGTAGTTGAAAATGTTCATTTGAGTGACAGTTTGTTTGTGTTATCCTATCTTTTAAATGAAGATGCTGATGAAGAATCTGAAAGACGGTAGTTTTTGATAGAAATAAAAAATTTTCTTATTGATAGTCATCTTAGAATTGATAGATTATCTCAGAATAGACAGATGATACTAAAATCGACAAATTCACATAAATTAGCTAAATGATAACAACAATACTTAAAAATAAAACGCCCTTTTTCAAAATTTATTGGAAGAGAGCGTTTTTTGTGTGAAAATCAATGAGTAAAGAGAAGGAAAAACTGCTTGGCACAGAGCGTTCTGTCAAGTGCTTTTTTATATTTATGGATGCTTCTTTTCGCCGGATGTTTTTGCTTTTAGGCAATCAAAAACAGAAAACCGTTTCGATTTCTTGTTTTTGATTGCCATCTTAGAGGAAGGTTATTTCCTTTTGTTTTTTAATAAGAGGAAAGTTATGATATGGTTAAAGCACATTCACACTGTCATCCGTTATTCGTATCACTCTTCTAAAAAAGTCATATCCTCCATTGATAGTATCACCGATTTCTTCCTTGTTATCTTGAAAATACGGTGAAACCGGGAAGTATCCCCAAATCATACCCAAGCCGCCACAGATGTTGCGACCGCCGTCTCCCCCTTTATAGGAAAACATTCCGTTATCATATACAATTTCTCTGCAATACGGATCGTCTGCGATATGGAGTCCAAAAAAATTCTCTTTTTCTAAAGAATAGTCTCCATCAGAGTCCAGCCACTCTATATGCCTTAGGTTCATGGAAAAGTCCATATTGTTGCCCCAAGGAAAAATACTTCTGCAACCCTTGCCGGCTAAATATTCCCACTCTCTTTTTGTAGGAAGTGAATAACCGTTATCTGTGATGTCTTGGAAAAGGTCTTGAAATGTCCTTTCTTTATAACGTTTGCCATACCAATTTCCATTTTCTTGATAGAAACAAACTGTCTTGCAAACTGTGATTTCGTGGATTCCATCCTTTTCAGCTTTTTCCATCATTTGTTGAAACTCTGTATTTTGTTTCAGTTCATCATCTGACATCTTTGTCCAACAAGTCTCACTGTAATCCCGTTGTACTAGTAGAGGATGTATGAAACAATCTTCCTCTTTGATAAAATTGTGATTCAAATAATCTTCTATTTGAAATAAAACATCTTGCTGATCAAGTTTTTCTTTTATCTTCTCTGTAATCATTTCTTCATTACAGATTTCATCTTCGTAGCAATCTAAAAATACATAAGCAAGTTCATCTAAATTTTCCTGATTAAAAATCTCATGCAATTTCTTATTTTCAAAATCAATCCCCAGTTTGACAGTATCTCCCGGAACAAATACAAACTTGATACCGTCTTTGGAACGATAAACTGCGGTATAAGTTGATTTTTCAAAAGCTGAAAACTCTTGAAAACAGATCAATTCTAAATGATAAGTCGCTGCAATCTTAGTTAAGAGTTTCTTTTTATCATCAATCGAAAGCAACTCATATTGAGGATGATATAATTTTTCTATCGGAATAGGGTTCATTCAAGATTCTCCTTTTTACTAAGTTTTTTGTTAGATTTCTAGTTTAGGTCCAATATTCTCATCATAACGGATAGTGAAAGTACGGAAAAGATATTGTAATTATCGTTATTCTTTCTGTTTTGTTTTCAAAAACTGTCATTATCCTTTCAAGAACATTTATTTTTTGGTATCTCGCTCTATTTTTATAGATGAGATGAGTGCATAGATTAGAGTAGCGACTAGTAAAGGAATTTCAAACAGTTGCATTTTTTTATTTTGAAAAACAATGGATAGACCCATTATCAGAAATACTGTGCTAAGTAGGCAAAACACAATTGCTGATTGTCTGTAATGTTTTTTTCTGTCTAATTTTTTTCGTTCCTCTTCGGATGCAAAAATATAGGCATTATTAAACAGAAAGCCCTTTTCTATGAACTGACAAAAACTGATATAAGCAAAAATCCCCGCTAAGATAAAAGTAATTATTTTCTCGAAAGTCATGTATTTCACCTCCGTCTTTATTAAGGTTTTATTTTTTGCTTATTTGTATTATACTCTTTCCAATGCATTTTTTCTACTGCCGGATTTCTTGACTTTTTAATGAATATCCATTAGTATGAAATTGCTGAGAATGCTATTGATTCAAATCTATGTCCAACAGTAAAACATTTGACACAAAACAGTTGCCGGCAAATTAAATGTTTTTGTCAAGATGATATTGTGCATCGTTAACAGGAATACATTGTTTCCGGTGTGAGATTGGAATAATATAGTATTTTAATTGATTGTGATTGCGAATTTTAAGGGGGAAATACAGTAATGAAAAAAACAACGATTGCAGTGGTGGTATCTGTATTGATGATAGGAGGGATTCTGTTTGGTGTTGCACAAACTCGTTCCGGTGATAAAGCACCTACATACAACAAATTGTTAACGGATACACAAAAAATAGAACTGTTACAACAGCTTTATCACAAAGCTCCCGATTTTAACCATATAGCAATCGGTGCTTATGAGGATGGTTTTTCTGAGGGTGATTTACTTCGAGATGGATACGTTCCTTATGAAGAAAATTACAAACAAGAGGATGTTTATTTTTTGCATGGAAGTGCTCATGGAGTATCGGTGCGTGTACATATAAAACAAACTGATACGGCATTAACAGCAAATGAAAAACTGATAGAAGAATTTAATCAAAAGTCATCAGAAAAAAATTATACCGATGTTTTGTTTGGCGAAACTTATACAGCAGATGGGAATACGATTGCAATCAAAACGGTAGAATATTTGAACGAGAAGAAACAGCCTGTCACTACCTTTTTGTATTCGGATATTCGAGATGGAGGGAAGGCATATCTTTGTGCACAAATTGATGTCAATACGGCAAAATTTGATGATAAAACGAATGAATTGTTAAAAGAGTTGGATGTTGTATTCGGTTTCAATATTTCTGAATTATTTTAGATAAAACGAAAAAGTATTATGAAGATGTCAAGTTGATGGTTAGATGAAAAAGTAAAAAATGAAGAAAGAGGCTTTTAGATTTCTTACGGTATCTGAAAGCCTCTCTGTTTTCTCTAAAAAAAGATTACTTAAAAAATTAAGAATACATCTGTTTGTACCATATTGACTGTTATGCTATCCTGACGGGAACGGAATAGCAGGATGTTCCGTATCAACTAAAGCTTTTGTATTTTCTGTTCTCTACATATGATACTAAAATCCAATGAAACGATTGAACTCCTCCAATCTCTACAACTTTATACTTTTGATTGTTTCATGAATCGTTGCATTTACACTTTCAAAAAGTCTGTCTATCACTTTTTAAGCATCTGAAACACTTCATTTTTCAGGAAATCATTCTATTAGTTTGAGTGTGATGTTATAGTAACTGTAAAAAGCCGTTTCTATTCAAACTGTTGATGAATTGTTTCAAATATTATAGTCGAATCATTTCTTTTAGCAGAAGTATCAAGTAGTCATAGACACGATCTGCTGAATCCAGTTCCATATACTCTTTCGGGGAGTGCACATGGTGAAGGTTCGGACCGAACGAGATAATATCGGTATTCGGATATTTTTTTGCGAAGAAACCACATTCCAATCCTGCATGAATGGCGGAAATTTCAGCTTTTTGTCCATATTTTTTCTGATAGACTGCAAGTGCCAACTCACGAAGCGGAGAATTCGGTTGATACTCCCATCCGGGATATCCGTTGTGAACCATACCGTCAATTCGGCACAACTTGGCAAGAAGAAGATTTTTTTCTCCAATCCAATCTGCAAGTGATTTTACGGAGCTGCGGATGGAGATAACAAAAGAAACAATATTGTCTGTTGTACGAACGATACCCAAGTTTTGAGAACTTTCGACCAGATGTTTGATTTCTTGACTCATGGTTTGCACTCCGTTTGGAACCATTGACAAGAAAGAGATAACGGAATGTTTGTTACTCTCTGTGAATACCGATTCCACAAAGTCGATTTTTTGGAATGAAAGAGAGAGTGAATCGACAGGAGCAAGTTCTTGTAGTAAAGATTGTTCCAAGTTTTGCAGAACGGATGACAAACGAGACAGATTCGTTTCTTCGATATTGATAACAGCTTTGGCATCGCGAGGAATTGCATTTGGTTTAGAACCTCCTTCAATGGAGATAAGATCAAAAGGAACGATTTGATTCAGTTGATACAGTACACGACCGATGATTTTGTTTGCATTTCCGAATCCTGATGCAATGTTCATTCCGGAGTGTCCCCCGTGAAGTTTGGATATCACGAGTTCCAAGGTACAATTTTTTTGTGAAAGAGCACGAGTACCTTCTAATTTTCCCTTAAAATCAGAACCGCCGGCAGAAGAAACATAGAATACACCTTCTTCTTCGGAATCAAGATTCAAAAGATACTTTCCTTTCAAAGTGTTTTCTTGCAAGTTTTCCGCACCGTACATCGTTGTCTCTTCCTGTGTTGTAAAGATTGCCTCAAGGTCAGGATGAGAAAGAGAGTGATCGGAAAGCACTGCCATTGCATACGCAACGCCGATTCCGTTGTCTGCACCGAGCGTGGAGTTATTTGCACGCAAAATGGAACCTTCTTCAATCAGCTCAATTCCGTCGGTATCAAAATTATGTGTAGAATCCGGTGTTTTTTCACATACCATATCCATATGTCCTTGTAAAATGACACCGGGAAGATGTTCATACCCCTTGCTTGCAGGTTTTTGAATCACAATATTTCCGGACACATCCTCCCGAAAAGCGTGCAATCCATGTTCTTTTGCAAAATTGAGCAAAAATTGTTGTATTTTTTCTTCTTTCCCCGACTCACGAGGAATCAAAGATAATTCCTTAAAAAAATCATAATATGTTTTCATCATAACCTCCTGCCAATATTTTTGAATAGAGTTATTATACCATAAATTCAGAGATTCTAATGTTGTTTTGCAGTCTGTTTCGGTTGAAAAATTTTTGTGAATTCTACAGGGTTATTTTGTATTTGGTTTGGATTAATTTAAGGCTATGTTTCTTATAAGACCTAAAAATCTAACTGTGTTTTTCAGCTTGTTTTCATTAAAATGTTATGTATCAGATGTACGGTAAATTACATTTTGGAATTTGGTTCGATTGGTTAAGTTATGAAGTGATACAACAAAGAATCTGAAAAGAGTCCAAAAAAGAAACAGAACAAAGCGAAACAGGAGTGATATTCTCTATAACCGTGTTTTATGCATAAAAAAGCGTAGCAATTATGAAACATGCTACGCTTAAAAATTTTATAGTTTGTACCTGTTTTTTGAGTATTGTTGAAACAGTTTTCACATACAAGTGACGGATTGTAATTGACATCGCAGTTTTTTGAGTGCCGATGATTTCAGTTTTTTGGCATAAGGATATGAGATATGCATTCTGTGAGACAAAGTTTTCAATGTTTTCTTTTTCAAAATATGCTCTGTAACGATTCTGTATTCTTTCTCATTTAAAACGGAAAGAATCTTTTTCCAGTCATATTCATATTTCGGGGCATCCTCTGCAACCAACACTGATTCCAATGTTTCTTGTTCGAATGAAAGCAATCGTTCCCGGTCTTTTCTCATCTTGCGATTCAGCGAAAAATAGTAACAGGCAATCATACGATTGAGATATCCAAGCACGGGAACCTCTGTGCGGGAAGGGTCGTATTCATCCAGCAGTTCAATCATACGAGCATACCCCATTTGAATCAAATCCTCGGTTGTATATCCAAAATAATAAGAACATCGTGCTAAAAGCATCGGTTTTAATGCATTCAAGATTTTTGTTAACAACTCCTTTTTTTCCTCTTCTCTTTTTTGATTTTTTTCTTCTGTATCGTCGGAGAGTTCTGTCGCTTGATACTGAACAATCCAATTGGTTACCTCTGTTGCATCGTTCATTCTACCTACTCCTTCCATATAATCTCTTATATCAAAGTATTCTGTTATCCGATAGAATCAAATGTTCCGTTTCTGTCATTCATTACAGCGAAGTGCGAAAGTAATTAACTCCCTCCAAGACACACCGGTTTCAAGAAAGAAGTGGGATACAACCGGATTGATTCATAGCAAATAAGCTGAATGTCTGACTGTATCTTAATATGTAATGATATGATTCTTACAAAAAAGAACATCCGTTCTTACGTTATAATATATGCATCTAAAAAAAGAAAGAGATACAAAAAACAAAAAATAACTGAGAGCTACCTTGGGAGAAAAAAATCCCACCATGATAAATCGCCACATTGTTCGCAAGAAATTTGAAACATCATTTGAAACATAAAAAACGATACAAATTTCACAAAAGAAACATCTCAACAACGATGAAACATGGGATTCGAAAAATGTGTTGAAATAGGCGGATTTGAACTACGGTTTTATTTAGAACAAGTTATTTCTTAAAAACAGTATCCCTTTTATCGACCGATTGCATATATAGGGGTGAAAGGAGGCGAAGAACAATGGCAAAAGTAATGAACCAAACAAGCGCTGTTCGTATGGTATACGAACTTCCGGGAGCGACTCCCGGAAAAACTGTCCGTAAAAGCAAAACATTTGCAAATATCAAAATAACTTTGTCTGATGATGTTATTCTTGGATTTGGACAAAAAGTATTGAAATTGCAAGCTTATTCCGGAAAAATTCAAAAACAGGATGCCAAAGAATTGACGAATGAATAATCAGAGCATCTAAAACATCAGAAAGGAGGTGAAATGAATGACAGAAACATTATCATTAGAATTTAAGAAAGATAATGGAAAGAAATTCACAATGGCATTGCCGTATGCTAAAAAACCGGTAGAACAAGCAGATGTCAAAACATTGGTACAACATATTTTGACAGAGGGAGTATTCGTGTTTGCAGACGGTTCTAAGTTGGTGAATTTGGAGAAGGTGGTTCTTGTAACGAAGAACGAAGAAGAAGTGGAAGTATCCATGTAATCTTAGCAAGGGCGACTCACAAGAGTCGCCTTTTTGCAAAAAACTTCTGAAAAGCTTATCTAAAAAGATAAGAAAGTCAATGTGATAAGACGGATGTTGCAACAGAAGAATGATGGTTCGGAAAGAAAGCAGCTCTGAGAATACAACATAATCCGGACATATAATAAATGATACAGGTAATGGAGTGGATAAAATAATGATAGAAAAGAAAGTCTATCATATGAAACAGAAAGGAGTATCACATGGAAGAGTGGATTACAAGTGTATCTAATTATGGTTTTCCTATTGTAGTGAGTATCTACCTATTGATTCGACTGGAGACAAAATTGGACTATCTGACAGAAAGTATTCATGAATTGACAATAGAATTGAAGAAAGACTGACAGAAGGTAAGAGATTCAACAAAAAAAACTGTGCTAATAGGAAGGTAAGTAATAGATAACGAATCAAATCGTAACGAAAGAAAAAAACAAAAAAGGAATAAATAAGGGAACAAACCGACAAAGACACAGTGTTTGTAGAAAGAAGCAAAGCATTGTTGTATTACACTTTGTAACGATATAAAGAATGATAACAGGTGTCAGGAATTGTATATACCTCTTATCATCATAAAGTAGTACTACATCATAATTACACAAAGTACGAAATGATTGGTACAAAAAGCAATGTAACAAAAGAATAAATACAATAGAATAAATACAAAAGAAGGAGGACAGAATGAAACTGATCAAACCGAATATTATATTTCGAAACAGTTTAAGACCTTTGCCGAAACAAAATGTTAAATATATTGTGATTCATCATGCTGAAGCAAGCAAAGCAACTTGGCAAGATATTCATCGTTGGCATCAAGAACGAGGTTGGGCAGGTGCGGGATACCACGAATATATCACCAAAACAGGAGAAGTATATCTTTTAAGAGGAAGCGAAACGGCAGAGCAGTGTAAGGAAGGAGTTCATGTCAAAGGGCATAATCGTGAGAGTTACGGAATTTGCCTGGAAGGTAACTACAACGGAGAACAACGAATCCCGTATGCACAGATGGAAGCACTGTTTCTTCGGATTGCCGAAAAGAAAAAGATATATCCCAAAGCAAAAATCAGACTACACAAACAGCTGAGCAGCACAGATTGTCCCGGAAAGTTTTTCCCTCTTGTATTAGACGAAAGAAAATAAAGGGATGATACAGAGAACAGTAATTCAAATAAATAAGATTATTCCATTTTATCGTTCTAATATTTGGATATACGCTAACGTACCGTTCAATAGTTTCAACTGGTTTAACCTTACCTAATACTATTCCAGTACGTCTGATCAAACCATAATTTTCTTCTAAAATCATTTCTTGACCATCTATAAGACGAGCTGTTGCTCCTCCAAGCTTGCCAAGTTCTCTAAGGTCTTTTAAATTTACTTCATTTGTTTTTACATTCATTTTAATTTCCTCCTAGTCGAATGTTTATACGAATTTACGTTTATGCTGAATAATCACGTAGATTATTTCGGTATCTTCTTACGAACAGTTTATGGTCTAAGAACTGCAAACCTCTTCGGCTTAGTAATAATTACTGCCTTTACGTCACGTGCCTCACACTAGATATGTATTTCTAGTTCTCTGTACCACCCTTATTCTTTTTTTTACGTGATAGGCTACTCTAATCAGGGGGGCAATATATTCAATTTCCATAGTACAACAAAACAGTTTAACGACTTGTTTAGGTCAAAACTAACTTATCTGAAATAAGAGATAATCAAAGATATATATGTAATGGCACACTGCACCTTTTATCTCAATATTAATTTAACTAATAATTAATTCCTTACCAACATCCTCTTCAAATATAGTTGCTTGTATTTTGTAATTATTAGCTTGATAATTCATTATTAAATAATATAATGTATTCTTTTCTGTTTTAAAGTACCTTGACAGCATTTCTATATACTGTTCTTTGTCTTTATTTTTCAACGTTATAACGTAACTGTATAAGTTTCTCATAAGAGCTATCTTTATACCGCCTAAACGTCCTGCAGTTGCTTTGT
>ERZ773197.1364-NODE-1364-length-16958-cov-17.313435_pt1 | contig 16958 bp, 13 predicted proteins | sample MGYA00580999_ERZ773197 | MGnify/ENA primary metagenome ERZ773197 (study PRJEB29015, sample SAMEA2738166) | human oral metagenome | biome: human oral; feature: human-associated habitat; material: saliva | place: China | collected 2185 ...
AAATCCGCGCTTTCAGCAAAACCCTACGAGGTATTGGATATTTAACATGCAAGGAATTGAAAATGGCGGCCCCCTCCTTTTGAAACTGGACACGCGGTCACCTGACAGGGCATCGCTTAGTCAGTCGGCTGCGCGGCTCGGCCAGCGATAGGGCTTGCTCGGCCGCTGACGCGAACCGAGTGAGGCACTTGAGCGAGGGCGTCGGGGCCCCGGCAGACGAGCTCTCTTCTGAGAGGCCCCGAGAATCAACTGCTGTTGCTCAACTTCCCCGCAAGTTCTCCGTTCTCCTGTCGCATCGGACAAAGTGCGTCATTGCTTCTGGGTTATCGGGGAAAATCACCAAAGCCTCCCCCATACAGACGCAGTTTGTCCGCGGATGCCGCGGACACACGGAGGCCAATATAGAACCCGGGTAGACCAGACACAGAAATGCCCGCGAGCGCAGAGCTCGCGGGCATTGAGCCTCAGCAAATCAGGACAGACGCGTAATGCGGTAGCGCCAGTCGACCGGTCCGGTCTCGATGGTCTCAACGCGGTAGTGCGATTCACTTTCCTGGAGGTAATTGAACAGCGGGACGGGCTGATGCGGAGCAACAACGATCAGCGATGCGCCAAGCGGCAGGTTGTCCATCGCGGCAAACAACAGTGCATGGCGAACAACCTTAGGCAGGGAATGAATAACAAGCTCGTCCTCACGGACAGCGGGATCCTGCGATACGACGTGCGCTGTTCCCTGGCCGTGATCACCGCAACCGCAGCCCCCGTGAGCAGCTGCCTCAGCCTTGGGAGCTTCCTGAGCACCGTGTCCATGTCCGCCACAACCACAACCACCGTGTGATTCACGGGCAGGTGCAGCCTCGGCCTGATGTCCGTGCCCACCGCAGCCACAGCCTCCATGCGACTCGGGTGCAGATGCTGCAGGAGCAGCCTGTTCCTTCTTTCCGTGACCGCCACAACCGCAACCGCAGCCGCCCTCAGAGGGGGTGGTCGATACGTCAACCAGCTTGAATTGCTGTCCAGTTCCCGGCGCTGCTGCCTCGGGCAAAGTCTCTGCCATTTTGTCCTCTTCCTTGGAATAAAGCTGCAAACCAGCGGGCACTCACAGGAACGCCCGCACACAGACCTTTATTTCAGTTTAAATCCTTGCTAAATAGAGCGCTGAGCGATCCCACTCACTCGGAACGGAGCGCAAACTCCACCTCAACCTCGACCGAGGCATTCAGCGGCAAGGCCGCAACACCCACAGCCGAACGAGCGTGCTGAGAGCCAAAAACCTCACCCAGCAGTTCAGACGCGCCATTGACCACGGCAGCCTGCCCATAGAAATTCGGCAAGGAAGCGACAAAGGCAGTCACCTTAACTACCGAGGCCAGACGATCCACACCACCAGCAACTGCAGCCGCAGCCGCCATCGCGTTCAACGCACAAATGCGTGCGGCCTCGTACGCGTCTTCGGGATCCGCACCATCTTCACCAACCGCACCAATGCATGCCAACTCGCCATTTTCCAGGGGAAGTTGACCGGAGGTGCGCACAACACCGCGATCCTCAATGGCAGGAACATAGGCGGCAACAGGCTTGGCAACCTCAGGCAGTTCAAGGCCAAGCTCAGCAAGTTTCTCCGAAGGCAGTGTCATTTTTTCCTCACGATCGCATCAGAACTGGGGGGCGTGGAATTTCCACACCCCCCAGCCTAGTCCCGCGCAGCACCTCTGGGTCATCACGCACACTTCGCGGGACAGCTTGTGTGCGGGATCAATCCCGCGGTCGGCTCATGCGGCAAGCGCCTGCTGGACCGTCGGCCTCATCGTGAAGAAACGCTCGATCACGCGAGTCCACCGATTTGTCTGCAAGTCCGGTGTCAGCAGAGCCATCGCAGTCGCGTACTTCGAGATACGCGAAGGACGGATCCTGTTTGCCCACAGCAATCGGTCAAGCTCAGACGGAGCTGCACCAGACTTCGTTTCGATAATTGCAATGTGGGGAGCCTGAAGCTCACGTCCCCATGAGTCCCAGTGCAGCTCGGTGTCAATCGTCGCTCGCCCCTGGCCGTCGGCCATGAGAAGCGTCGACCGCGTGTAGGTTCCCGAGAGCACGGGGACCAGTGACTCAACCCGACCAACGCCGTCAAAGCACTGAGCGGCCTTGAGCCTTTCGGCCACCCAAAACCTGCCCTCGCGACTGAGTTCCATCCGCGCTGCCTGAGCGAAGTCGTAGGCCAAGCGCTTCTTAACGGTGTGCCCGCGCGGGCCTCGGGTCTTAACTTCAAGGAAGGCCAGCTCCGAATCAAGGTAAGAGCGCGTGCGGACCTTGTAGCGGCGGCGGCGCTTGTGCGCGGTGTCCATGAAGGAGTGCAGCTCGGGAGTATCGAAGTAGCACGAGGCATAGCGCTGCTCAATCTTCCCCCCGATTTCAAGGATCTGCGTTGCGGGGTTCATGAGCGCGATCAACTCATCCAAGCGATCCGTGGGCACGACGTACTTGCGATCGACTCGCGTGAGCATCGCGGCGCGTGCGTTCATGTCATCGAGGCTGATTCCTTCGAGGTTCGTCAGATTGTGTAGTTCGTGCGTCATGGTGTCCTCCAGTTCTTCACGAGGCCGAGGCCGGGGTGGTCTTTTGCGCAGGCTCAGCGCTTGGCCGGGACCCGGTAGCGAACGTCAACCAAGGTGAGATCGTTGACCATGTCGAGTTTGATGACCTTGACTCCGGTCACCTTGACACCCATGCGGGCTTCAAGTGCTTGGCGAAGTTCCTTCTCGTCTGCGATTGCGCGGTCGAATTGGACTTGCTGTGAGCCGGAGCGGCCAAGGATCAGAGTTGAATCACCAACGGCCAAAGTTGCAAGCACCAATGCGACCATTGCGTAGGAGTAGATCGCGGTGCTCATGCCAAGGAGCAGGCCAATGGCAAGGGAAGCAAAGTAGTAGGCGATTTCTCGCTGGCTGATCTCGTCGGAACGAAGTCGGATGATCGACAAGACACCGAAGAGGCCAAGGCCAAGGCCTGCGGAGATCGTCGAGTTTGCCATGACGCTTGCGACCGCAAGGACGCCGATGTTGACAACAAAGAATGCGACGACGAGATCGGCGCGTCGGTGGCGGGGGTAGTAGAGGGCTCCAACCAGGATCAACATTGCGAGAAGGTCGATGACGATCGGCAAAACCATCGCTGTGGTGAGTGCGCTCATTTGATGCTCCTCAAGGTTGTTTCGTGCGTGACGTAACTATTGAGCCAGTGGAGTCTATGAATGAGCTATGTGGGAAACTTGACCCAGCCATGCTTTTTTGGGAGGTGCCGTGGTCATACTCGAGGCTAGGACACCCGGATAAAGCGGCCTGAGACACCCACAGAGCGAGAAGATCGTTCCTTGCGTACACGTACCCGGACAAAGTGCGTCATTGTTCGACCGATTCCGGCCGTATCCCACATGACTCCTTCCGTTCAGACGCACTTTGTCCGCGGGGTCGGTCCACGGGGTGAGTCCGCGGGAGCGACGCACGGACCGAGAAACCTGGAAGCCAGGCCGGAATACCCAAATGCCAAGCCCCTTTTGTCCGCAGGCCACGATTTAACTACCCGCCTTTTAACCGAACAGATCACTGGACCGAACGATGTGAATCAAACGAGTAGTGGGGGGATGCGACCGAAGTCGCATCCCCCCACTCTTTCACTCAGCGGCCGCCCTGACGGTTTCCGCCTTGTCCGCCAGGAGCACCTCCCTGACCACCGGGCGCTCCCCCACCAGGACCGCCCTGGCTGCCGGTCGATTGACCCGCAGTGACAGAGGTCGAATTGGAATCCACACTCACCGTGTAGCTCTGGCCATTCGACACATCCGCAGAGGAGAAGACCACGTTCTGGAAGGTCTTTGCGGCCTTAATGTTGGCCAAGACCTTTCCACTGGAGTCCGTGATGGTCACGGTCGAGTTCGCGTTACCCGAAGCCGAAGCCTGCAGCCATCCCTGTGAAGAGTTGGTCGAAGGCGATTCGGCCATTCCGGAAGAACCAATCGCGATCAGCGTTCCGCCATTAACCAGGAACTCACCGTTGGCATCGAGTGCACCGTTTCCACCGTCAGTCGGTCCGTAGACAATCGTTGAACCGCCGGTGATTTCAACCGATCCGTTGGAGTCGATGCCATCGCCACCCGCGTTGACCGTGATGGTGCCGCCCGAGATCAGGATCTTTTCACCGGTGTCCTGCATGGAGCCACCGCCACCGGGTCCGTTGTTGGTCGTGGTCGTCTTGGTCGCGGTCTTCGCCGCTTCAACTGCCGCAACGGTGGTCGAACCAGAACCGTTGATACCATCATCACTAGAAGTCAGATTAACCTCACCATTGGAGATAGTGATCAAACCACCCTCAAGGGCTTCATTGGACTGTTCAACCGTAACCTTCGCGCCGTCAAGAACAGCCGCACCCTCAGCGTGAATACCATCGTCAGCGGTTGATGCAACGATTGTTCCGGAGGTCAGCCGGATTGCACCATCGGAGTGCAAACCATCGTCGCCGGAGTCAATCGTGACCTCGCCACCGTCTTCAATCAGGAAGACACCGGCCTTAATTCCCTTAGTGGAATTGTTGGAGTCCTTTCCAGACGAGGCCCCGCCACCGGCAATGATTGTCGTATCGCCACCGGTGATAATGACGTCAGTTTCACCCTGGATACCGTCACCCGTCGAGGTGATTTCGATGGTGCCACCGGTGATATTGACGTAGCCCTTAGTGGTATCGCTATCTTGGTCAGACTTCAGGCCGTCCCCTCCTGAAGTGACCTTGATAGTTCCGCCGGCAACGGTCAGCGAGTCCTTGCCACGTAGCGCATCGTCCTTCGAGGTGACCGTGATGTTACCCGACAGAATGTAGAGGTCGTCCTTGCTGGTAATGCCGTCGTTGTAGTTGGCATTGACCGTTAGCGAGCCGCTACCCGTAATTGTGAGATCCGCATCGGAGTAAATCGCCGCGTTATCTTCAGCGTTTGTATCCGAAGGAGTGCCGTCAGTGACGGTGTTTGAACCATTCAATGACAGAACAACATCATCTGCTGAGACCACATTGATCGCGCTCCCGGAAGAGTTCGTGATGGTCGCTCCATCAAGGATCAAGACAACTTGAGCATCTGTCCCTGCCTCGACCTTCACCTGTCCATTCAGAGTTCCAGAGAGCTTGTAGACGCCAGCCTGGGTGATCGTCACCGTGGAGCCATCGACCTTTACTCCGGATGCCGAGGTACTCGCGCTACTTCCGTTCAAAGTAATGGTCTGAGCCGAAGAAGCATCCCACGCACTGTCCTCAACGTAGGAGGCTTTCGCGTTGGCAGCCAGGGCCTCGGCAGCGGTCGGGGGAGCAATGACAGTCCCGGACTCTGCGGAAACCGATGAGCTTGAGGCGGCCTGCGCGCTGACGGCCGATGAGGCCGATGCGGTGCCGGAAGTCGAGGAGCAGGCGCTCAGTGCGAGCGCGCCGACCGCGGCTACGGCTGATAACCGTACAAGAGTCGAAGCTGGCGTTTTCATGTGAGGTCCTTTCGTGGATCGTGATGATCCAATTGAGCCAGTCGACTCTATGAATGAGCTGTGCCTAGCTCAGGCCTCACATAAGAAAGAAAAATGCGCCTTTACAGTGCCGAAGAATCAATGAAAGAAGGTTGATTTTCCAGGAAATCCTCGAGGACTCGATTGAGCTGGTCGTATTCGATGAGGAAGCCGTCATGGCCATGCGGAGAAGACAGGCACGCGTATTGCGCGCCGGGGATTCCCTCGGCGACCTTGAGTCCTTCCTTTGCGAAGAACAGTCGATCCGAGTCCACCGAAATCACCAGCGTTCGCGCGGTGATCTGCCGCAGCGCCTCGGTAATTCCCCCGCGATCGCGACCGATGTCGTAGCTGAGCATCGTGCGGCACAAGGAAACGTAGGAACCCGCGTCGAAACGACGCACGAGCTTTGCCCCGTGGTAGTCCAGGTAGGACTGGACAGCCAGACGCCCGCCGCTCAACACGTCCTCGCGGTCTTGGGGCGCGCGCCCGAAGCGCGCGTCCAGCTCATCGGGGCAGCGGTAGGTGGCGTGAGCGATTTGCCGCGCGAGGTTGAGTCCCGCGTGGGGGCCTTCTTCCTGGTCGTAGTAGTCTCCGCCTCGCCAGTTGGGGTCCAGTTCAATGGCGCGGATTTGCGTGTGCGCCCAAGCTGCGCGTTCCGCGTTCGTGCATGCCGCCGAGGCCACAACGACCAAACGCTCGCAGCGCAGCGGGAAGGTCACTCCCCACTCGAGAGCGCGGTGTCCTCCCAGAGAGGCGCCGATGACCGTGTTCCACGTGGGAATCCCGAGGTAATCAGCAAGCCGCGCCTCGGCCTGAACCTGGTCGCGCGTCGAGATGACGGGGAAACGCGAACCCCACGGCTGCCCGTCAGGCGCTGCCGAGGCCGGGCCGGTGCTTCCCTGACAGCCACCGAGAACGTTGGGAACGACGAGGAAATAGCGCTCGGGATCCAAGGGTTTACCCGGTCCAACGGCCTCTTCCCACCAGCCCGCAGTAACCTGGCCGGGAGCCGCCGGCCCCGAGATGTGGGCGTCGCCCGTGAGCGCGTGTAGCACGAGGATCGCATTCGATCGGTCCTCGTTGAGCGTGCCCAAGGTCTCGTAGGCCAGCGTCACTTCCGGTAGGAATGAACCATTTTCGAGGCGGAGGGGCCCCAAGTGCGCAAACTTACGGAATGCGACGGGGTCATTAGGCGTCCACGCACCGCTGACGGGGATCGGTCCAAGTTCACGTCGGCTCATGGTCTCTTCCTCACTTACCTCGAGATTGCGCGGGCTGGCCAGTTTCAGGCCAGGTGGGCGACGGCCTCGAATCCTTGGACAAGGTCGGCAATGATGTCGTTAACGTTCTCAATGCCAATGGACAGTCGGACGGTTCCGGGTTCAATTCCCGCGGCGCGCAGCTGGGACTCACTGAGTTGGGAGTGCGTGGTGGATGCGGGGTGAATGACCAAGGACTTCGCATCTCCGATATTGGCGACGGTCGGGAGAAGCCTGAGCGAGGTCGCAAATGAGGTTCCGGCTTCGAGGCCGCCCTTGATGACGAAGGAGAGCAGGCCGCCAGCACCGCGCGGGTTGTACTTCTGGTGGAGCTCGTAGTAGGGCGAGGACTCGAGGCCCGCGTAGTTCACGGACTCGACCTGCGGGTGAGATTCGAGGAACTTCGCAACTTTCAGTGCGTTGTCAACATGGCGTTCGACGCGAAGTGAGAGGGTCTGAATGCCCTGCTCGATGAGGAAGGAGTTGAAGGGTGCGGGTGCACAGCCGACATCTCGCAGGCCAATTGCACGTGCGCGAATGATGTAGGAGAGGTTTGCTCCGAGCTTCTCGGCGCCCAAGTCGTGTCCGAAAACGAGGCCTGCGTAGGAGGATTCGGGTTCATTGAAACCGGGGAAACGCTTGGGATCCTTCGTGTAGTCGAAGTTACCGGCATCGACGATCACGCCCGAGATCGCGGTGCCATGGCCGCCCAGGTACTTCGTAGCCGAGTGGATGACGATGTCGGCGCCCCACTCGATGGGCCTGGTCAGGTAGGGGGTCGCGACAGTGTTATCGACGATCAGCGGAACACCAACAGAGTGTGCGGCCTGCGCAATCTTCTCGATATCGAAGATATCGCCCTTGGGGTTGGGGATGGTTTCGCCGTAGAAGGCAACGGTGTTTTCATCGGCAAGAGACAGCCATTCCTCGACATCGTAGGGATCACTCACGAAGCGGGCATCGATTCCGAGGCGACGCAGGGTGTTGTTGAGCAGCGAGGTTGACCCGCCGTAAAGCGAAGGCGAGGCAACAATGTTGTTCCCCGCGGATGCCAGGTTGAGGACCGCAAGAGTAATTGCAGATTGGCCCGAGGATGTCAGAAGTGCACCGACACCGCCTTCAAGGGCGGCGATTCGGGCCTCGACGTAATCATTGGTCGGGTTGCCCAAGCGAGTGTAGATGGGGCCAAGCTCTTGCAGGGCGAAGCGGGCTGCGGCTCGTTCCGCGGAGTCAAAGGCAAATGAGGTTGTTTGAAGAATCGGGATGGAAGTTGCACCGGTCTGGGGATCACGGTCCCAACCCGCGTGGATTTGCTTGGTCTCGAATGCCCAAGAGTTCTGGTATTCGGTGTCTGCTGCTTCAGTTGCGCCCATTGTTGTCTCTCCTTGTGTTCACGTTTTTGATTCTTGTGACGTGAGGAGAGGCGATGGCTGAAGGGGTCGAGCCGCTGCGCTCACGATTCGGCGATTGCGGCAGTTTCCAACGCAAAGACGTACGACCCGGGCGAGTAATCTCTAGCCATCAGTAGGTCTGGTCAAAAGCTGACGCGTGGGTCAGCTACGCATTCGCTGGAACATAGCCTCATGCTATGGCCCAGAAGCGGGTCGCGCGCGGCGTGTTCATATCGTGGGCGAATGTAACACATGCTCATGCGGCATCGCCTTTAATCACATCACCCTTCGACAGGTCGGAGCCGCTGAAAATGTACTTGCGGATTCTGCTGCTCACTGATGGATCTCCCAACACTAAAGTGGGGGCTCCCGTTCGGGAGCCCCCACTTATTTCGTGAATTCTCAGCCCTCTGCCTCGAGTCTCTTCTGTTCCTCCGGTGTCAGCTTGGCAATACCAATACCCGTTGCCGCCCAGAGAAGCGCGAAGAAGATGGCGATCCAGTTCGAAATCGCCCACGGCATGTAGGACAGAGTGGCGACGCCCAGAGTTCCAGCCATATAAGCGCCCGCAGACGTCCACGGCAAGATCGGCTCCCACACGGTCGCAGCATCCTCAATGGTTCGCGACAGGTTCTTCGGATCTAGGCCGCGCTTGATGTACTCGCCACGCAGCATTTCGCCCGGAATCAGCAGCGACACTTGGCCGTTCGACGTAATGCCGATAACCGCCAGGCCCGTCACGATCGTCGATGCGATCAATGCAAACGTTGATTTCACGGGAGCTAGCAGGCTCGAAATCAACACATCCAGCGATCCAGACACAGAAACGGTGCCCGCGAAGGCAATCGCACAGAAACAAATCAGCAGGACGCTCATCATCGAGTTCATACCGCCGCGCTCCAACAGGCGCGTCACATCTGCGATGACAGAATCCGCTTGGAAGCCTTCTTTACCGACCATATCGACGGTGAAGCCATCCACGGATGCCACAACCGAGTTCGTGAAGGAGACACCCTGGAAGACGACCGCGTTGAAGATAGCGGTTGCGCAGGACACCAGCATGACGGGCACGGTTGGGAACTTCATCACCGAACCAACCAGGACGACTAAGACCGGTACCAGCAGAAGCAAGTTCCAATTAAAGGCAGAATCTAGGGTCGCCAGGATTGTATTCACTTTCTCGGGCACGGTGCCGCCGGAAGACTGAAGGCCGAAAATCAGGTACACAACTGCGGAGGTGAGGAAGGCCGGAACTGTTGTCCACATGAGGTGACGAATGTGAGTAAACAGGTTGACACCCGTCGCCAGCGAAGCAATGTTGGTCGTATCCGACAGCGGAGAGAGCTTGTCGCCAAAGTATGCACCTGCCACGATCGCGCCAGCCACCATCGGCAGGTTCGCGTCCATTCCGACCGCAACGCCCATGAAGGCGACGCCAATCGTTCCCGCAGAACCCCACGAGGTTCCCGTACACAAGGACACAATGGCCGTGACAACCAGCGCAATGAGGGCCAGGAACTGCGGGTTGATGATCTTCAAGCCGTAATAGATCAGCATTGGGATTGTGCCGCCGGCCATCCAGGTACCAATCAAGGCACCAACGACAATCAGAATGAGAACGGCAGGCATGGTCTTCGCGATCTTTTCTGCGATCGCGCCGATGATCTCATCCCACGTGTAGCCCAAGGCAATTGCGACAATGCCAGCGACCACGGCCGACGCGATAAGTAGCGGCTCCACCGGGAGGCTCGCCGCAATGTAGCCGCCGCCCAGAAGGACGATCAGCGTGACCGCGGGAATCGCCGCGACCAGGAGAGATGGAGTGCGGTGAGCCCGCTTCTCCGAGGAGGTGACTGACATCGTCAATCCTTTCTTTTTTGTTGCGTCCGCGCGCCAGTGCACGTCCGCTTAATTCGATGCGATCGCCGTGATCGCCTCGCACAAGCGCTCCAGGGCCCGCAGCAGCTCACGCTCAGGAAGCGCCACATTGATGCGGAAAAATCCTTCGTAAGATACCCCGAAGTCCTGCCCCGGGGACACGGCGACCCGGGAAGCGACCATGGCCTCGTCAAGAGATGCGGACGAGGCCAGGTAGGCGCGGGCGTCTACCCACACCAGGTACGTGCCATCGGGGTCGACGACGCGGGCCTGGGGCAGCGCTCGGCGCAGGTAGGCCACGGCCACGCGCAGGTTCGCGTCGATGCGAGCGCGCAGCTCATCCACCCACGCCTCGCCGAGGTTCCACGCGGCAATCGTCGCGGGAATCGCGAAGAAATTCGGATTGTGCAGGCCCATGAGGCGCTTGGCTTCCTCGAGGCGCTCACCAAGTTCACCCCGCACCGCAATCGCTGATGCCTCCAAGCCTGCTGTATTAAAGGTTTTTCCGGGGGACATGCACTGAATGAGGCGCCCCGACTCCCACAGTCTCGGTGCGACGGACGCGAGCGGCTGGTAGCGGTTCCTGCCCGGCCGCTGGAAATCCGCGTGAATGTCGTCGGAAAGCACCAGCACATCCCCCTGAAGCGCGAGGGAGGCGACCATCTCCATCTCGCCTTCGCCCCACACGCGCCCCGTCGGGTTGTGCGGACTGCACCAGAGCAGTAGGTCCGCGCTCTCCATCGCGCGGGCGAAGGATTCCTCGGGAATCTGCGGCGTTTCGCCCGACAGGTCGAGGGGCACCCGACGCAGCTCGCATCCGGCGCGCTCCACGACCTCGATAATCGGCCCGTATGCCGGATCCAGGGTCACCACGCGAGGTGGACGTCCAAGAGACCTCGGCAGGACGATCGAGCACAGGGCTGATACGCATTGGACGATACGCGGGAAGAAGTGAACATTCCTTGGATCGAGTGCCCACCCGTGGCGCTGTTCCTGCCAGCGAGCTGCTGCCTGACGGAAGTCATCGAAGACCTCCGTGTAGCCGAAAATCCCCTCCGCGCACGCACCCTCGATCGCGCGCGACACTTCCGGGCACGTCGCGAATTCCATATCCGCAACCGACAGCGATAGCGCATCCTCGCCGAGGTGCGCGGCCAGCAGGTCCCACTTCGCGCTGTGCGTCCCCCAACGGGTGATCGTCTCGTCAAACATCGGAGCCACCCGCCCGATTCATGCAGTGGTGGGTCTGCCCGCACGCCCCCAGGTCCGCGACGTTCAGCGCCCCCGCCTGCCTCGCGGCCCCTAGGGCGACGTATTCTGCCGCCTCGGGAAATTCAACGGGCACCCCCAAGAATTCGGGCGCCAAGCTCTGCACTGCCCGCGAGCGCGCTCCGCCGCCGACAACGAGCACTTTCTCGATCGGAACGCCCAGCTCACGCACGCATTCGAGCGCGAAACGCATGTGGGCAAGCAGTCCCTCGACACCGGCCCGAGCAAGGTGCGCGCGCGTCGAATTCTTGAGCGTCATTCCCTCCAATCGGGCAGTGGCATCGGGCAGGTTCGGCGTGCGTTCGCCTTCAAAGTACGGAACGAGGCGCAGCCCTCCCGCGTCGGGAACCGACAGTGCCGCTTCGTCCAGTTCCTCATAGCCGAGGCCGCTCATCGCGCCGACCGCGTCGAGGATTCGCGAGGCGTTAAGCGTGCACGCGAGGGGAAGCCAATGTCCACTTGCGTCAGCAAATCCCGCAACTTGACCACTGGGGTCTTCGACGGGAGTTTCACTCACAACGGCAACAACCCCGGAGGTTCCCAACGAGAGCAATGCCTGTCCGACACCGAGGCCAACACCGAGCGCAGCCCCGGCATTGTCCCCACATCCTGGGCCAATTGCGATTTCTCCCCATCCTTGCGCTGGATCCCCACACCCCATGGCTTCCACAGGTTCGCAGATCTTCGGCAGGATGATTCCCTCGGCTTCTTCCACCGAGATTCTTAGGGCCTGAGCCAAGATTTCGCGCCTGTAGACTGCGTCAGCCCGGTCCATGTAGCCCGTTCCCGAGGCGTCGGAACGGTCGGTGCATAGTCCTGCCAGTCCGACAGTCTCAAAACCGCCGCGGATTTTCCAACTCAGCCAGTCGTGGGGCAGGCAGATTGCCGCGATCTTCCGCGCGTTCTCCGGCTCATTGTCTGCAAGCCAGCGCAGTTTCGTGACAGTAAAAGAGGCAACGGGAACGAGGCCAGTGGCCTGCGCCCACCAACGAGCGCCGCGCTCACGGTCGCCATCGCCTCGTTCGCAGGTGAGTTCCTCGGCCGCGCCGGCGCTTCGGGTGTCGTTCCACAAAAGCGCCGGGCGGATGACCTCGCCTTGTGAGTCCAAGCAGACCATTCCGTGTTGTTGCCCACCCACGCTGAGCGCCCGTACGTCATCCAATCCACCAGCCACGCGCACGGCCTCGAGGAAGGCATCCCACCACGCCTGAGGGGCGACCTCGCTTCCCTCGGGGTGCGGCGCGCGACCTTCGCGGACAATCCTTCCGGTGACCGGATCACAGATGACGACTTTGCACGATTGCGTGGAGGAGTCGACTCCAGCAACGAATGGCCTGCTTTCACTCATGGTTTCAGCCGATCAGGTGGCGCATGGCCTGCTGGTAGAGCTCGACGTAGTGGTACTCGCGAGCACCCTTTGCTTCGGCGTCGAAATCTTCGAAGGCACTGCGGTCAGCGAGGAAGTCGTCGATGCTCTCACCGGGTGCGAGTGTGGGAGTTGCCAGCTCGGCGACAGATGCCGCTTCCATGAGTTCTTGGGTGAGCGGATCCGCGCGGAATTCGCGAGCCTTTTCGGCCAGAGTTAGGTACATTTCCATGTTTGCACGCGCGGATTCCCACACGCCTTCCATACCCTCGGTTCGGCTGGGCTTGTAATCGAAGTGACGAGGCCCTTCGTAGCGAGGTCCTCCCCCGGGGAAGCCGTTCTCCAGCAGATCGACGGTAAAGAAGGCACTGGCCAAGTCGCCGTGTCCGAATGCCTTATCTTGGTCGTACTTCAGGCCGGATTGACCATTGAGGTCGATGTGGAAGAGCTTTCCGGCGTTGAGCGCCTGAGCCAATGCGTGCGTGTAGTTCAGGCCGGCCATTTGTTCGTGTCCGGTTTCGGGGTTCAATCCAACAACGTCACCGTTATCGAGCTGGGCAATCAGAGCCAAAGCGTGACCAACGGTGGGAAGGAAGATATCTCCTCGGGGTTCATTGGGTTTGGGTTCCAGACCGATGCGGAGATCGTAGCCGCGTGACTTGATGTAAGCGGCGACGGTATCGAGGCCTTCGCGGTAGCGATCGAATGCGGCGTTGAGGTCTTTCGAGGAGTCGTATTCTGCGCCTTCGCGCCCGCCCCACATGACGAAGGTTGTTGCGCCAAGTTCCGCGGCAAGATCGACGTTACGCAAGATCTTGCGCAGGCCGAAACGGCGGATCTCTCGGTCGTTATTTGTCAATCCACCGTCTTTAAACACCGGGTGGGTGAAGGTATTGGTCGTCACCATTTCGATGACGAGTCCGGCTGCGTCGGCAACCTCTTTGACGCGCATGACTCGCTCATGACGCTCCGAATCCGAGGCATCGAAGTCGAAGACATCATTGTCGTGGAATGTGATACCCCAAGCGCCGATTTCTGCGAGTTTCGCCGTGTATTCCCACGGATCGAGGACGGCTCGGGTGCCGGTTCCAAAGGGATCAACCGCATTCCATCCCACGGTCCACAGGCCGAAAGAGAAGCGATCTTCGGGTCGAGGTGTATGCGCCATAGCATGACCTTCCAGATTTTTAATCGGTGCAAAAGTATGCACGGTTTTGTTATGCCTCATAACATAATCCAAATAATGCGATAGAGTCAAGACATGGCCAACACAGTTCGCACGCAAAGCCCACATTCTGGCGCCACGAACCAAAATCTGCGTGCACACAATCTTTCGCTGGCATTGCGCCACATCCTGGCCAATCCCGGCGCAATCAACCGCGCAGGAATCGCTGCTCAAACCGGAATTTCACGCGCAACAATGTCACGTCTGGTCGATGAACTCATCGCCACCGACCTCGTCGAAGAAAGCGACGATAAACTCGCCACTGGCGGACGAGGCCGACCCACAAGCGTCCTCTCCCCCGCCTCAGGAACGGTCATCGCCCTGGGACTGCAGGTGAATATCTCCGTTCTTGGCGCATACCTTGTCGACCTCAGCGGCAACGTCCTCGCTCGAGAGACACAGGACGGCGATTTCTCCGGCTCAGATCCGCAGACGATCCTGCGCAAACTGGCTCGAATGGGAAGACGCGTCCTACACGCAGGACGCGAAGAAGGCACGGTTTTCCTCGGCAGCGCACTTGCCCTCCCCGGCCTCGTCTCTGGCGACACCCTCGTCACCGCTCCAAACCTCGGCTGGAAGAACATTCCCTTCGACGAACTCACCCACCCCCTCCACGACCTCCACGTCACCCTCATTGCGAACGAGGCCGACTTGGCAGCCTTTGCGGTCGCCCATCCCCGCCCGGGCGTTCCCGAGGGACCCGCATCTTTCATCTACGTCTCCGGGGAAGTTGGCATCGGCGGCGGCCTCGTCATCAACCATCAGCCGCTGGGCGGAGCTCACGGCTGGTCGGGCGAAATCGGGCATATTTGCGTTGAACCTCAAGGAAACGTTTGCTCCTGCGGAGCACGCGGGTGCCTGGAAACCATTGCTGGACTCAAGGCACTGTGCCGAGCAGCAGGCTTGGGAGACGAGGCTAGCGCGCGCGAGCTTACCCAGCTTGCTGGACACAGTGCGAAGGCTCAAGATGCTCTTGCCAATGCCGGTCATGCGCTGGGGCAAGCCCTAGCAGGCGTCGTCAACACCGTCGATATTTCACAGGTCTACTTGGGTGGCCTCGTCGCCGAGACCGCACCCTACTTACTGCCAACGCTGCACGAGGAATTAGAGACTCGAGTCCTCCAAGCTCCCTGGTATGCGCCCGCTATCGACATCCTTCCCTCATCCGAGGACCTTTCCCTGCGCGGTGGGGCTTTCCAGATTCTCGAGAGAATTTTGGACGATCCGATTCACTGGAAAGACGGTGCATTCTAGGCAGGATTCACAGGCGCTACATAGCTGCCCGGCAAGCGGCGACAAGACTCCTGTGCTGCAATGAGGCTATGTGTGGAATTGTTGGACACGTCGCATGTCAAGCCTCTCAGCGAAGCCGTCAGGTCGTCCTCGATGGCCTCTCACGCTTGGAATACCGCGGATATGATTCTGCAGGAATTGCCTTGGCACGTCCGGGAGAACTGGACGTCATCAAGGCTGTCGGAAAGCTGGTTAACCTGCGCGAGGCCGTAGATTCTGAGGCACCAGCCGATGCTTACGCCGGGATCGGGCACACCCGCTGGGCAACTCACGGGCGCCCCACGATTGCAAACGCTCACCCCCACGTCAGCCCCGATGGATGCTTCGCACTTGTCCACAACGGAATCATCGAAAACGCGGACAAACTGCGCACCCGACTGCGCGCACAAGGCGCAGTTTTCGCCTCGGAAACTGATACGGAAGTGGTCGTGCACCTGCTTGCGCGCGCCTACGACCAAGCGGATGCGGCCTCGTACACGGAAGAAATTGCGGGGCTGAGCGGCACCGACGAGGCCGTCGCGCGCCGCTTGGTCGTCGCCATGCGGGAAGTAACCGCCGAGCTCGAGGGAACTTTTACTCTGCTCGCATTGTCCACTGAATCTCCCAAAGTCATTGTTGCCGCACGCAGATCATCGCCACTGGTTATCGGCTTGGGTGAGGGAGAGAACTTCCTCGGTTCGGATGTCCTTGCCTTCATCGAGTACACGAATCGTGCGGTGGAAATCGGCCAAGATCAACTTGTCGTCGTGAGCGCTTCCGCTGTAACGGTCATCGGTGCGGATGGACACCCGGTTCCCCTGAAGGAATACGAAGTCGATTTTTCGGCGGATCGCGCGACCAAGGGCGGATGGCCGACCTTCATGGAGAAGGAAATCCACGAACAGCCTCGGGGCGTGGCTGAGACTCTTGCTGATCGAATGGACTCGCATGAGCACCTGGCTTTGGATGAGATCCGCATCCCCGAGCACGTCCTGCGAGGGATCGACAAAATCATCATGATTGGTTGTGGAACCGCCTCTTATGCGGGGCAGGTCGCCCGTTACGCGATTGAGCACTGGTGCCGTATCCCCGTCGAGGTCGAACTATCCAGCGAATTCCGCTACCGAGACCCGGTTGTTGGAGAAAAGACCCTGGTTGTCGCAATTTCTCAGAGCGGCGAAACCATGGATACGATCCAGGCGATCCGCCACGCCCGCGAACAGGGCGCAAAGGTCGTCGCGATCGTCAACACTCCCGGTTCGACCATCTCGCGCGAATCCGATGCCGTCATCCTCACCCATGCAGGGCCCGAAATTGCGGTTGCTTCCACGAAGGCCTTCACTTCACAGGTGACGGCGTGCTACATCCTCGGCCTGTACCTGGCACAGGTTCGCGGGAATAAGTATGCCGACGAAATCGCCGACTACATGGAGAAACTGGCGCGCCTTCCCGAGGCGATTCAGAAGGTTTTGGATAGCGGAGAGACAGTTCGCCAATTCGCCCGCACCATGAAAGATGCGACCTCCGTGATCTACCTGGGGCGGCACGTGGGCTACCCCGTCGCTCTCGAGGGTGCGCTCAAACTTAAGGAAATCTGCTACATCCACGCGGAGGGTTTTGCGGCCGGCGAACTCAAGCACGGGCCGATCGCACTGGTGGATGAAGGTCAGCCGGTCGTCGTCATCGTGCCAACCCCGCGCCGTCCCGAACTGCATGCGAAGGTCTTGGCGAACATCCAAGAGGTCCGCGCGCGCGGAG
>ERZ773197.1369-NODE-1369-length-16929-cov-14.118348_pt1 | contig 16929 bp, 17 predicted proteins | sample MGYA00580999_ERZ773197 | MGnify/ENA primary metagenome ERZ773197 (study PRJEB29015, sample SAMEA2738166) | human oral metagenome | biome: human oral; feature: human-associated habitat; material: saliva | place: China | collected 2185 ...
CCAAGTCAAAGACGAGAACCGTATGCTCGCCGCCCTTGTCGACGCCGTATGCCAGCGATGCCGCCGTCGGCTCGTTGACGATGCGCAGGACGTCGAGACCCGCGATCTTGCCCGCGTCCTTCGTCGCCTGGCGCTGGCTGTCGTTGAAGTACGCCGGCACCGTGATGACCGCCTGCGTCACCGTCTCGCCGAGGTAGGCTTCCGCATCCGCTTTGAGCTTCTGCAAGATCATCGCCGAAATCTCAGGCGGCGTGTAGTCCTTGCCGTCGATCGAAACCTTGTAGTCTTTTTCGCCCATGTGACGCTTGATCGACGCGATCGTGCGGTCGGGGTTCGATACCGCCTGACGCTTGGCGAGCTGACCGATGAGACGCTCGCCCGTCTTCGTGAAGCCGACGACGGACGGCGTCAGGCGGCTGCCCTCCGGGTTCGTGATGACGACGGGCTTGCCGCCCTCCATGACGGAGACGACAGAGTTCGTGGTACCTAAATCGATGCCGATTGCTTTTGCCATGATGAATTCCTCCTACATGTTTATATCTATAAAAAGAGTTTCCTCTATTTGACTTATTGACTCATTGACTTAATTTGAAACGACCTGCACCATGCTCGGGCGTATGACGCGCCCCTTTGCCATGTAGCCCTTCTGCAGCTCCTGCTCGATCGTATCGTCCTCCTTCTCGGAATCCTGCACGCGCATGACCGCCTGATGGAAGTTCGGGTCGAACTTCTTGTCCTTCGTATCAATGACTTCCAAGCCGTTCTTCGCGAGCGCTTCCTGCATCTGCTTGTAGATCATGGAAACGCCTGCGCGGAAGCTGTCGAGGTCAGAACCTTCGGCGGAAAGCGCACGCTCAAAGTTGTCGAGAAGCGGCAGCATATCCGTAAGGATGCCCTGCGTGACGACGGCGGCAAGCTCTTCGCGCTCCTTCGCCGAACGACGGCGGAAGTTGTCGAAGTCCGCGCGCAGTCGCAGCATCTGTGCGTCCTTTTCTGCCAGATCGGCTTCAAGCTTTTCCGCACGCTTCACAGGATCGTCCGCGCCATTTTCTGCCTCCTCGGTACCTTCACGGCTTCCTTCGGAGGTCTCCGCGCGGACATCATCCGCTGCATCTTCCGCAGCGTCTGCGGCCTCCGCCTCGTCGATCTCGCGCTTCATCTCCTCGAGCTTCTCCTCGTCCTTCTTCTTCAACTCATCCTTCATGAATGATGGCATTCCCTTCACCTCGTATTTCATGCAGTGCAGCTACCAGCGGAACGGCTGCACGAGTGCAGCGATGTGGCGATTCAGATAACCCAGGAGCGCCATCGCCTTGCCGTACTCCATGCGCGTCGGCCCTAAAACGGCGATCGTGCCCAAGCACTCGCCATCCAAGTGGTACGTCGCGCGAATGATGCTGCAATCCTCGATGCCGCTGTACTCATTTTCACGGCCGATCGTGACGACGAGCCCCTCCTGCGATTTCTTCTGCAGAACGTCTTTGACGAAGTTCTCTTCTTCGAGCAGTGAGAGGAGCGCACGCACGCGCGTCACATCGCGAAACTCCGGCTGCGCAAGCATTTCTGTCGTGCCGCCGAGATAGAGCCGCTGCTCCTTGCGCTCCTCGTCGAGGGCTTCGTAAATCAGTTCCATTGCCGCCTGATAAAGCGACTCGTCCATGACCTCGGCGCGTATGCGCTTCAAAGCGGCCGTGCCGATGGAGGAAAGCTTCTCGCCCGACAGACATCGGTTGATGACCTCAGCCATGCGTTGGAAATCCTCGAAGCTCGCGCCCTTCGGCATCTTGACGACGCGGTTCTCCACGAAGCCCGCGTCCGTCATCAGAACAGCGATGACGCGCCCCTCGCCCAGCGGCACGAACTGCAGCGTGCGAAAAACCGCTTCATCCAGCTGCGGCGCAAGGACGAGCGCGAGATTCTTCGTCAGTCGCGAAATGATCTTCGCCGTCTCCTGAAAGACGCTCTCGACGCGCTTGACGCGCTTTCGATACCAGTGGTCGATCAACGCCCTCTCGCGCTCGTCAATCGGCGCGGGCGAGAGCAGATCGTCCACATAGAGGCGATACCCTTTCGACGAAGGGATGCGCCCAGAGGACGTGTGCAAATGCTCCAAGTAGCCCATATCCTCAAGATCCGCCATCTCATTGCGGATCGTCGCCGGACTGACGCCGAAATCATGACGCCGCGCCACAGTGCGCGAGCCGACAGGCTCCGCCGACGAGATGTAGTCATCGACTACCGCCTGCAGGATGCGCCGCTTCCTTTCATCAAGCATTCTCACACCCCCTTGACAAGGTCTACTATGAAAGTCCAAGAAATCAAACCCGAAGGGCGCTGACTGATTGGCTAACTTTCATTAAGGGCGACGCACTTTTGTCCACAAATTGGACGTTTGTGCGTGCAGCTCGCGCTGTTAGCACTCAATCGCCTTGAGTGCTAACCCATGACTAGAATATACACGATAAAAGTCAAAAAGTCAACATCTTTTTTGTCTTTCGCAAAAATTTTGCGCTTCTTTCTCTTGCAGAAGTTTGCGATTCGATCTATAATGATTGTACCAAGGTGGGAAATCCCACAAAGTGAAACGGAGGTCATGTCCATGTCAACTGCAGTACAAGGTCGATATCATGCCCATTTAGATGCAAAAAAACGCTTGACACTGCGCGGTGCAAAATATGAATATTATGAAGTCCGGGAATATGACAACGGCGTCATCCTGCTTGAGCCGCGCGAATTGGTATTGCCGGACAATATATCGAAGAGAACCTTGCAAATGATGGATGAGTCCATTCGCAATCTCGATGCAGGAAATGTTTCTGCACCGATTGATATATCGGAAGTCTGAGCATGGCGTTTTCCATTCGCATGGGCGTCCCTGAAATGCTTGCTCTTTGGAATCGTCTGTACCAAACTAAGATTGACGGCAACATTTCCAAAACGGATGCCAATCTCTACAAAAAATGGAGCAAAGCCTTAAAGCTCCTTTCCTGCAATCCGTTTTATCCCAGTCTCAACACGCACGAAATCCCTGACCTGAGCAGGCGATACGGACGAAAGGTTTGGCAATCCTACTTGGAGAATCGAAGCAGCCGTGCCATGCGCATGTATTGGGTATATGGTCCAGAGCAAAAGGATATCACCATCATCGGCTTGGAACCGCATCCAGAAGACAAGAAGAACGACGCCTACGATAAGGTTGCGCTATCCAATCTGAAACCGCTCGAATAAATCCAGCAAAAAGGGGCTGCCGCACATTTTGTGCAACAGCCCCCTTTTTCATACCGTGATATCAATATTGTTGCCGACCGCAGGGTCGAGGCTTTCCAACATCTCGCCCACAGCTTCTTCCGTCGTATCCATCGCCATTTTCATGACGGAGATGCCGAACTGCTGCGAGAAGCGTGCCTGGCTCATATCGACCGACATCGCCGCTATGCTCATATCCATCGAAATCGCTCCTTTCCTTTCTTATTTATCGTAATCATAAAAAAAAGACTTAAGCCAGTACGATGCCGCACATCTCCACGCCCCAGCGCCCCAAATCCTCCAGTGCTGCATAGAGATCCGCTACCGAAGAGGCTACCGTAACCTCATATGCATCCTTTCGTTTCATCAGTTCTTCTCCTGCAATCAGAGGAACACCCGCCCATTGTTCATCTTGTGCTAGTTTATCTTTCACAGCGATAAAGGAAACATTTCCACCATTTTGCTGCACAGCGAGGCGAGCATACTGCTCATCTCCAGCGTAAACAACAAGAGGTTTCTGACCCGTAAGAAACGCAATACGACGAAGCTCCGGCAAATATTCGTAAAAAATCGCCTTATCCTCTTCCCGCCATTCATTCGTGGCAAATCCATGGCAAAAAAGAAGCACGGCCAAAGCACGATACTCGATCACATGCGACAAGATGCCTCGTAAATGTTTGCGACGCGCCTTGAACGCTTGTTTGATAACTTCATTTTTACGTGTCGCCGTCAGGCTTTTCGCGTGTTGGCGATAGTGATAAAGAACTTCCTTGATATGCCCGATCCGCCCATACTGCAGCATGATGCGCAGCCAATATTCGTGATCTTCGATCAAAAACATCTCTGGATCATATCCGCCAATTTCTTCCAGAACTGTTCTGCGATAGAGGAAGCACGCTCCAATTCGATTTTCATAAAACGAAAGCAGGAACTCAGCATCAAATCGATCACCTTCGCTGTGCTCTACATTACCTTCCTCATCCATCATATCCACAGACGCATTCACCATCATCGTATCGGGAAAACGGTCAAGATAAGCCGCCATGCGTACGAAAGCTTCTGGTAAATAGACATTGTCATCCGACGTCCATGTCAGATATTCACCTCGCGCTTCAGCAAAGCCAATGTTGAGAGAACGCGGCAGTTTCTGATTCTCTGCATTGCGTATGATGCGGATACGCGAATCGCGCACGGCATATTCGGCAAGGATCACAGATGTCGCATCCGTCGAGCAATCGTCCACGACGATGAGCTCGAAATCTCCCATCGTCTGCGCCAAAATGCTGTCGAGGGATTCTCGAAGGTAGCGTTCACCGTTATAGACAGGAAGAACGACAGAAATCTTAGGCGATGTCTTATTCTCAGGATACTCTTGAACGTCGCTTGTATTATCGCCCATGGTCAGCAGCAAGTAACCTTGCCCCATGATGCCTGCCTCCGGCTCTTCCGTGAACCATCGTTCCAATGCCGTGCGAAGATAATGCCCTTCCGGCAAAAAAGCACGCACTGCATGCATTGCATCCAAGGTGCTCTCGCGCACATTTCCATAGCCGGCCAAAAGAAATTCATCGAGCAGCGAATCCTGCGGCATCTCCAATCCCCACGGCCAAGCTCCCGCTTTTTCCAGCATATATTTTCCCGCATGGTAGGCAAGAGAGTGCGCATTCGGTATCATGGAAACCATCGTACGGCAAACGGGACGCCAGAGAGCGAGCAGACGGGTGCGCTCCTCTTTTTGAAAATGCCCCAAGAGCCCTGCCTGAAAAGCAAAGTCAAAGCTGTCATCAGGAAATGGCAGCTTCTTTGTCGCATCGACGAGCCGCACATCAAGGGAAACGCCGAGCACCTCAGCTGCACGTCGTGCCAAAGCAACGCTCGACTTTGAGTAATCAATCGCCGTAGCACGCCGTCCCGCCAAAGCGAGCGCCAGGGATGTTTCGCCGCTGCCGCAGCCAATCTCCAATACGCGATCCCCGGGCTGCGTCATCTCAATCATCTTGCGGCTCCACGATACGAGCAGATCATTTTTCACCGTATGAACAACCTGCTCCAACATAGATTCGTTGTAATGTGCCCCCCAGCCTTCTGCATCCAACGGCGTATCGTAATCATTCTTCCCCATAAATCCCATTCCTCTCCAATAAAAACTCCTCAAAAACGCGGTTGCCGAATTTCATGCCTTGTTTTGTCAGGCAGATCGCTGACGCTGTTTCCTCCACGAAGGCCGCCTTTTTTAAACGCTTGATTGCCTCCCCGTAGATTTCTTCGATATCCGTCTTAAACTTTTCCTTGAAACGATGCTTGTCGATGCCTTCAGCGGTGCGAAGCGCGAGGAAGGCGAATTCTTCGATATGGCTTTCACGCGAGCAAGGCTCTTCTTCCCTTGCAGGCGACAGACCTCCTTCGATGCACGCGATGTAACGGCGGAGATCCTGCTCGTTCTCCGTGCGCTGTCCGTGCCAATACGAGTGCGCCGCCGCGCCGAGACCGATGTAGGACACGTCCTGCCAATAGGCGAGGTTGTGGCGGCTCTCTTCGCCCGCCTTCGCATAGTTCGAGATTTCGTAGCGGCGGTAACCCAAGCGTGGCAGTTCTGCCGTGATATAGTCGTACATATCGCCGCACTCGTCATCCGTCGGCAGATGAAGCCGCCCCGCCTCTTCCATGCGGGCGAACGGCGTGCCGTCCTCGACGGCAAGCCCGTAGACGGAAATGTGACCAATGCCGAGCGCAGCGGCTCGCGCCACACTGTCCTTGAGATCAGAAAGCGTCTGCCCAGGCAGACCGTACATGAGGTCAAGGCTCACGCGAAAGCCTGCCTTCTGCGCCATGCACACGGCATCCTCCGCCTCCCGTGCCGTATGAATGCGCCCGATAGCAGAGAGCAGCGCATCGGAGAACGACTGCACGCCGAAGCTTAGGCGGTTGACGCCTGCTTCGCACAATCGTTCGAGAAGTTTTGCGTCGACCGTGCCGGGATTCGCCTCGACCGTGAACTCTTCCTCGCCTGTCAGGCGAAAGCTCTCGCGCACGGCGCAGACGACGGCGAGAAGGTCGTCTGCCGCAAGCGCCGTCGGCGTGCCGCCGCCGATATAGACGGTGCGCACTGCCCCTTCCTGCAGACAGCAACAGCCCTGCGCCGCAATCTCGCGGCACAGGGCTTCTCGGTAGCGGCTCATCCATCGCTCTTCTCCTGCATAAGAAGGGAAGTCGCAATAAAAGCACTTGCGGCGGCAGAAGGGAATATGGACATACACGCCGAAATCGCCCATTCTGCCGCCTCTTTTCCTTTCAACTTCTCGCTTTCCCCTTCGCTCGGCAATTCCCACAATGAAAGGAAGCGCAGGACTTCGCGGGAATCAGTCAATCTTCAATATCGCCATGAAGGCTTCCTGCGGCACCTCGACGCTGCCGACCGCCTTCATGCGCTTCTTTCCTTCCTTCTGCTTTTCGAGCAGCTTGCGCTTTCTCGATATGTCGCCGCCGTAGCACTTGGCGAGCACGTCTTTTCGCATGGCACGCACGTTCTCTCGTGCGATGATCTTGTTGCCGACAGCCGCCTGGATCGGAATCTCGAACATCTGCTGCGGAATGATCTCCTTGAGCTTCTGCGCGAGCTGGCGGCCGCGCGTCGCGGCGCGGTCGGCGTGGACGATGGTCGACAATGCATCGACGGGATCGCCGTTCAAGAGAATGTCAAGCTTTACGAGACGCGACTGACGATAGTCGGCAAGCTCGTAGTCGAGCGAGGCATAGCCGCGCGTCGTCGATTTCAAGCGATCGAAGTAGTCGTAGATGATCTCGCTCAAAGGAATATGGTAGATGATCATGACGCGGTTCGTATCGAGGTAGTCCATGCTCTCGAACGTGCCGCGCTTTTCCTGCGAGACTTCCATGACGGGGCCGACATAATCTTTCGGCACGATTACCGTAGCCTTGACGAACGGTTCCTCGATGAAGTCGATCTCCGTCGGCGGCGGCAGCTTCGACGGATTGTCGACCTTGAGCATCGTCCCGTTCGTCTTGTGGACGTGGTAAATGACGGAGGGCGCCGTCGTGATGAGCTTCATGCCGTACTCACGCTCCAGCCGCTCCTGGATGACATCCATGTGCAGAAGTCCTAAGAAGCCGCAGCGATAGCCGAAGCCAAGCGCGATCGATGTCTCCGGCTCGAAAACAAGCGCCGCATCATTGAGCTGCAGCTTTTCGAGCGCATCCTTCAAATTGTCGTAGTCGGCGCTGTCCACAGGATAGAGTCCGCAGTAAACCATCGGCGTCACGCCACGATAGCCGGGCAGCGGTTCAGGCGCAGGATTTTTCGCGCTCGTCACAGTATCGCCGACGAGCACGTCGCGCACGTTCTTCAAGCTTCCCGCGACGAAGCCGACTTCTCCCGCCGTAAGCTCGCCGAGTTCTGCAGGCGCGGGACGGAAACAGCCGACGTCGGTCACCTCGAATGTCTTGCCCGTCGCCATCATTTTCAGCTCCATGCCCTTCTTGATATGGCCTTCCATCAGGCGCACATGCGCGATCGCGCCCTTGTACGAGTCAAAGTACGAGTCGAAAATCAAAGCGCGAAGCGGCGCATTGTCCTCGCCCTTCGGCGGCGGGATTCGCTCGACGATGGCGTCCAAGATCTCCTCGATGCCTACGCCCGTCTTCGCCGAAGTCAGGATCGCCTCGGACGCATCGAGGCCGATCGCCTCCTCGATCTCCTCTTTGACGCGCTCGGGATCGGCGCTCGGCAAGTCGATCTTGTTGATGACAGGGATGATTTCGAGATCGTGCTCCAGCGCCATGTATACGTTCGCGAGCGTCTGCGCTTCGACACCCTGCGCCGCATCGACGACGAGAAGCGCTCCCTCGCAGGCTGCAAGGCTTCTCGACACCTCGTATGTGAAATCGACGTGACCCGGCGTGTCGATGAGATTGAGTTCATAGACCTCGCCGTCCTTGCCGCGATAGTGCAGGCGCACGGTCTGCGCCTTGATCGTAATGCCGCGCTCGCGCTCAAGCTCCATGTTGTCGAGCACCTGCGCCTCCATCTCGCGCTCAGTCAAAGTGCCCGTGCTTTCAATGAGGCGGTCGGCAAGCGTCGACTTGCCATGGTCGATGTGCGCGATAATCGAGAAATTGCGGATGTATTTGTTCTGCATCAAAAATCCCTTTCCTTGTCCATCGGCTCGTTGACTTTCCTACGGGGCGAGCCGCTCCCCATGACAAGATGCCCGGCGTGATGCCCGCACCTCACTCCTCATCGCGTTGGAGACGCCGCTCGGCGTTCGGCTCCAAGCTCGCGCGATAGAGCCACGCGAGGTTTTTCGCCGTATAGGTACGCAGGCGCAGAAGTCCCGTATATTCCCTGCTGCCCTGCTGAATGCCGTGAAACGTCAGATCTGTCTCCTCTAAATCCTGCCAACCCGCTTGCGGCGTCCAAGTCTTGCCATCCTTCGTACTTACCGTACCCATCGGCACGTTCAAGGCGCGCTTGAGGAACTGCACCTCCAGCGTATTTCCCTTGGCGTCCTTTTTCGTGACCCACTCCCAATAAAAGAGCAGTTCCCCTTTGAGCCGCATCGTCGAGGTGTCCGCCATGGCGCTCTCCTCGCCTCCGTCCGACCGCTTTTCTTTCCAAAGCTCATACCAGCGATCCGAACTCGTCAGACGCTCCAGTTCGCCCATGCCGAAAACGCTGTCGACGATTGCCGCATAAAAGGGTTCATCATATTGCTGCGAGTTCATTTCCTTTTCCGAGCCGGGCGTGCGCTTCGACCAAAGGATGTTTCCCTGCGCATCGTAAAAGTCTTCTTCCAGATAGCGGAAAGTGCGATTCTGCGGACTGACCTCGACGAGTGCGAGGCTGTAGGCAAGCGCAGCCGGATCGGGCAGGATATCCTTGATGCCGTAGTTCGCAATCGTCTCCTTTGCGCCTTCATAGCTGAAGCTCGTCTTGATCCAGCCGTGGATGACCGTCGGCATCGCACGCTCCAGGCCTGCGACATTGAGACTCTTGACGACCGTGACTTCGTTCGGCGCAAAATACTTGCTGTACTTCGCATCCGATGCCAGCCAATACCATTCTTCCGACGCATCGGGTGCAGCAAGAGCGCGGCACGGCACGACGGCAAAAAGAAGCACGGCAACGACCGCGAAACAGAACTTCTCCCATGCGTTTTTCAAGGCGACTCCCCCTTTTTTTGAAGCAACCATCTCGACACTCAGGTTTATTCTTTGACATTCTCTCTCTTTGCAACAAATTCCAGCTTTATGAGTTTATAGCCATTTTCCAGCAATAACGCAACACAAAACTCTCGCAGTGCAGGGATATCCTTTTCCACCGTAGCCCACACCTTGGAAAAATCCACTTCCGTATCATAGCCATGAGCAAAAATGTTCCTCTGCCCTTTGATCTGCTTCCATGGGATTTCCCCTGCTTGCTTCACAAAGTCATCAGACAAATGTTTCACTAATTCTCCAATCGATTGGAGATTCATCGAAACGGAACTGCGATAAATATGATTTTTGAGAAAAACTTTTTCCGCACTGCCAAAATATCTTGCCGTATCAACGATTGCGTCACAATGCTTGACTATATTCCGCAGAACCTGCGCATCTTTCTCGCTGATCTTCATAAAGCAAAATCTCTTCCTTTTCCATATACTTCCCGAAAATCTCCTGCTCCTTTGGAACTTGTGTAACGATATCGACTTCCTTTTGCAAAGCGTCCTCCAGATCTACATAGAGTCCGCCCAATTCCAGCAAAGTCGTTTCTTCGTCCAACATAATATGAAAGTCCACGTCGCTTTCTTTCGTAGCTTCTCCACGTGCATAAGAGCCGAACAGGAAGAGTCGCTTCACTTTGTACGCCTCACAGATTGGGCGAACTTTTTCGCGGATTTCATCCAAGGTCAAAATCATCAGGAAGCCCTCCTCTCATTCAACAGTCTTGCCGCACTGCATCCCGCTCTTTCTATTGTACGAAAAATCTGCATGTCTGGCAAGAGGTGAAAGGAGCGGCTGCAACGATCAGCCGAGCGGCACGACCTCGCGCTCCCTCTTCGTGAAGCGCAGTGTCGTCTCGTAGCCGAAGCGCCGTGCGTAGGCGACAGCCTCATCATTGTACGCGCCCGCATCCTCTGGCTTGTGCGCGTCCGAGGTCGTGATGACAGGGAGCTTGTGCGCCGCCGCGAGGCGCATGAAATCCTCGTAGGGCGAGATCTCCGCAATCGGGTAGCGGTAGAGCGTACCCGTGTTGATGTCGACCGCCATCTGCGCCTTTTCCATCGCGCACACGGCGCGTTCCAAGAACGGCGTGACATCGAAGTCGGGGAAGTAGCGGAAGAGGCGGATGTTGAACGGATGCCCGAGCACATCGTAGAGCTTTGAGGCGCAGAGCTTCTCGATCTCCTGCGTGTACCATTCGTAGATGTCAAAGAGCGCGATGCGATCCCACTCCGCCTTTATCTCGGACCAGTCGTAAGCCCAGCCGCGAATGAAGTGAACGGAGCCGATCACATAGTCAAAATCACAGCTGCCGAGGATTTTGGCAACAGCCGTCTGCTCCTGGAAGTTGCAGACCTCGATGCCCGTCTTGACCGCGTGCTTTTCCTTGAGTTTTGCCATGAAGGCGAAGTATTCGTCGAGCGTATACTTGAACTTGTTCTTCTTCAGCCACTTCTGCTGAAAACTGCCGACGAAGGAGTCGTCCAAGATAAGATCATCGTAATAGAGCGATTCAAACTCCGGAAACGTGTGACTGTGCTCGGAAAAGCCGATCTCCGCCACGCCGCGCGCCGCCGCCGCCCGAAAGAATCCTTCCACCCACGCTTCATCGTAAGAGCCGTATTCCAAATGCATATGATAGTCGAGCTTCATGATCTTCCTCCTTGCATCTTTCCTTCATCGAGCAGCCGGCGCAGGATGCGCAGCACGCCGTGCTGCGTGTTGGGCGGCGCGATATGCTTCGCCGCCGCCTTCGCCTTCGGGTGCGCATTCTCCATCGCGTAGCTCTCGCCTACCGCGCCGAGCATCTCGACGTCGTTCAGATAGTCGCCGAAGGCAAGGCACTCTTCGGGGCGAATGCCCAGAAGCTGCTGCACGCGGCGCACGGCGGCGCCCTTGTTCACATCTTTTTGCATGATGTCCACCCAATAGTTCGAGGAGACGACGACCTTCAGCTCCTCGGACAAATCCTGCAGCGAAGGATAGATCGTGCGCTCAGCATCCGCCTCCACAGGATCGCATATAGAAAACTTGATCGCCGCATCATGCACGTCAGAAAAATCTTCGACCATCTTGTATTCCGTATAATATTTTTCCATCTCGGCGAAAAAATCCTCGTTGCGCTCCGTCACATAGGCGTACTCCTTGCCGCACCAGACGGTATAGGCGCCCTTGACGGCAGCGGCGCGGCGCACGATTTCCCTGCACAGTTCGGGCGCGATCGTCGTAGAGAAAAGCTCCTCGCCGCGCCGCACGACGTAGGCGCCGTTTTCCGCACAAAAGATGAAATCATCCGCCCACGGTCGGAAGTGACGCAGAAGCGCCGCATACTGCCTGCCGCTCGCAGGCGCAAAGATCACGCCGTGCGCCTTGAGTTCGGCGAGGATCGCGCCAAGTCCTTCAGGCAGATTTCCCTGCCCATCGAGAAGCGTGCCGTCCATATCGCAAAATACCAGCTTGATCATAAAAGCCGCCTTTCTTCAACTCCCATCGCTGCAGGCTGCACGCACAAACATCCGCCGTTTGAGCATCCCGCGCCGCCTCACGCAAAAGGGCGGCGGCACACTTCCCGGCGCACCGTCGCCCCTGCCTATCTAATTATACTATCCCTTGCGCCCGTGGTAAAGACACCAAGGCTCTTCCGCCATATAATCGCCATCGTTGTAGTAGGCAGCACGCGCACGGCAGCCGCCGCAGGCACGCTTATAGTCGCAAGTGCCGCAGCCGCCCGAATATTCGAGCGTGCGCAGCTTGTTCAGCACCTCGCTGCTCTTCCAGATTTCGTCGAACGGCGTCTTTCGCACGTCACCAAGCTCCATGTTGAGATAGGCGCACGGCTGCACCTTGCCGCGCGGGCTGATGATGCAGTAGCTGAGTCCGGCGAGGCAGCCTCGCCGAAAGCGCGTCTTGATGCCCATCTGCCCCGCAATGCGCAAAAACTGCGGCGCGCACGTCGGCTTCAATTCGATATCCACTTCCTCCGACTTTTTCATGATGCGCGTCAGGACGCTCTCATACGCCTCGGCACGAAGCGACTCCTCCTCGATCGTCTCGGCGCGTCCCGTCGGCACGAGGAAGAAGAAGTGGTGCGCCACAGCGCCGAGTTCCACAGCGAAGTCCGTGATCGCCTCCAATTCCTTCTCGTTCCAGTCCATGACCGTCGTATGAATCTGAAACGGCAGCCCTGCCGCGCGGCAATTCTTCATGCCCTCGACAGCACCCGCCCAGCCGCCCGGATAGCTGCGGAACGTATCGTGCTTCGCGGGCGACATCGAGTCGAGCGAAATGCCCATGCCCATCGCGCCCGCCGCCTTCAAGTCGCGTGCCATCTCGGGCGTGATCAGCGTGCCGTTTGTGCCGAAGACCGAGCGCAGGCCAAGCTTCGTCGCGTGTTCTACAAGTTCCAGAATGTCGGGGCGCGTCAGAGGCTCGCCGCCCGAAAAGATCATGATCTTGAAGCCCGCGCGCGCGATCTCATCGAGGAGCTTCTTCGCCTCCGCCGTCGAAAGCTCCTCCTCCGCCTTGCAGCCCGCATCGCGGTAGCAGTGCTTGCAGTACATGTTGCAGGCGTTCGTCGTGTTCCATGAGATGATCATATCGCCGCCTCCTCGCCCACGAGTCCGATCTCCTCGTCCGTCAGATAGCACGAAGGATCGCTTGCCCAGAAATCACCCGTACGCGCTTCGGCGCGCGTGCGGAAGTTGCCGTTGCAGCACGAGAGGTAGCGGCAGGCGGAACATCGTCCGGTGAGAAGGGGCTTCCTGTCCTTCAGCCCCGCCATGATGGCGTTTGACGTATCCTGCCAAATCTCGCCGAACTTCCTCTCGCGCACGTTGCCGAAGGTATGGTGCTGCGTGAACTGATCGGGATGGACGTAGCCTAAGGGATCGACCTCGCCGAAAGCGATGCCCGAGCGGTTGCCGCCGTTCATCGAAATGTGCTTCCACACATGCTCGGCCGCCGCCTCGCCCTTTTCCCTGAGCGTTTTCAAGTAGATGTAAACGCCGTCGCAGTGATTGTCAACCGTCAGGATCTCCTTTTCCAGACCGCGCTCCTCGAAATCGCGCGTGCGGCGGATGATCGTATCCATGGCGCTGCGCGACTCCTGTGCCGTCACATCCTCTTCCATCATCGCGTTGCCGCGCCCCGAGTAGACGAGATGATAGAAGCACACGCGGTTGATGCCCTCCTCCTCGATGAAATCGAAGATCTTGTCGAGCTCCATGATGTTGTGATGGTTGATCGTGAAGCGAAGCCCCACGCGCTGCCCGACCGCCGTGCAGTTCTCTATGCCGCGCATGGCAGCCTCGTAGGCGCCCTCCTTGCCGCGGAACTTGTCGTTCACATCCTTGAGACCGTCGAGCGAGATGCCGACGTAGCCCACGCCGATGTCCTTGATGCGCTGCGCCGTCGCGCGGTCAATGAGCGTGCCGTTCGTCGAGAGCGTCGGGCGCACGCCCTTTGCCGCCGCATGCTCGGCAAGCTCGAAGAAGTCGGGACGAAGGAGCGGTTCGCCGCCCGAAAAGAGCAGCACGGGCACGCGAAAGTCGGCGAGATCGTCGATGAAGCGCCGCGCCTCCTCCGTCGTCAGCTCGTTCTGATACTTCTTGGCGTCCGAATTCATGTAGCAATGGCGGCACTTGAGGTTGCACGTCTTCGTCGAATTCCAGACGACGACGGGTCCCATTCCTTCGGCCGCACCGTTTTTCATGCGATGCGCATTCTTCGTATAGCGCAGCGAGTCGCCGAAATACTCGCGCGCAAAAAGAAGCTTCGTTACACTGATCATGAAATAAAAATCCTCCCGTTTATTCCTTTTGTTCTTCCTGCTTTTCAATCACGCGCATGCCGTCGAGGATCAATCCGAGCTTCAGGCGCACATTCTCCTCGAAAGAAAGCTCCAGCTTGCTGAACGCCGCCGCCTGAAACAGCGAATGGAAAAGCTCCGAGATGATCGCCGTCGGGATGTCGCAGCGAAATTCGCCCTTCGCCTGCCCCTCCTCGACCAAACGCGTGAAAAGCACCGTAAAAGGCGGCGCCGAAACGCTCGTCTCTGACCGCTTCAACAAGGTCGCCTGCTGCGCCGCACGCAGGAAGAGCGGCAGCACATAGCGGTTCTCCCCGAGAAGCTTGGCCGCCGCCAAGAGCAGCTCGCGCAAAATTTCCGTCACGGGTTTCTGCTCCTCGGACAGGACGCGCACCCTTTCTCCCAGCTCCTTCATGATGCGCCCCAGAAGTTCCATCAAGACGTCGTCCTTGGAATCAAAGTAATTGTAAAACGTACCGATGCCGAGTTCCGCCCCGCTCATGATGTCCGCAATCGCAACATCTTCCAGTCCGCGACTCTGAAACAGGCTTGCTGCCGAATCGAGAATCGCCTTGCGCGACTGGATTTTCTTCATCTCGCGTCGGCTGATCTTCTCTTCTTCCATACAAATCCCCCTCGCTCAAGGAGTCTCCTGCACACTCCAACTCTCTTTGCCTATTATACATGAATCCCCTTCATTTTTAAAGCAGAAAATGAAGCATCTTCATAATTTTAAGGAAGCACGATAAAATACGGTCGCTCAAAAAAGCGTTTTGAACGACAAACGCTTTCGCGTACAAAAAAAGCGCCGGCCACTGCCAGCGCAATACTTCAAAATGGTGACCCAGGAGGGACTCGAACCCCCGACCCTTTGATTCGTAGTCAAATACTCTGATCCAACTGAGCTACTGAGTCACAAGCTGACCGCTCTCGCAATCAACATAAGTGATTCTATCACAGGAAACATTCGTTGTCAAATAAAAATTTGCACGTCTCCTATTTTCCGTACAGGTAAATTCACCCCTCGATTTCGACGGGTTTAGCTTGCATACAAACAACCAAATATGCTATACTATGGGTGGCAAACGAGAGTAGCATTAGGCGCACGCGAAAAGCCCCCAAGTTGCAGCTTGGGGGCTTTTCTGTTCCCATATTGCAGGCAGGGACTAACGCCTAGGCTTGTTGCCGTTGCTCTCAACCGTCAAACCATTTGCAGAGATAGTGGCAGACTATCCCCGCCAAAACGGAGAGCATAAACGAGAGTACCATCCTTGACGCACCCCCTTTCCATTGCCATGTCTAGGGGCGGCAACACATTGAGTATAGCATACTCCGGCGCAAAGATAAATCGTACGAATCCACGTAAAAATCGTCGAAAAATAAAGGAAAAATTTCCAAAGTAAATCCCATCGGAGACTCATTATGTGGGATTTACTTTAGAAATTTACCACCGACTGTCGAAAAGCCTCGAAATTCAAGTGTTCCGTGACAAACTCCCCGTTTTTCCGTATAATGAAAGAGTCATTGAATGAATCCGCTTCCTTGAGGAAGTGTCCAGCTGCACGAAAGGATCTGCTTTATGGAAAAAGAAAAGAAAAGCCGCAAGAAGCGCCTGCTCTCCCTGATGCAAAAATATGTGACGATCTTCATCGGCGCCGTCATCACGGCCGTCGGCCTTGAGATCTTCCTCATCCCGAACAACATCATCGACGGCGGCGTCGTCGGTCTCTCCATCATGGCTCATGCCATCACAGAGCAGCCTCTGGGCGTCTTTCTCATCCTCTTCAACCTCCCGTTCCTCTACCTCGGCTACAAGCAGATTGGCAAAGCCTTCGCCCTCGCCACCTTGACCGCCATCGCCCTCCTCTCTCTATGGTCGGCCTACTTCGCACCGTTCCCGACCGTCACGCAGGATTTTTTCCTCGCCGCCATCTTCGGCGGCATCATCGTCGGTCTCGGCGTCGGTCTCATCATTCGCTCGGGCGGCTCGCTCGACGGCACGGAAATCGTTGCCATCATCCTCGACAAGAAATCCGTGTTCTCCGTCGGCGAAGTCGTCATGTTCATCAACCTTTTCATCCTTTCAGGCGCCGGTCTTCTCTTCGGCTGGGACAAGGCGATGTACTCGCTCGTCGCCTACTTCGTCATCGCCAAGATGATCGACGTCGTCGTGCAAGGGCTTGACGAATCCTACGCCGTCATGATCGTCACAAACGAACCGGACAAAATCAATGTCGCCCTCGCCGAGCGATTGGGACGCGGCGTCACCCTCCTCTACGGCGAAGGCGGCTACACGGGCGAGGAAAAAAAGGTTCTCTACTCCGTCGTCACGCGCCTCGAAGTCAACAAGCTCAAGGAAACCGTCCTCAGCATCGACGAAAACGCCTTCGTGACCATCAACGCTGTCCACGACATCGTCGGCGGCAGGTTCAAGAAAAGCGGACACTGAGCGCTCAAACCATAACGACCCGGCAGGCCGAGCCAAAAGTGCAGCTCGAACGACTGAACTCAGGCAAAGGCGACGCACCGTCTCCACGATGCAGCCGTCCGCGCGTACAATCTCCCGTCAGCCGATTTTGCAAACTGCTGCAGAAACAAGGGCTCTATAATAAATGTTGTGGTTCTCCCCCTAGCCGTGTGGGGAAAATTGCAAC
>ERZ773197.1375-NODE-1375-length-16899-cov-15.055984_pt1 | contig 16899 bp, 16 predicted proteins | sample MGYA00580999_ERZ773197 | MGnify/ENA primary metagenome ERZ773197 (study PRJEB29015, sample SAMEA2738166) | human oral metagenome | biome: human oral; feature: human-associated habitat; material: saliva | place: China | collected 2185 ...
CAAGAATAATCGGCTTCGAATCGTCGCACAGCGTGTCGCCCGTCGTCGTATCCTTCAAGCCAACGGCGGCAGCGATGTCGCCGCTGTAGACCGTATCCAGCTCGGCACGGTGGTTCGCGTGCATCTGCAGGATGCGGCCGATACGCTCCTTCTTGCCCTTCGTCGAGTTGAAGACATAAGAGCCGGAAGAAAGCGTGCCCGAGTAGACGCGGAAGAACGCGAGCTTTCCGACGTAAGGATCGGCCATAATCTTGAACGCGAGCGCCGCAAAGGGGCCGTCGTCCGTTGAATCGCGATGATCCTCTTCTCCCGTATCGGGGTTGATGCCCTTGATCGCGGGGATGTCGATCGGCGCAGGCATGAAGTCGACGATTGCGTCGAGCATCGGCTGCACGCCGCGGTTGCGGTACGAAGAGCCGCACGTCACCGGCGTCATCTTGCAGGCGATCGTCGCCTTGCGGATGGCCTTACGGATCTCATCTTCCGAGATTTCCTCGCCGCCGAGGTACTTCTCCATGAGGTCGTCATCCTCTTCGGCGACGGCTTCGAGGAGCTTGTCGCGGTACTCGTCGGCGAGATCCTTCATATCATCGGGAATCGCCACCTCGTCGGCGACCTTTCCGAGGTCGTCCTCATAGATGATTGCTTCCATCTTGATGAGATCGACGATACCGGAGAACGTATCCTCCGAACCGATCGGCAGCTGGATTGCCACCGGATTCGCCTGCAGGCGCTCCTGCATCATCTTGATGACATTGAAGAAGTCCGCGCCCGTGATGTCCATCTTGTTGACATAAGCCATGCGGGGGACATTGTACTTCTCCGCCTGGCGCCAGACCGTCTCTGTCTGAGGCTCGACGCCGCCTCTGGCCGTCAGGACGGCGACAGCGCCGTCGAGAACGCGCAGCGAGCGCTCCACCTCGACCGTGAAGTCAACGTGACCGGGCGTATCAATGATGTTGATACGATGATTCTTCCAATGGCAGGTCGTCGCAGCCGACGTAATCGTAATGCCGCGCTCCTGCTCCTGTGCCATCCAGTCCATCGTGGCAGCGCCATCGTGAACCTCGCCGATCTTGTGGGTGATGCCCGTGTAAAAGAGGATACGCTCTGTCGTCGTTGTCTTTCCGGCATCGATGTGAGCCATGATGCCGATATTGCGAGTTTTTTCCAGAGAAAACTCTCTTGCCACTTATTATCGCTCCTTAACTAGTTGAGATACTGCTTGGGATTACCAACGATAATGAGCGAATGCCTTATTAGCCTCAGCCATCTTATGCGTATCTTCTTTTTTCTTGATCGCCGCGCCCGTATTGTTCGCTGCGTCCATGAGCTCGCCCGAAAGCCTCTCATCCATGGTCTTCTCGCCGCGCAGTCTTGCATAGTTCACAAGCCAGCGAATACCGAGCGTCATGCGGCGGTCGGGACGAACCTCGACCGGCACCTGATAGTTCGCACCGCCGACGCGGCGTGCGCGCACCTCGAGAACCGGCATGACATTCTTCAGAGCCGTCTCGAAGACCTCCAGAGGATCCTTGCCCGTCTTGGCGCGGATCGTCTCAAACGCATCGTAAACGACGCGCTCGGCAACGCTCTTCTTGCCCGAGAGCATCACCTTGTTGATAAACTTTGTAACCGTCTTGGACTTGTATACCGGATCCGGCAACACGTCACGTCTGGGTACGGCACCTTTTCTTGGCATACTTACCCCTCCTGGCTATAATCTCTTCTCAGAAAAAGCGTCTCACTTCTTCTTCGCGCGCTTCGCGCCGTACTTCGACCTCGCCTGACCGCGATCCTGAACACCTGCCGTATCCAGCGAACCACGGATGATGTGGTAGCGAACACCAGGCAGATCCTTGACGCGGCCGCCGCGGATCAAGACAACACTATGCTCCTGCAGATTATGGCCAATACCGGGAATGTATGCCGTCACCTCGATGCTGTTCGTCAAGCGAACACGGGCGACCTTGCGGAGAGCCGAGTTCGGCTTCTTCGGGGTCGTCGTGTAAACCCTCGTGCAGACGCCGCGCTTCTGCGGGCAATTCTTCAGTGCCGGTGCATTCGATTTCTCCTGCATGCTCTTGCGGCTCTTGCGAACCAGCTGATTGATTGTAGGCATTTGATGCACCTCCTTCCTTCATATTGAGAATTTATTATTTATAATTACTCCGCCGCAGCTCTTTGAGCCGCTCGCCTTGCGGCAGGCGAAGCATTTACCGACCTGAGGCGTCGCTCTTGAGTACGGCTGCCGCAGCGGCGCCGACCTCGATGGAGCAAGCCTTTCCAAGCTCCTGCATCGTGGGAACATGCACGACTTGCACGCCGATCTCGCTCGCGAGATTGAGGAGCGGCTGCGTCACGCGTTCATCCGCATCGTCCGCCAAAAAAACGGCGTCCGCACGGCTCTTCTGCACGGCCTTCGTGACCTGCTTGACCCCGATGACCCGCTCCACGTCCCTCAGCGATTCCAACGTCATGCAGCTTCCCTCCCAACGCACGATCCCTGCTCAGTGTCAGGCACCTATATATATTAGCAAAAGGAAAAAACTATGTCAACACTTTATTTTATCGGCATTTTTATGTACACTTCGCCTGGTGTGTCGCATTTGCATTGCAGCTATGCCACAACGCAAACCTCGTCCTCCTCCCGCATCTTCCCTGCCTTCCAGATTCGCGCACAGCAAGCCTCGCACATCGGCGCCATGAAGAGTGCACGGCCTTCTTCCGTCTCCGTCAAGGCGAGCAAAGCCGCACGAATCTCCTGCGCTTCGCGCTCCGTCCCCTCAAAGAGAAACACACTGTATTGGATGCGGTACGCCTTGCCTTCCAGGTACTTCGCCACGCGCGAGCGAACGCGATTGCCGGCAATATCGTAACCAATGAGAAATTTCATACTTCATCGCCCTCCTTTTTCTTTCGCAGAATGTGTGCGCCGAACGCCTCCATCTCACGGCGAATCATCTCACGCGCTGAACATCCATCATAACGCGCTCTCGGCTTCTCCATATAATTTTCGTAGTGCGCCGCCCAAATCTTCTTCGCGGCTGGCGAAAGACGGCACTCCTCACCCGTCACAGAAAAATCATCGGGCACGAAAGACCCGCCGCGAAGGAGCTTCAAAACGAGACGGTCGAGCACATCATGGCGGTACGGCTCCATCATGTCGTAGACGAGGCTGTCCTTGCGTCCGTTGTTCGCATGAAAGAAGCCCAGACGCGCATCCAGTCCGCTGCCCGCCAAAGCAAGGCGCACTTCCTTTTCAAGAAACGCATAGCCGTAGTTCAAAAGCGCATTGACCGCATCGTGCGCCGGATGCTGCGCACGACCTTCCCAGCGCCAAATCTTTTCATCAAGCAGACACGAAAATGCCGAAAAATAGACCCTCGACGCTGCCCCCTCCATGCCGCGCAGCACCTCTATATCCATCAGGTGTTTCGCCTTATGCGCACATGCGGCAAGACGGCCGATGGCCGCCATCGACTGCAGTTCCCGCTCATAATAGCTATACTCCTTGAGCACCTTGCGCTGACTCTTGATCTTGCGGCAGACAATCTCCCGCACGAGTCGCACTTGCTCCTTCGGACTCTCAAACACCTCTTTCTGGCGAAACAGGCGCTCAAGGGAAATCCGCTCCCCACCCAAAACACCGAGCACGCGTCCACGAAAATCCATATACGAAATAGGGACGCCTTCCTCTAACAAGGCATAGACCAGCGGCATCGTTATATGCGCCTGCTTCGTGACCACGACGCTTGAAATACGCGAAATCGGCTGACTCGCAATCTTCTCCTCCTTGCGATAAAGAAGCAGCCTGCCATGGTCTTTAATTGCTTTCGTATCCTCCGACATCATATAAATGACACACATTGCTATCCCTCCCAACAAAATATTTTCGTGATAGCTTCATTATGCCATAAAAAAATCCGTCGTTTGAAAAAAAGTAGCGGAAAATAAAAAAAATACCGCAAGCGGTATGGATTGCATGCAATAGCAAAGAAAGTATTGGAGACGACTGTACTTATTTGTTTCAATACCGCAAGCGGTATGGATTGCATGCAATTCTACGTTCCGAAGGAGGAATTACAATGATGAACAACGTTTCAATACCGCAAGCGGTATGGATTGCATGCAATATTCCATTCCAAAACGAGAATGCTGGTACGCACGGGTTTCAATACCGCAAGCGGTATGGATTGCATGCAATTTGCAGGCGCCGTTTTTGTTGGCGTGCTGTTCTAAAGTTTCAATACCGCAAGCGGTATGGATTGCATGCAATGTCGTTATGTCCTCACGGGTAAATTAACGGCGGGTTTCAATACCGCAAGCGGTATGGATTGCATGCAATACTGTCTCCCAGAACCCTTGAAAACAGTGAACCCAAAAGGTGGTTTTCTAGTACGCCCTCCCTTTTTGCGCCTTTCCCCAAACCTCAGGGAATTTTTTGTCGCAAAAAGTGGTTCAAAAGGGGTGCAAAGCCAGCAATATCAAGGAAACTTTTGTCCACGAGAAAAACCTAAAACTCATGACATCTTTTCGCAAATCTCGGACTTCACTATAATGAAGTATAGCATGAAGTTGAAATGCTGTCAATATCCCTTGAGAAATTTCTTTCTCCGCAAACGCAAAAGTGGGAACACCCATAGGGAGCGTTCCCGCTTCTTCTGCCGCTCTTACAACGTCGCCTGCAGCATCTTCTTATACGACGGCTGCTCCGCCTGCGGTATGCCGATCATCTCAAGAGCCTGTTCGACAGGAATCTGCGATTGCATGACCAGTCGACGAAGAATCGCCACGCGCTCATCCCGCTGCCCTTCCTTGCGACCTTCACGACGACCTTCACGACGGCCTTCCGCACGACCTTCCGCACGACCTTCCTTGCGTTCTTCCATCATCTTCATCGCAAACGTCATATAGTTCACCCTCTCTCCTTCCTCAAGTTTGACTTTCCGAATTTCTTCTTCAATTTCCTGCACAAGGCTGTTGTCCGTAACTACACCATCAACATACCGTAAAAACGCCTTGATTGTATCCGTGATGTCGCCAATCGTCCCTTTCGTATTGAGAAATATTTTTGTCGCTCCATCCCGTAATTCTAGATCTTTATTCTCCATGCAAAGATTTTCAAACGTATAGATATAACGACCTTCGCCAAAGGGATCAAATGGGCAAATGAAGATGATGATTGTCTTGTTCAGCTCATCGTAATCTGCTCCTGCCGCAAGCAAATCAGCGTCCATCATGGACTGATAATACCGCGCCCTCTTGAAAAGCGCATCGCCCTCAAGCCGCCGAATCTGCATCTCGATGTTATAGACGGTATCCTTCTCATCCTTGACATAGACATCCAATCGTATTCCCTTGCTTCGATAAGGAGCCGCTATGGACTTTTCCGTTTCCAGATACCGAATCTTCGCAATCCTTATGCGGAGTGTGCCTTCAAGCATCTTTTTGCAAATGCGCCTGCTCTTCATGACGAGTTTGAACATGTAATCGTCGCGAATCGTCAATTCTTCCCACGGTTTGATCTTGTAGCCATCCATATTGCCACCTCTTTTCTTCATTGTACGAATTTTTGCGATACAAGGCAAGAAAAATCGCACAAAAACGCCCATTCACGAACGTTTTTGTGCGCCAATACGAATCTTGCTGCATCAACCGTACGCAACAGACTCATCTCTTCACCGATACACGACTCTCGTCTCGCCGAAGCCTTGCCCCGTGAGTCTGCCAACGCCGGAGAAATTGGCGAATTGGGCGAGGAGAAGGAGTGCATGCTGCTCTTCTTCATCAAGAGCTGTGACATCGTAGCTGAACCTGCCCGAGAACGCGAGCATACCGCGGTCGCCGCCGAAGTAGACGCGGCGCGAGCCGCCGTGCCATTCTGCCAGAAGCGCCTTCGACGCCGCCTCGCGAACCCAGACGCGATCCATCTCCACGGGCATGGCGGCTTGCTGCCACTTGTCGGCAAGCGACGAGAATACGAATACGGGATCGGGCGTCGGATAGTCCTTGTCGTCGCGGCGAAAGGCGACGGGAGAGAGGAAGCGCAGACGGAGTTCTGCGATGCGTCCTGCGGAAAGCGCCGCGCCGACAAGCTCCATCTCATCGACGACGCCCGAATCCTCTGTGCCGTCCGCCTTGACTTCCTCGACGCGAAGCGGCAGAGGCCCCGCCTGCAGGACATCGCCCGTACGGACATGGAGCGCCGCCTGCAGGACGTCTTCCCGCAGTGCCGTGACGCGCCATCTCAGATCCTCGCCCTTGGCGACTGCACGATAGCCGCCCTCTTCTTTTCCCTGCCGCTGCTTGAGGAGCGACACGGTGAACGGCTTCACCGTGAGCGCTTCATGAACATACGCCGAAAGCTCCGACGAATATTCTTCCATGATCTTGAAGAACAAGCCATGCAGCCAGCGCCCATGAAAGAGCGGCACGCGGGCGGCGCTCTCCGCCCTCAGCCGATAGACGACAGCGCCGATCATTTGCCTTTTCCCTCCGCATATACTTCGTGCGCCGTCGGCAAGACCCAGCGATTGCGGAATTGCTTTACTTTCTTATCAAAGGCTTCATCGGGATTCTTATCACTGCCCAAGGTCATCTGCCGCGTCCTCGCCGCCCAATCCTTCTGCTCGACGGCCTTCCAATCGAGGAGGTCGAGAAGAGCCTGCTGCGACAAATCGTAGCGTGCCCGCTCCGTTTTGCCGAGCTGCGCGATGATATCGTCAAAGGCTTTCAGATACTCGTCCATCGAAGCTTCCCGCTCCGCCTTGTTCCAGCCGCCGTCTGCCGCGAAAAGCTCCTCATAGCCATGCATCTCGTCCACGAGGACGAGCTTCGCGTCGATGCGAATGCTGCCGAGTCCGATGCCCTTGCCCTGTCCGATCTTGAAGCAAAGCTCGCGATCCTCTGCCGAGAGCGAAAAGACCTTGAGCAATGCGCCAAGCTCCACTTCGCTGAGATTCTTGAAGCGGATCCTGCCCTTGAACACATTGCCCGCCTTCAAGGGACGTATTTTCCGATCCACATTGTCCTTGAACTCGGCTTCATCTTTTCGCCACGGGAAATTCGCTGCCTGATGCCAATAGAGTTTGTAGCCACGTATAGGGGCATTCTCGCTGCCCCAGTCGCGATCCGCCTTTTCACCTTCCTGTTCCAGATAGAGCTGATACGATGTCGGTTTCGGTTCACCCAAGGTCTTGGAGTAATGTGCTGCTTCAACGCCCTTGCTCTCTTTGAGCACGGCATCTTCGAAAACCAGACGGCTGCCCCAAAGCTCCTTGCGTCCGAAGATGGCATCGGCATAGTCGACGACGGCAGAAGCCTCTTTCATCGCACGCGGCAAGTGTCCCCCGTCCCCGATAGTATAGATATAGGGTATGCGGTAGTATTGCCCGAAGCCGAAATGAGCGACTTCCCCCGCTTTTTCCTTGTAGAAGCACGGCACGACGAAATCGCAGGCGTCGTCACCGACAAAGCTTGCCGCTGCCTCGCCCCTTTTCGCCAGCTTGAACAAGTCGAGATCCTCATCGCGCGTCAAATCGTCTTTATAGCGTGCAATGATTTCTTCTGACACAGGAATGCGACTGCTCGGAGTCCAATCGGGAGCACAATGCACCGTATAGTGCGTCTTCGCCGTCCTGCCGCCCTTCATCGGTCCCGTGAAACACGCCAGTTCACCACCCCGTTCCCTATATTCGTCCCAAAGGATGGTTTTTTCATACTTCGCGACGAGCCCGGGATCTTTCACGCGATGAAATTGCGCTGGGCAGATATAGTGTTGATTTGCCAGCTTGTCGTGTATGAGAAATCCCGCTTCCGCCTTGGTGAAACTCTGATATTTTCTCGGGGCAATCTTCTTATTTCCCACCAATTCCGCCTTGTACGAGTTATTCATAAAGGAACGGTAGTAAAGCGCACGATCAGCGACATCTGCACCGTCCTTGTCCGTGCGCATCGCGCCGCAGGTCACGATCTTGAAGATATTCTTGACCATGCCGCGAAGCGTACTGCCCGGCAAGATGGGCTTGCCGGCGGGTGCGAAGAACGCGCCTTCCTTGTCGCCTGTACCGATGAAGACGGGCGTCATCGTGCGGCAGCTCAACTCGATCTGGCCGCTGAGCCTGCCATGTTCCTTCACATATCTCTTGTAGTTTTCCTGCCGTTCTGCATCATTCTTCGCACCGCCGTCGATGGGCGAACGGATGACCGTCGCTGACAGCGGCACGAAGTTGTACGATGCCGTGGCTTTTTCATCTCGCATTGCCATCTTTCCTGCCTCCTTCCACATCCGCCGCCGCTATGCGCACATAGCGATAGTCCGCATAGCCGGCCTGCCCCGTCGCCTCGTAGCCGATATAGCTGCGCGTCACCAAGCCGTAGTATTTTGCGCGCTCTTCGGCCTGCGGCAAAATCTGCTTGAGCTTTCGCGCCGCATCTTCGAGCTTCATATAGCCTTCGGGCAAATCCGCTGCCTCCACCATTTCGCCCCAGAAGCGTGAGATGCTGTCAACGTATTCCGTCGCTTCGCCCACGCCGTCCTTGCGCCAGCGCCCAAGCCACAGGTCGCCGCTCTTCTTCAAATGAAGCTCTTCCTCCTCGTTGAATACGCGAAGTTCCAGCCACAAGCTGCACTTCTTCGCCGCATCGCCTGCCAGCTTGAGCGAGCCATTCTGCCAGCGCCCCCAAGTGATGCCGTGCACCTGCCAGACGACGACATTCGCTTCCTTCATGCCGAGTGTTTCGATCTTTTCGCAAAGGGCGGCTTCCTTCCTCGCGAGACTTACGGCGAGCCTCTCTGAGCTTCCCTGCTGTATGTACATCTGATCTTCCAATGCCAGTTCGATGCTCATAGAGCTTTCGCCTCCCTCTTTTTCAGCAAGGCTTCGACGAATCCCTGCAATTTCCGTCTCTCTTCATCCGTCAAGGCGCCAGGCGTCGCATCCCAGGCAATTTTCTCCCCATGATAATGCAGGACGGCGCCTCTTCCCTCAAGCACACCGCGGCCGATGCCCTTCTCGCCGCCGAGCGCCAGTCTGCCGAGCGACAGCTCTTTGAGCAGCAGGAGCAGGAGGCCGATCTGCCAAGCACGCTCCTCTTCCTTCGGTTCATGCAGGACGAGACGCAGGGAAAGCGCCGCGCCCTCTTTTTCCCTCTGCCAGATGGGAGCCGTGGTGAAAAGCCCCGTGTCAATCTTGCCACCCGTGAAGCGGTCAATACGCACGCGCGTCTGCAGTCCCGTCACAACGCCATCTTCGAGGCGTGCTTCCGAGATGAGCAGACGGCTCTTCCACTTCTCCTCAGGCTTCGCCTTGATGCGTGCGAGCGACGGCCCCATCATGCGGTCGAGCAATGCGCCGTCAATATCGAGTTTGCGCAGAATTTCCGCCGCTCGATGACGCAGCGCCCCCTTGATGCTCGCGCCGGGAATCAGCCAATGATCGTTTTCGCGCAGCATGAGCGCCTGCACGGACGTCCCCTTATCCATGCGCTCTGCCGTCTTCACCTCCGTAGCACGCGCGTAGTCGCGCACGAGAAGCGAGCTTTTCAAGGCGAACTTCGCTTCGAGCACGCAGTCATCCTTGGCATAGAAGCCCTTCTGCCGTTCGTAGATTTCCGGCTCGACGAAGACTTCAGTCTTTTCCTCCGAGCCTAGCCAAGCTCTGACGTGATCGGGATTTTTGAAATCGTAGCGATAGACCTTCAACTCCCTCACATACATTTCGCCAAAGCCCTTCGCCGTATGTGCACCCAGGGAGAACCCTGCAGCGAGCCTATGCGCCAAGAGGTCAACCGCCTCCTTCATAGCGTCCTCGTACCTCTCATGGATGCCGCGCTGCGTGATCTCGGCGAAGAACTTCCCCGTCGCGCCACTGCCCACCGCCTCGTAGTCGAACTTATGATGCTCGATTGCCGTGCCCGTGATCTCGTCGAGGCTCACGCTGTCGCGCACGACGATTTCCACGTTGTTCAGCTTGACGTCGTCGAGGCGGATGGAGCTTTGCCAAGCCACATTATGCTGTCTTTCATACGCGACTTCTGTGCCGAAGAGCAGACGCATGCCGAGCGCATTTTCCGCTGTCATGAAGTCTCGCAGCGCCCCGGCGAGCGATGTGCCGGGAATGAACGGCTGCCCGCCTTTCGTCTTCAGCACCTCATCATCGACATCCTGCCCTACGCCATTGCCGCCCGTGCCGATGAGGAGCGGCGCAGCGAGGACGAGCGTGCCTTCGAGGATGATCTTGCCCTTGACGCTTTCTTCGTTCACCGTCATCATTCCTCGCCTCCTTTCCCTGCCGCCGCTTTCCTCGCGAAGCGGAAGAAATCGTGCCAATACGCATAGAAGAGCTCGTCCTGCGCCTCGGTGCTCGACAGGAAGCCCAGCTCGCCAATGTCTTCTAGGAATGCCTCGAGATCTTCGCCCAGCTCTTTTTTCCAACGACGTTCCTTGTTGTAGGGCATATCGGCGATATTCGCTTTCATCAGCAGTTCCTCCAAGGAGCGTCCATTGAGCTTGACCTCCCTGAGCTTCTTGGCAAAGGGCGTCGACGCATTGCCCTTCTGACTGCAGATTTCCTCCCGCAAGGCACTCGTCCTGCCATGAACCCACATCGAATCGAGCCGTGCGAAGAAATGCGCTGTGCCCTCACCACCCGTGAGCTTCTGCACATCTTCCGCCGCATAGACAACCATCTTCCGCTGCGCCGCGCAGAGGAGGAGTTCTTTCGCCCGCCTGCGCACCTCGGGCGACTTGACTGCACGCCGTTCCTTTTGCTGCATCCTCTTCGCGAGGGAAAGCGGCTGCAGATGCCAGAGGCGAAGCTGACCGAAGCCCTCTTCCGTGCGTGCGCCGATGCCATCGTACAGCAGTCTTTGCAGTCGCTCCTTGTCGCTCTCTGTCCACGCGCTCTCCTTCTCTACGGCAAAGACGCTTCCTGCTGCAAGGGCAACGGCGCGCGGGCGCTTCATGCCCCAGATGCCTACGAAATTGTCCACCTCGACAAAATCGGCAAAGACCGTGTTTTCCACATCTCCCTGTGCTGCGCTCCGCTTTGGATCGTAGGCGTGAAGGGAAAATCCTCCTGCAGTTCCCTCGTTGAGACGATCAACGATCTGCTGCAGAGCCGCAGCAGCACTCGACAGGAGGTCATCCGCCGCGAGAAGCGGCGTCTCAAGGCGCAAATTGATGCGATTGTCCGCATCCGGCTCGACGCTTTCAGGCACGAATTCCACCAGCTCAAGCTGCACGCGGCAGGCGCCGTACTGCGCATGGCGCGCACGCCCCGCCTGCGCCGTCCATGATGCGTCGCCCAAGACAGCCATGAAGCTTTCCAACGCCGCATCCTCACCGAAGATTTCGCCTTCGAAGCGCACGCCTTTCTCCACAGCTTCATAGTTGTAGATCGCGCCGTCGCGCGAGCGTCCCGCAAGACGCTCCAAGGACGAGATTTCCCTCTCCCTGTTCTGCCGTTCCTTGACGTTACTGCGGCTCATGTGGAGCGATATGTTCTTTGCGACGTCCACCTTCTCGATACCGCCGTCTTCGATCACGGCAAAGCCGCGCAATGTCTTGTACCCTGCCTCGGGAGCATCTGAGAGCAGATCCCTGACCGCCTCACCGTCCTTGAGGCGCTGCACCGAGGCGGGCACAAGGGAGGCGCGCTTTCCATCCGATACACGCACGGGATAGGCGGCGACGAAGCGCAGCTTGTCGAAGAAGAGTCCGAGAAAATCCTCGTCCTCCTGCGCCTGAGCACCAAGATTCTTCGCTTCAATGTAGCGCTCGGCGAGCATACCGCGCACGAGCGTACCGCTGAAGAAATCGTGCGACGATGTCATGACGGTCGTATTGGTGCGCGTCGCCAGCACGATCGGCGAAAGGGTCTCTATTTTTACACGGATCTTTTTCATCTCAAGCCTTGCCCCCTTTCAGCGCTTCATTGACGAGGACGCTCCGTATATCTTTTCCATGCTGCAGCATCGCGCACGATATGCGGCCGAAGCCTCGATTGCGCTTCATGCCCGCCTGCGAGAGGTTGCGCAGCGCCAGCGCAAGAATCGTGAGCTTTTTCCGCGTTCCTCCTTTGAGACGTACCGTGCCGCAAAACGTGAGCCCTTCATCGACGACGCGAATGTTCCTGAGCGACGTTTCGGCAGCCGTACCTGTCTCACGGTCAATCATCGTCTGATAGCGCAGCGAGGTATAGAGCGAAAAAACATCCTGCGCGGAGACGAGCTCGGGATAGTGCTGCTGCAGATAAAGCCAGTCTTCTTCCATCTGCCGCGCCGCTTCCTCCGACGCAAGGTGAAGGTTCGGGATCGTCAGCTGCGTATCGCTCTGCACGTTATGCTGGAAAAGCTCCTCCATTTCCTCTTCTGTAAAGAGGCTCAATCCTGCCAATTCGGACATCTCAAGGACTTCCAGCGCACTCTCGTAAATGAGCCCCTTGAGCCGCTTTCCAGGAAAGTAGGGCAGTCCCGCCCGGTCATGCACGACCTCGGCATCGACGTTGACATCGGCGCGACCCGAGCCGAGATGCAGCGGTGAAAGCGCCGTGACTTCCAGCGTAAATTCGTCGAAGCGAATCTCCTTGGACTCAGCCAAGGGATGCTCCGGGAGTCGCACGGGAGGAAACGACTGCACGTTCCTGGGCACGCGCTTGAGCTGCTCTTCCAGCGTCGGCATGCCATCGTCCGCCGCATTGCGCTCGCTTGGAGCAGTGCCTTGCGCCGTCTGCTGCTTCTGCTGGTTCATCTCCATCTGCTGTCTGCGACTCTCAGCATACTTTGCCTGCTGCTCCTGCTTTCTGCTCGTGCGTGCCTCCTTTGCGTTCTTCTTTTTAGCCATGCTGCACCTCCTCGGGCACATAGAAGTCGATCATCTCGATGGCGTCGACGTAAGGCGTCCTTCCCTCCTGCCACAAGGACTCGCGGTACGATGACCAAGCCGCGATCTCGGGCAGGCGCATCGCTCCGCCGCTTGCAATCAAGCGGTGATACTGCGCCATGAATTGCGCATGTTCATGTCTGCCCGCCGCCAATACAGAGCGCATTTCCTTGATCTTGTTCATCGGCATGCGTCCCTCGCCCTGCACGAACTGGCGCACGGCTTCGATGAGATTGCCGACGTACTCGGGCGTCGACGCATCACCGTCGACGCGATAGGGGCCGAAGTGCATCGCGCCGCACTTGCCGCTGTACTGCTGCTCGCGGATTTGTTCCAATGTCGGCGGCTGCTCGCCGTGCAGGATGGCGAAGTCGAGCCAGCACGAGCTTCCTTCCGCGCGCATAGCACGCATCTTCGACTTCGCCGCACCGCAAAGCTGCTCGGCAATCTCGTAGCCGCGGAAGAACGGATAGGCGGTCGGCAGGATGCTGACGCCGCCGCAAGTATCGATGCCGAGGTCATTGAGTGCTTCCATAATCGTACGCGTGAAGGAGAGCGCGTACTTCGCCGTGCAGACGAAGGTCATATCGTCACCGCCGAGCACGATGGGGCGGATTGGCAGAAGCATCTTGCCATCGTCAGCTTCTTCCAATGAGAGATGCTCATGCATCGCCGCATAATCGCCTAAGATGTCCGCAAGGAGCGTGCAGAACGCCAGAACCGTCTTCCAGTACACGGCGCGCGACATGTTCTTGCGCTTTGTCAATGTGCTGCAGTCGCGGAACTTCTCGCCCATGTTGTTGCCGTCGATATGGACGATCGCCATGTAGTCTTCCGTCTCCCTCTGCCCGAGCTTCTCGAACTCGGAAGGAAACGCATACTTTTGCAGCTCTCGTGCCAATCCCTCAGGATCACTCATAGCGCGGACTCGCGACGGCGGCAGCGTCTCACCCGCCAAGGCCTGTGTCCTCAGGATGCTGCGCAGCTTGTCGAGAAGCGCTTCCTCAGCGGGTGCGATGACGCCCCCCTTCTGACGTGCCGCCAAGAGCTTCCTCTTCACTTCCCACGAAAGGAAGCGGCTCTCCTTGCGCACGTCATCCACATCGTAGACATTGGCTGTCTCCGCGCTCGCTTCGCACGAAAGCGTCAATCCCGTATAGGGGAGCGACACGGCAGGAAAAAACAAATTCTGCTGTGCCTTGAGCTTGCGGACGAGATGCGTGAGGTCATCGATCGCCTCTTCCTCGCCATCCGCACGCTTCACGCGCGTCACGCGATAGGCGCCGTCCGCTTCGAGCACCATTTCGCCGCGCGCCGCTCCCGTACGCAGTCCGGGACTCGTCCACAGCAGCCGCTTCGTGAAGGATCGGATCACCTCGACGAGTTCTTCATCCGTCGTTCCCTCAGAAAACAGCACGAGAGCGTTACCACCGCCGATGTAGCCGATGCGGCACTTCTGCTCCATCTTCGTCCAATCGGGCGATTCCACCTCGCGCCACGTCACATCATCGACTTCACCCTCGCCGAAACGCTCGCGCAAGACATGAAGCAGCTCGCGAGAAAAGGCGCTTTCCACCAAGAACGACGCCCCGATATTCGTCTTGAGGCGGTTGCTCGCGAAGATATACTTCTGAATCGAGCGCGTATCAAAAAGAATCGCCTGCAATTTGATTGCCATCCATCCTTCCTCCTTGCCTCTTTTTCTAATTTCCGTCGTATTTATCTAATTCGCTTTTAGAGGAAGAAATCCTCTCAAAAAGTGAGAAATTTGCACAAACATTCAGGAAAATCTCCACAAGCCGAGACAATCCTCATGAAAAAAGCCACCCGTACAGCTGGTGGCTTTTCACTTTCGAGCATAGCCCGGATACGGTCAACAATGCACGCGAGAAGCGTGCCGCTGCACCTGTCCGCACACTGCTGTCACAGCTTCGCATGGAGCATCTTCTTATACGAAAGCTGCTCCGCCTGCGGTATGCCAATCATCTCAAGCGCCTGTTCGACAGGAATTTGCGATTGCGTAACAAGTCGCCGCAGAATTGCCACACGCTCGTCCCGCTGTCCTTCCTTGCGTCCTTCCTTGCGTCCTTCCTTGCGTCCTTCCTTGCGTTCTTCCATCATCTTCATGGCAAATGTCATGTAGTTCACCCTCTCTCCTTCTTCAAGCTTAACTCTTCGGATCTCCTCTTCGACCTCCTGCACAAAGCTATTATCTGTGACTACACCGTCAACATACTGCAGAAATGCGCGAATCGTATCATCAATATCGCCGATCTGTCCTTTCGTATTGAGAAAAATCTTCGTCGCACCATCCAGTAACTTCAGGTTCTTATTTTCCAGACAAATATTTTCAAACGTATACATATAGCGCCCTTCACCAAAGGGATCGAAGGGACAGATGAAGATGATGATTGTTTTGTTCAATTCATCGTAATCCGCTCCCGCCGCGAGAAGATCGACATCCATCATGGACTGGTAATATCGTGTCCTTTTGAAAAGTGCATCTCCTTCCAGTCGCCGAATCTGCATCTCAATGTTATAGACTGTATTTCTCTCATCCTTGACGTAGACATCCAGGCGTATTCCCTTGCTTCGATAAGGTGCTGTTATAGACTTTTCCGTTTCCAGATACCGAATCTTCTCAATTCTTATACGAAGTGTGCTTTGAAGCATTTTTTTGCAGATATGCTTGCTGCGCTTCATGACGAGCTTGAACATGTAGTCGTCGCGAATCGTCAGTTCTTCCCACGGTTTGATCCTGTAGTCGCCCATATCCGCTCCTCTTTTCTTTATTGTACGAATTTTTTCGCTTCAAGGCAACAAAAATCACACACAAAAAACGCTCCTCACCGGAGCGTTTTTTGTATGCAGCATGACAAGCTTTCTACATCACAATGTGCACAGTTCCTAGACAACATCACCGATCATCGGCGCACATCTCTAAAACTTCAATTCCATCAGCACCTCGTCCGTATCGATGTCGAGGATCGTGATTTTCTCATCCGTCATCAGGGCGATGGTCGCCCTGCCGTCCTCGCGCTTCGACAGAGACGGCGAACCGGGATTGACGAACACGGTCGCGCCGCGCTTTTCGAGGACGTTCGTGTGGATGTGCCCCGTGATGAAGACGTCGGCGCGCATCGTGCGTGCCGCCTCGTCCTTGGCTGCGTCGCTCTCGATGAGATGACCGTGCGTTGCGACGATGCGCTTGCCGCCCGCAAAAGCGTAGGCGTAGGGCGCTTGGATCGGCGTCTTCAAGACGAGCTGGTCGACCTCGGAGTCGCAGTTGCCGCGGCAGATAAGGACGGGCGGCACGCTCTCGTTGATCTTGTCGGCGAGCCCGGCGGGGTTGTAATCTTCGAGCATCGGGTTGCGCGGGCCGTGATAGAGCACGTCGCCTGCGTGGATGATGAGGTCGGCGTCAGAAAAGTGCTTCTCATAGGCAAGCTGCCAGCGCTTCTCGCAGCCGTGCGTGTCGCTGATGATGCCGATTTTCATGACCTCGCCCCCTCAGCCGATCTTCTTCAGCAGGCTTGCGAGCTCCATCGCCGCCAGGGCGCAGTCCGCGCCCTTGTTGCCCGCCTTCGTGCCCGCACGCTCGATCGCCTGCTCGATGTTCTCCGTCGTCAGAACGCCGAAGAGCGTCGGCACGCCCGTCGAAAGCCCGACCTGCGCGACGCCTTTCGACACCTCGCTGCAGACATAGTCATAATGCGTCGTCGCGCCGCGAATGACTGCACCGAGGCAAATCACTGCATCGTATTTGCCACTCTCGGCCATCTTCTTGGCAACAATCGGAATCTCGAACGCGCCCGGCACCCAGGCGACGTCGATGTCATCTTCGTTCGTCTCATGACGATGCAGCGCATCGAGTGCACCGCCCAAGAGCTTACTCGTGATGAACTCATTGAAACGCGCCGCCACGATGCCGATATGAAGTCCCTTGCCTGTAATGAAACCTTCGATCGTCTTTGCCATGATTATCTCTCCTTAATTCTGCATCATCGTTACAA
>ERZ773197.1384-NODE-1384-length-16809-cov-2.937925_pt1 | contig 16809 bp, 9 predicted proteins | sample MGYA00580999_ERZ773197 | MGnify/ENA primary metagenome ERZ773197 (study PRJEB29015, sample SAMEA2738166) | human oral metagenome | biome: human oral; feature: human-associated habitat; material: saliva | place: China | collected 2185 ...
ATTGCGGGTCGTAGGGTAGTAGGCCCAATGCACACGCTCGTTCTCAAGCGCCGCCTGAACATCGGGCTGTTTGAAACTCACCCACACTCGCTCGTAGTTTTCCCATGCAGAAGCGGTCTCGGTCAGATGCTTCAAATGCCCGCCGCTACTAGAGACGAGAAGTAACTTTGCGGACTTATCCGACGAATTAGTCATCGCTTACCCCTCCTTCTGCGGTTCCATAAATACTGCGATGCTCACGGTATTTTCAAGAGTCTGCAGGTACGAGAAGAGCTCGCGCAGCTTTGCCCGGTTAGTATCTTTGTTCACCGGAATCAGGCACAAACGAGTGGCATTGCTGAATCGCACAACCTGCGGAAGCGTAGCGGAATTCCCCAAATCAACCACAACGGGAATGGAATTACCCGCAACATACTTCTCGGGGTTCTGCAGCGAGTGACTGTCTTTGAGCGACTTGTAGTCGATAAAACGCACCTGATCGCTTGGCAGCGCGGTGTAGAGAGCCTGGTACATACGGTAAGCGAGTTTGCCGGATGCAGAACTGAGGGTAATACCGGCATAACCGGCTTTCTTGAGGTCACCATCCGTAGCGCCTACACGGTGCAGCAGCAAAAGCGCGCCTTCGGTGTCGTTCGGCTTGAGCTCATGCGAATCGATACCCATCTCCTTGAGACGACCAGCGTAGCCCAAGGTACGCATCGAACGGTCATAAATGTATGCTGCAGCAATACCCACCAGCAGACCGAAGGCACCGCCAACGACCGTCAGTACCATGGGGGAGAGACCCTTCTGGCTCTTTGGAACCTGAGCCGAGGATACAACACGACCGCCCTCCTGAGAAATCAGCTCAAGCTGAGAAAGGCGTTCACGAAGCTGAGTAAGTTCGGAAGCTGGGATGGTATTGCTATTTTGTGCTTCGTCAATCTTCTCATTGAGCTTCTTGCGCCGGTCCTCCACATTAGCCTTGAGGCCTTCACTGCGCACCTCCAGATAGGCTTCAGCCACGGCATTTGCGTAGTCAGCCGCTTGCTGGGCGTTAGGCAGAGTCACCTCAATATCCAAAACGGCCGACTGCGAAGTACCCGTTACCTTTGTGGCAGCCATGAGCTTATCAACGTCCATCGCCTGGTAGTTGGGGCCCTCTTGGTTAGCCTGAGCCTTGGTAATGGCACGCCCGGCAACCTGGCGGGAACTTGCCGCACGGGACTCGGTGTTAATATCGACCTTCAAGGAGTTCGCGCTGCCGGTTCCAGAAAGGTCGTTCACGAGCGGATAAACCACCACAGTTGATTTCGCGGCGTATGATGCAGGCGAAATCACACCGTAAGTTCCCGCAAGAATCGCCATCACCACGATCGGAATAAGAACAATGAGCTTATGGCGCCATACGCGCTGAACCTGCTCAAGCAAAGATGCCGAAGGCTGTTTCTCGGAAGTGCTCGAATTTTCCATGGTGTTCTCTTTCTGAACGATAATCCTGGGTCGTTCGTGGTTTGTGATCGGTGTTGTGTTGTGAGAGTCTGTCGTATCTTCAGAAGACTTCGCCGGGGCTTCGGCGTCTGTACTTTCCGCTGGTGTCGCCTGAGTCTTAGCGGCGGGCTGCGCGGGTATCATGCCCGTGGGCGTATCCGGGGCACCATTCGCGGTAGCCTGTGCAATCGCAGGAAGCCTCGGCTTCTTCACGGCTTGCACGGGTCGAGCTGGCTCGGGAGATTTATCGGCTTCAGGCTGTGCAGAATCCTGCGGCAGAGCATTTCTGAGGGTACCAACCGCAGAATCGGGCGAACCCGGCTCATCACCAGCCGCCGCACCCAGGAATATTGGCACGGTTGGCGATTTTTCGATATGCGGTGTTTTCCCCGTCTGGGGGCTGCTGTGATCCTGCGACGATGCGTTAGCCTGCAGCGCAGACTCTTGTTCTCTCCCCATGTGCGGAGCTTGTCCCTTCTCGTGAAGTTGTTCGTGGTGAACCGCCGTTCCCTCGGCGGGAGGCGTAGCTGACAGATGTGTCTCAGCTGCGGTATGTTGCTGAGAGGGCGCATCCGAAGACTGCGCCGGTGATGTTTTAGAAAGCGCCGCAGTAACAGCAGAAGCAATGCTGGAGGAGCGCTGAGGATGCTGCGGAGAAACCCCGACGAGCTGAACCATCGTTGCCCCGTGGGCAAGCGCATCATTCAAGCGCTGTGCATCGGCACCGGAATCGGTATACTGCGGGAACGCCTCACGTCGCCCCTGAGCAATAGCGGCACGCACCGCCGAAAACTTGCTGGGGGAGCGAACGATCGCCATCACCGTGGTAGGCGCGTTTTCCGGGGTCTGGGCTGCAACAACTTCTTCCGCGGTTTCGGGCTTCTTGCGTGCCGAGAGGAAACGCTCAACGCCCAACGGCTTGCGGAAGCGCTTCAGCAGGTAGCCGTAGCTTGGAACCAGAAGAACCAGGTACAGCACAAGAGCTACTAGGCTTTGCCCCAGAACCGCAAGCGGAATAAGGGCGCATACGGTCGGTACAGCACCGCCAAGGATGAGTGCCGGAGCCATTTCCTTGACGGTAGCGCGAATACCCACCAGCTTGAAGACCTGGTAGCTTGCCAAGAATGTATCAATCAGCAGCGCCGCCGCCCAAGCGGTGACGGCACCATAGAGCCCCCATAACGGAACCAAGGTAAGGTTCAGGATAATTGCCAGAACCAGAGCCGAGAGCTTATTGAGAAGCTGCCAACGGCTTTTACCGCTCATGAGCAGAACTGACTGCACGCCGCCCGCACTCATCGCGAGCATCGCCGCCGGGCAGATAACCCAGAGAATACCGGCGCCAGACTCGAAACCTTTACCAAAGAAACGCAGCAAAACCGGGCCGAAGAAAGCGAGTGAAAGGTAGAAAGGCCAGGCTAGGGCGGTGAGCACGCGGGTGGTCGCAAGGAAGATTTCACGGGCACGAACCAAGTTTTGGGTTGCCAGCGCCGCGCTGATCGATGGTCCGGTCACGATGCGCCCGGTGTGTTCGACCATAGTGCCAACACGCACACACCGGTTTACCGCGCCGTAGACACCGCCCGCGGCCGGTCCGAGGAATGCTGCGATAACCAGCACATCAATCCATTCGAGTGCGGTCTCGACAATGGCGGCAACACCGCGGGCAGATGAGAACATCCAAAAGGAACGCAGCGTTTCTTCCGGGGCATCCTGATGCTCGTTCGTGGTGGGCGGCGCATCCTGGCTCATTTCTTCGGGAAGAGGGCGGTTGAGCAGGTATGCGGTGACCGCCGTGGTGATAATCACCGGAATAGTCCATGCCCACACTAAGCCCATCAGAGAACCCGCAAGAATCACCGCAAGAGCTACGCCAGCTAGGCGAAGAGTCGGGAGCACCACGTTCTGCAGGAGGGTGAATGTCACTACCTGGTTTAGACCGCGTAACGCGCCGAACCCCACCGTCATGGCGGCGGCAATTATCAGGAACGGAGCGCTCACCCGTAGAGCGGTGGCGTATTCGTCGCTTCCCGGCATGATCAAGCTGTACACCAGCGCTGCGAGGGCTACGACAACGGCAAGAAGTACCGAGGGGAAAAGAGCGAAGCGGATAAGCTGGGGGAGCGCAGAGTATCGTCCTAGGGCACGCTGTGCGGACATCGTGCGTACAAGCCCGGTATCCGCGCCAAAGACTGAGAGCGAGGTTCCGATCGCAAAGAGTGCCATTAGACGGAAGAATTCACCGGCACCGGCTGCGCCGATTCCGTTTGAGACCACGAGGGTTGTAACGAACGCAATACCGGCACCGTACATCACACAGAGAGAAGCCAGCGATCCGCTGCGTGCTAAAGAAGCATGACGCGCCATTAAAGCTCCTCTCTGTAATATCGCGCACGAATACAGGCCATAGCGCTGAGCAGAAGAACGCTCAGCTGTGCCACATCGAAGCTGTAGAAAATAATGACAACACAGCTGCAGACTGGAATGGAATGCAGCCAGAATCCGGCGGGGGTGCGCACCTTCAACCCTTCACCCAAAATACTGAGAATAAAGAGGGCATATATAGCAAGACCCACAAATCCGAAACAGAACATTAGAGTCCATAGATACCCCTGAGTACCCATCGAAACACCCACGCTCAATTCCATACGGGGAGTTCCATACCCCACAATGGGAGACTCTAAGGACGCTGCCCAGGTTGAGCGGTACAGCGCCGCGCGACCGCCGGTCGAGTCAGAATACTGCTGACGACCCAAAATAGCTGCCACCGTGCCGGAGGCAATTAACGCGGTCACCACCCCGACAACCATCCCCCCGGCTGCCGTTACCAGGCCCCAGTAGCGACCAATAATCAGGCGAATAATGACGTATGCAGTCGCAAAACCCAGACCAATGAACATACCGCGGTTACTGGTCGCAACGAGCGGCACGACCGATGCTCCGAGGACGATCGCCAAAAAGATGCGCAGAAGCCACGAGCGTGTGCGCGCAAAGAACGCGAACATCACGGGCGTAAGCACGGTAAAGGCAAGACCCCAGCTAGGGGAAAAGAGCGGCGGGGCGCACGTAGGGTTCAGGCGCCCCCCAGGGGTTTTGAACCTCCGCGAAGGGTGGGAGCATATAGTCTTTCACCAAAGAGTTCGACATGAAACTCTGTGGCACGACGTAGCTCATTGGTGTTTGAACGCGCACTTCCGGGAAGAGCACGCCGCCCCATCCGAGTACGACAACCGTAACCCACAGGGCAGTTAAGCTGCCCAAGAGCTGATTGATCGAGATGCTTTCTTTAGCGTTGAAATAGTAGAGCGCATACACGCCCGCGTTGAGAATATTGACGAAGCGCAGCGTCCAGGCGATATAGTCTGTCACATCTTCTAACGAGACGGTACAGACAATCACCCAGAAGATGAACGCAGCCCATATCCAGAGCGAGCGGGGCACTCGCACGCCGCCGCGGATAGTCAAGTAAATGACCATCGTAACCGAAAGCACCAGCGGCACGATCTGAAGCAGCCCCAACGCCCAGAATGCCGGGAACCCATAGAACAGGGTGAGAAGAGGCCACGCAGGAAGACGTTTACGGGGTGCCTGTGCGGATGCACCGCCCGCCGCGGGTGTAGACGCGAGCTTCCTTGAAGCACCGAGGGTTGGAAGAGCTAGAGCAGTAGACATTACAGACCTCTTCCTGTCTTCTGAACGAGATCAAGAAGCAGCTGAGGTTTCACAATCCCCAGTGCTACCACGTATGCCGCCCAGGCACGTAATTGCTTTTTATCGCGTTTAAGGGCCGAGCGGGCGTAGGAACGAGCAAGATCACGGTGACCGAGCGCCGCATGCACAAAAGCTATCTGCCCGGCAATACGTGCCAGTCCACGCGGGCTACGCTCAAATTCGGGGAATTTTTGCAGTATATAGGTAAGCCCGTCCGCCATAGCCTGCCACTTACCGGCAAAAAATGAGGGACGATCCCACAGCACCAGAATAAGCGGTTTCTGCACTGAAAAAACGTCGCCGTAGCGGGTTGCTCGTAAGAGTAAATCGTAGTCTTCGCCGTAGGAAGCTGGCAGCTCCTCATCGACTAAACCGAGATGGTCGGTCACAAGGTCTTGCCTCGCATAGAGCATAGCGGAAGGATGAATTTCCGTAATGCGTGAGAGCAGAAAGTCATCGAAGGATGCACGTTTAGGCGCCAGCCGCTCAATATCACGCCCACCCGAGCGAACGGTGATACCCGAAGAAACCGCGACCGCCTCCGGGTGAGCATTCCATAGTGCGAGTTGTTCGGTCAGCTTGGTGGGCATCCAATAATCGTCGTCGTCACAGAAACCAATAATTTCTCCAGTGGCGGCAAGAATCCCGCTGTTACGACCACCCGCAAGCCCGCCCGTGCGTGTGTTTGCTATCGTAATGAGCTTCCGATTTTCCGGAACCTGCACGTCTTCCAGCAGATCGGGCTCTACCCGGTCATACACCACGACAACCTCGATAAACCCCGCATAATCTTGATCGAGAATAGAGCGTACCGCAGTGCGCAGAGTTTCGGGACGTTTACCGTTAGTTGCGATCACGGCGCTTACGGCGGGAGCTGAAGATTCAAACTTCACGGTTATGCCTCCTGCGAGGGGGACGATGCGGGGGTTGCGAGCGTGACGTATTTACGGCGCATAGACAGCAAAACGGTCGCCGCATTTGCCAAGAAAAGAAGCGCATAGACGAAGACGAAGATCACGCCAAAACCCCAAAAAATGTAGATCCAGCAGAGCGTACCGGCGTCCATATGCAGATTGATGAAGGAACGGAGGTTACCCCCGGTCGAAGGTGCCGCAGTTTTACGGTTTTTGCGAAGCTGCTCAGCGAGAATCTGACTCATAAAATGTCCGGCGGTGAGCACTGTGAATGTCATGGGCAGTGCCCAAAGAATCCAGCCACCGGGAAAACCATCGGCGGTATGTGATACAGAGAAGTATTCGGGAAAACGGATGAAACCTACCAGCGTCGCTAGGTGTACGGTGGGTACTCGCATGGAATCTACTACATGGTCAAGCCATTCTCCTGCTGGTGAGGATGCGCCGGTCACGCGGGCTACCTGCCCGTCCGCCGAATCAAGCCCGTAACCGAGGGCAAACAGAAGCGCAACGATAACGCCTGTCAGGATTGTTGGGGGAGCGGTTAGAAGAACGATAACACCTGCCGCTGAGATAGCTGCGCTGACCGCCGTAACGCCGTTGGGCGTAATACCAAGAGAGACAGCGGCAGCAGCGAAATAGCGTGCAATCCTGCGGTTTACCCATCGGGTGTATGCGGGAACTCCAATACCTGGTTTTTGCGCCTGCTCAAGCGCTCTCAGAGTATCCGAAAAGCCGGGGCGTTTTGCTGTGCTTGGCGTAGTGATGTGACCCATGTGAAGAATCCTAATCGGTGATCAAAGTTTGAGGTGGTGCCGCGGGTGATGACGACGTTTGCTGTTACCTAAGCCCGCCGGAAGACATGCGATCTAAAACCGAGTGTCCGAGCAAAAAGTAAGTCATAAAGATTATAGAAATAAAATGCTCTAAAAAGTAGGACTTTGCCAGGCGCGCCTTATTTTGCTGACTCTTAGTCAAACATTGAAGACGGTATCGCGCTGAAAAACGCCCCCGTAGCCGAATACTAAATCCAGCTACAGGAGCGTTTATGCAGTCCCTACAAAGGGGCTAGGTGATTACCAACCGAATCCGTAGTCGTAGAATGCACGACCGAAGAATCCGTGGGCATAACCGAAGCCACCCATGTAACCAAAACCACGGTGATCGTAGTTATAGGCTACGCGTTGGTTACGACGACCGTAGTAGTCACCGTTACCATAGTTGCCGTAGTACTCCGGGTAGTACCAGTACCAGACCTGAGGGCGGTGCTGCTGACCGTTATCCTCCTGATTCTGTGCTTCAGGAAGGGGGTTCTGGTGCTGCGCGGTGGAAATAACCTGCATATCGAAGCTGATGTTGTTGCTCCAGTGCGAGTTAGCGTGAACCTCAACGGCGATTGCGTTGCGACCTTCGCGCAGGTACTCAGCAGGAACGTCAACTGAGAACAGCTGAGCGTTCTGGCTTTCCGGACGCTGGGTTGCGGGGGTGTTAGCCGAGATACGACCCTGCGGCATGTTCTTACGAGCAACTTCCTTGCCGTTGACATAAACCACAGTACCGTCATCTGCGTAGGTGGTGAGCTTCAGATACTGCTGAGCCTGTTCCTTCGTGAGGGTAACGTCCTTACGGGCGTAGATGCTCATCGGAGTACCAAAGAAGGTATTCACCTCGGTCTCAACGTTCACCGAGCCAGCACCCAGGGGAGCCTTGCCGCGAGACCATGCGCCGCCGAGCCATGAACGAGTTTTCCATTCGCTTTCGGCGCGGTCGCTGCCTACGCGGTAGACCCATGAAGAACCGCTATCGACGAGAACCTGATCGCCCTGGGGCTTCTGCTCCTGCTTCGGATCCTCTTGTTTGGGCTGCTCCTGCTTGGGGTTGTCCTGTTTAGGATCTTCCTGCTTAGGCTGCTCCTGCTTCGGGTTCTCCTGCTGCTTAGGCTCGTTCGGCTTCAGATCATCGTTGGGATCAGCGGGCTGAACCTGGTCGTCTGTCGCAGGGTTTTCCGGCTGAGGCTGTTCATCCTGTTTAGGCTGCTCCTGCTTGGGAGCGTCCTGGATGGGGTTCTCCGGCTGAGGATTGACAATATTCTTATTGTCATCCTGCTTGGGATCTTCCTGTTTAGGCTGCTCCTGCTTAGGATCCTCTTGCTTGGGCTGCTCCTGCTTAGGATTATCCTGTTTGGGAGCCTCCTGCTTAGGATCTTCCTGCTTAGGCTGCTCTTGCTTGGGCTGTTCCTGCTTGGGGTCCTCTTGCTTAGGATCGTCCTGCTTAGGGTTTTCCGGCTGAGGCTGCGGATTCTCCTGCTTGGGGTTCTCCTGCTTAGGCTGCTCAGCCTTCTTACCAGATACAGCAACCGAAGTAGAAGCAGAGTAGTTACCGTTTGCATCAGCCGCACGCACGAAGTAACGAGCGTTGTCGGTGTGCTTTACCTTGTAGCTGGTGCCGTTCACAGTAGCAATCACGCGATCGTTACGGAGCACATGGTAACGTGCACCCGCCTCGCCAGATGCGCTCCAGTTCAGCTGATCGTTATCACCGGATTGAGCAACGGTCAGGTTACTCGGAGCAGGCGGGGGAGTAACATCGCGTGGTGCGTAGCGTACGAAGCCAACAGATTCCTGCTGCACACCATTTTCACCTAGGGAGCGGTTCAAATCGCCGCCAACCCACAGTACACCATTGGAGTCCACGAAGGATTCCCAGATGCCGTGACCACTCTTACCCTTAAGGGTAGGAGCGAACTCGGGGAGAGTTTTACCGCTGTCCTTATCGAACGCAGCAACCAAACGGATGCTGTCGGTCACGGTAGAACCACGCCATGCGTAGTCGTGGGTGCCGCTGCCTTGGTACAGGAAGTCACCACAGTGGCAGGCGCCGTAGATGTTATTACCGTTGAGATGCAGATCCTGGAAATCACCGCCGTTGCGGGTAATACTCGAGCTCAAACGGGTCATTGGTTCGTTCTTAGTGTACTGAGAAATCATGTGCTCAGTACCGCCAAGCCATACGGAGCTGCCAGCATCCTGAACGTCAAAGTGGAAGCCCCACACCCTTTTCTCGCGGGTTTGTGGATCCGGAAGGTATGAGGGAGTGACCTCCCATGTTCCGACCTTCTTGGCGGAATCGAGGATACGTGCCACACGGAATGCGCGTTGGTCATTCATCTCGGTGAAGTAACCGGCGGCAAATACCTCGGAGTTATCTGCCGATGCACTCATACCATTTACTGTTCCGTTGAAACGCGGGGTCCACGTGCGATCAACCTGGTTGGTGGAGATCTTCACGCGAGCAGCGTTACGGGAGTAAACCTTATTGGGGGTTCCTGAGCTCTTGAGATGGGTAAACGTACCGCCCAAGTACAGGTAATCCCCCTGAGCTTGCAGAGTCTTCACAGAAAGAGCTGAACCGGAAACATTGTTTTCAACCTGCAGGTTCAGTTCGCGGTCAAGCTGTCCGGTTGCGGGGTCAAGCACCGCAAAACCGGGCACCTTTTCGCCGTTAACCTCGGTGAATTCGCCGCCAACGGCCAACTTGTTGTTCGGCAGAGCCTCAAGAGACTTAATTTGACCATTGAACTTCGGCTTGAAGGGCTGTACCAGTTCACCAGTATTGACGTTGAAACCAGCAAGATAAGACTGATCCACATGAGCACCGGCTGCAGACTCCAGGTATGCAAAGTCACCGCCGGTGAAGACAGTGTCGCCTACCTGAGTAATAGCCTGAACGTAGGTGTTCATTTCGTTGACGTTACCGGTTCCGGACTTATCGCTTGTGCGCCACTTCCATGGCATAGAACCGCTCTTGGGCAGTGCGCGGCGGTTACTTGCCGCGGTACCGTTATCGCCAATAGCCTGTGCCCCCATGTTCTGCTGGGTTAGCTTCGGGCGCAGGTAGACCTGAGTGAAAGCGAAGGGAGTAGCGTTGGAACCGCTCGGGCGGTACAGATATGAGTTGCTTGCGCTCTCATTGCGATTTCCGTTAGCACGAACATCACGGCTGTAGCTAAAGCCAAGCTTCCATCCCTGCTCACGCTGCTCATCAAAGTTCAGCACCGAGTAGGTACCATTTTGCTGGATATGACCCTCGGTCTTGTCGAAGTGGGTACGATCCCTCTGCATGTACTGGGGGTTATCCGCGCTGACGTCAATATTGGACCAGATATTGTTGCTTCGCAGAGCCCAGGTCCAACGCTCGGTCTGATCACGATGCGCCGTGATGTTCTGCCATTCCGTGCCGTCAGTATTCAGAGCGCGGCGGAAGCGCACGCCATCTTCAAGATCCTGCGGCTTCTGACCGTTCAGCAGCTCATCAACAGTGGTGGAGGGCAGCTGTACCGGAGTCATTGCGTCGTCACCCTCAGGGCTGGTGTACAGCTTAGATGCAGCACCTCGACCGTGGTAGTTCTCGGTCCAACCGTCACGGCCGCGACCAATCAGAACCCAACCGCCGCCGTTAGTCTCCTGGTCGCAGTAGAACTGCTGTGGAGCCGACATCGAAGGGGTGTACAGCCAGTACTTACCGGATTTTGCATCCTTGTTGACTTGTTTAGCTTCATAGCAGGAAGCGGCTGCCTTGTCGCTGGAGGAGCCGTCGTGAACGACCGCATCCTCAGCAGCGTAGGCTACGGGACCTACCGGGGCTAGCCCGGAAAGTCCAAGCGTCAGGGCAAGCCCTACCGCCGTAGTCGCTTTTCTAGCAAATTTCATGGTTTTATTGCACCTCCGTTGAATGCTGAATACGTATTGAAGGAGTGGAATAAACACGGGCAGACACCAAAGGATAAAACGGCCTTACGATGCCTGTAGGTACGACGTACCATGTGCTTAGCAATCGGGATTGTTAGGGAAATCGTGTTGGGCTATTTTCCACGTGCCGTCAGATTCGACCAGCGTATATATATTGAGAGCTCGTTTGCCTCCGCTCTGGAGTTCCCGACCCGAGCTGTCTTTGGTCTTGACTTGGGAGGAATCCAGGCACACCTCGACGAATCGTGCACGCTTGCCCTGGTAGGTTCCTTCGGCAACTTTGGGGCTGCCGACGACCGTGCTGGTGCCCTCGTAATGCCAACCGTTTTGGGCGTACTCGGCAGCGGATGCCGCGTATTCTTCAGCGGCGTTGTCTACAGCTACCTTGTTGATGGAGTCCATGGTTGCCTCATCAAGAAACTGCCGGGGTTGACCGGAATCTGATGAAGCAGTATCTGCTGAACCTTCAGGTGCGCTTGGAACAGAAGACATGGTCTGCTCATAGGAGTTTACGAGACCGTTGACTTCTTTAACCTCGGCAGCGTCAGTCGAGACAGTTTTAGCGTCTTTGAGTTGCTCTGCCTGGGGATAATTTTCGTCCTGCGCAGGAACTTCAGCCTGTGCAGATTCAGAGGAAGAAGTAGCAGTCTCAGAAGAAGAAGGGGCGGAAGAAGCGCTAGATGCGCTTGAAGCAGAAGATGACGAGCTTGCTGAAGCTGAGCTGTCAGGGCTCGCAGTCTGTTGATCTGATGACTGAGAGCATGCCGCAAGGGGGACTATCAGAGACAAACTCAGAAGTAAGCCCGTTGCTGCCCGTCGCTGTTTCGGAAGTGAAGAAAACGTACGAAGCACGATCTTTCTCGTTCAGTTGTAAGGTGGTTGGTTATCGGTAAAGTGAAGGCACTTCTGCCAACAATAACGACAACCCACCCTTTGTGTAATTGTAAGTGAGTGAATTGCTATTGCCGACGGGAGTACCCGTTGGTTTTTATTATTTTCCATGGGGCTACACCGCGCCATGAAGGCACAGAACTTTCCGTGGATACCTATAGGCTAGCACAGCGAACGAGAGTTGTGACCGCGGTGAGGTCACAATACTCGCGGATAGTCCGAGGGGTGGACAAATACTATAAGAAAACCTAATAAATATTTTATGAACCCTTATCAAAAGAAAGGTGTAAATGGTTGTTTCGATACAAAGCTGATAGTTGTTCTCGTGTATAGAAATTTACTCATAAAATACCTATAAAACTTCTGAGGGGGTTGGGAGGGATTGGGTTTCGGCAACTGAGTCTACTTGAAAGATACTTAAAGCTCTTAAATTTATAAATATGCACCCAATATACGTTCTGAGACTTGGCACATACTTTACCTATCAAATAAAAAATAATAGTATATACCCCCAGAAAACAGGTTCCCTGTGATAACAAGGGAGAAGGGAGGTGGGCGAGCCTTACTATAAATTTCCTAGCCACAGCCTTAAAACCAGGATTTACAAGGGGATATACCTTAAGGACACTCTCATGAACAGTTAAAAATATGCATTTCGCATGCCATCCTCAAAAATATGAGCAGATAGGAACCGACGAACAATAGATTTTATCGTGAAAGCCCGCCCCACTGGCTATAGTCGAGGAGATAGACAAAAAGCCTGAGCGAGATACCCCTACGGTATAAGATAGACGGGTACCCAAACGCATCAACGTGGCAATATAGAGCGCACGCGTTATTGGGAGGCGCCGCCTTGATAGCCACCGCATCCGGTAGAAGGAGTATCCGTGAAACTAACTGGACTGAGCCGTCTTCTGGCAGAACAGCCCTCCTACCGTCATATTCTTGAAGCCTGCGATGTTCCCGCTGCGGAACGTCCTGTCCAAACCCTGATTGGCGCCGTTGCCGGTGTACAGGCACCCCTTATAGCTGATCTTGCCGTTGCAGTACGGCGCCAGTCCAGAACCGGAAAAACTCCGCTGACGCTCATTATTACACCAACCGAGCGACAGGCTGAGGATACCGCGCATGCCCTGCACTCATATTTGCCTGATCACCATATCGAGAGCTTTCCCGCGTGGGAAACTCTGCCGCATGAACGGCTTTCGCCACGTAGTGATACCGTGGGAAAACGTTTGAATGTTCTGCGCTCTATAACTCATCTTGAAACGCCGACTCCACAGGTTGTTATAGCCCCGGTACGCGCGGTCATTCAGCCCCTCGTGGCTGGTATTGAGAACCTGGAACCGGTAAGCCTGGCACGCGGTGAAGAATACTCTTTCAAAGACGTTATTAAAGGTCTAACAGATGCCGCATACTCGCGTGTAGATCTCGTAGCAAAGCGTGGTGAATATGCGGTTCGAGGCGGTATTATCGACGTCTTTGCACCTACCGCACAGCATCCGGTTCGCTTGGAATTCTTCGGTGACGAACTTGACGAAATACGTTACTTCTCAACGGCAGACCAGCGCACTCTAGGGCAGGAAGCAGACCACCCAACGCACGTTACTTTACTCCCATGCCGTGAGCTTCTCATTACCCCGGAAGTTATGGGACGTGCTGCCCGACTCAAAACGGACTATCCGGCGGCATCGAGCATGCTTGAGAAAATTGCGGGAGGTATCTATGTCGAAGGCATGGAATCTCTAACCCCGCTTCTTGTCGATAAAATGCAGACTCTTGTGTCTCTGCTCCCCGAAGAATCACTCATTATTTCTCTGGAACCTGAGCGGGTGCGTGCCCGTGCCGAAGACCTTGTGGCAACCAATGAGGAGTTTTTAGCGGCCGCTTGGGATGCTTCCGCCGATGCGGGCTCGCGTGCGCCCATAGACTTGGGACAGCTTCGGGTCAGCGACAGCGGGTTCCGCACGATTGCCGCGACCCAGCAGGAATCTTTGGACCGTAACCTATCCTGGTGGGAAATCACCGAGCTTGTCGATAGTGTAAACCTTCTCAACAATGCTCTCGGCGACGACATCCCAACTATGACGGTCGCGGCACAGGCTCCAGCGTCCTTCACCGGCTCGGTAGAACAAATGCTTCACGAGGTTGGTTCGCTGGTTCGTGACGGCTGGACGGTACTGGCGCTTACCAATGGGCGAGGATCCACCGACCGCCTCATCGAACTTTTCCGCGAGAGTATCTCAGGAGAAGACCCAATTCCGGCCATACGCCGGGAAACCCTCGACCGGGGAACGGAAGGCGCTCTACAGCCCGGAGTCGTCGAAGTTTGTGAGACCCCAGCCTCTGCCGGATTTTTAATTCCTGAGGCGCGCCTTGCTGTTTTGACTGAAGGTGAAATTTTGGGCAGGCGCGGCACCTATGCGCCACGTGGCGCGAGCGGCAAAAAACTCAAACCCCGTAAACGACGTAACGCCGTCGATCCTCTGGCGCTAACCCCTGGCGATTATGTGGTGCACGAACGCCACGGTATCGGTAAATTCATTGAAATGGTTTCGCGCCCAGTCGCTGGAGTGTCCTCAAAACATGGGGAAACCCCTTTGAAAGAATACCTGGTGATCGAGTATGCGCCTTCAAAACGCGGGGGAGCCCCTGACCGCCTCTTTGTACCCTCTGATCAGCTGGATCTCATTTCGCACTATGTGGGAAGCGAAACCCCGACCCTCTCTAAAATGGGCGGGAGCGACTGGGCTAAGACAAAGAACCGCGCACGTAAAGCAGTTAAAGAAATCGCCGCTGACTTGGTGAAACTCTACTCGGCGCGGCAAGCTTCGCGCGGTCATGCATTCTCAGAAGATACTCCCTGGCAACGGGAACTTGAGGAATCTTTTCCTTATAATGAGACTCCCGACCAGCTTACCGCTATTCACGAGGTTAAGGCGGATATGGAGAAGGAAATCCCCATGGATCGCCTGATCTCCGGGGACGTCGGCTTTGGTAAAACGGAGGTCGCTATTCGGGCGGCCTTCAAAGCCGTGCAGGATGGTAAACAGGTTGCCGTACTCGTACCCACAACCCTGCTGGCGCAGCAGCATTTTGAGACTTTTACCGAGCGTTTCTCGGGATTCCCCATCAAAATTAAGGTGCTATCGCGCTTCCAAAAAGCTAAAGAAACCCGCGCTATCGTGGAGGATATTGCCTCCGGGAGTATAGATGTGGTGATTGGTACCCACCGCATCCTCTCGGAAAACGTGAAGTTCAAGGATCTTGGACTCGTCGTTATTGATGAGGAACAGCGCTTTGGCGTGGAGCATAAGGAAAAGCTCAAGCAGATGCGCACTAATGTGGATGTGCTTGCCATGAGCGCCACCCCAATTCCGCGCACGCTCGAAATGTCGCTCACCGGTATTCGGGAAACCTCAACGTTGGCGACCGCACCGGAAGAGCGGCATCCCGTGCTCACTTTTGTGGGGCCGCGTACTGATGCCCAGATTACTGCCGCTATTCGACGCGAACTTATGCGGGAAGGGCAGGTATTCTTCGTCCATAACAGGGTGGCGAATATTGATACTGTTGCCGCCGAAATCGGTAAGCTCGTGCCGGAGGCACGCATCGCCACGGCACACGGGCGCATGAGTGAATCTCGGCTTGAGCAGATTATCGTGGACTTCTGGGAGCGACGCTTCGATGTTCTAGTATGTACAACTATCGTAGAAACTGGATTGGATATTTCAAATGCCAATACCCTGATTGTTGATAACGCCCAGAATTATGGACTGAGTCAGCTGCACCAGCTGCGCGGGCGTGTGGGTCGCGGGCGTGAACGGGCTTATGCCTACTTCCTGTACCCGACGGATAAGAGCCTGGGCGAAGTCGCGCATGAACGCCTCAAAGCTGTAGCTACCCATAATGAGCTGGGTGCCGGTCTGCAGCTGGCGATGAAAGACCTTGAAATTCGCGGCGCCGGAAACCTGCTCGGCGGCGAACAATCCGGGCATATCGCGGGTGTAGGCTTTGATCTGTATCTGCGTCTCGTAGGAGAAGCCGTGGCAAACTTCCGTGGCGAACAGGAGAACACCGAGGTCGAGGTTAAGGTTGATCTTCCCGTCAACGCCCATATTCCGCATGATTATATTGATGCGGAACGTCTACGCCTGCAGGCATACCGCCAGATAGCCTCCGCAGACACCGATCAGAAAATCGCGGAGGCACGCGAAGAGCTTCATGACCGTTACGGTGCCTTGCCCGAACCCGTAGAGAATCTGCTTCAGGTGGCGGTGCTGCGCCGCGAAGCACGGGAAGCAGGCATCCATGAGATTACTGCGCTGGGCCCGAAACTGCGCGTGGTCAGCGGTGAACCGCTGCCGGAATCACGGCAGATGCGCCTCAAACGTGTGTATCCCGGCTCAACCCACACCCAACCGAAGGGTCTGGACACGTGGCTGACGCTGGTTCCGCGTCCTAAGACTCTGCCGGTCGGTGGCGTGGACCTTATTGACGGTCCTATGTTGGAATGGTGCTCGAAGTTCATTAACTCTATCTACTCGGCAGACCCGAAAGCATTGGAGGACTCATGATGTCATCGGCACCTACCCCGCGCACCCCGAAAGGCTGGGTGCGACTTCTGCTGAGTATCGTGGGATGGGCTGCGCTAGGTTTTGTCGCCTTAGGAACGATTGTCTGGGTATTTTTCAGCTCGTACGGGTTAACGATGTACTTCATTGTAGTGGCGTACCTGCTGATCGCGGTTGCTTGCGGTGCACCTGCCCTCCTGTTTTATGTCGCCCATCGAGCTAAGGTTCGCAGCGGAGAATTTGGTACGAGCGGACCGGTAAGGTTTGGCAGCAAGGAATAGCGTGGGAACAACATACTGCCGGATGGTGTCACATTTCTTATAGACTGTGATACCGTCCGGCAGATAAGAAAAACTATAAAATGAGGTACTTCAGTTACTTCTGTACCTTGTTCTGATCCGTAATCTTACGGGTTGTCTTCGAGGGCAGCAGATGGAACACAACACCAAAGAAAATTCCAAACGCAACGAGGGCTCCGGCATACAGAACCGGACCGCCTTC
>ERZ773197.1393-NODE-1393-length-16722-cov-5.096838_pt1 | contig 16722 bp, 12 predicted proteins | sample MGYA00580999_ERZ773197 | MGnify/ENA primary metagenome ERZ773197 (study PRJEB29015, sample SAMEA2738166) | human oral metagenome | biome: human oral; feature: human-associated habitat; material: saliva | place: China | collected 2185 ...
GATGGTACTACGCAAGTGGGAGAGTATGTCGCCGCCTTCTTATAAAAAGAGCAATTCAGAAATGAATTGCTCTTTTTTTTGCTTTATAGGGTTTGCTTTTTCTCGGTTACATTCTTAGGAAGATCTGTAACGGTGAGAATACTACCTGTAAAGCTGCTCTGATTAGCTGTAGCAGTGTAGACATATAGCATACCTTCTTTTACTGCTTCACCTTGCTCAATAAGAGAGCCTCCGCTCTGATGAAGGGCTACTTTTACTGATTGGACTGAAATGTCGTCTAAGATGATGAAGTAGATTTTATCGCCTATTTTTCCACGATAGTTGCTGACATCTATACGACGTATTACTGGAGGGTTCAGATAGTCTGCTATGGCTACGTTGAAAGCAGTCATTAGCTTTCTTTTTACCTTGTGGTCTGCCTGATACAATGCTTTTTGAGTAGGATTGGCAAGCACACTTTTGGCATACAAAACCGCTTCTTGGAATTTGCTACGGCGTTTTAGCTGCTTTTCAGTAGCTTTGAGCTCTGGGTTTCGAGGTCGTGGATAACGAGCTACGAATGTTTTTTCGCCACGTTGGCGGAATACGATGGTTTTACCTACCTCGCCGCGGAGGTCTTGGGTAAGAATGTTGAAACTTTGTGCCATTTTTTTTATTGTTTTTGTTTGACGGTGCAAAGTTGCGGCAAATATGTTTCTCTGGCAAATAGTTGTTTCAGGGTGGAACAGAGTTGTAAAGTAAAAAAAGCTAATTACTTAAGAATGATTGCTATAGCTGAAGTGCACAAATTAGCGCACTAATTAGCAAATGAGAAAGCCAGCTGGGGGAGCTGGCTTTGTTGTTGTGTGGGAGATTGTTATTTTATGGCTTCTTGGGTGGCTTGTATTTTCTTTTTGGCATAGAGAACGACTTCTCTGATGACTACTTTGTAAATGGCAGAGATGTAGGTGTTCATAAAGTCGTAATCAGGGGTGTCGTTTTTAGTGGGTAGCATTACAATATCTTTCTGAATTTTCTTGTTTGAAATAGAATTTCCCCACGTATATAAATGTTTTAAACTCTTATACAAACAAGCTACCATAAATAATTGTTTTTTTTTCTCAACTGCTTTACCATCTTTTATATATAAAGCTAAATTATGGCTATCATTAGAAAAATAGTCTTGTTCTTGATAGGAAATAACCAAAGTTTTTCCTCCTATAAAGATAGAATTTCCTTTGTCTATCATATCCCTGTTATATTCTATATAAGAAGCAACAGAGTTATCACTTTGAGAAGCACTTAAGTAAGGTATTTTTCCACTATTAGGGGTAATCCGAGTGCTTAGAATGCTATTGGTGTTTTTCACATTGAAAATATCTACTATTTTATATTCTTTCCACCGTACTTTATCTAAGCTGTTTAGGGTTTCTTCTTCTTCCTCAGTAAGGGTGTAGTCTTTAAGCCCTGTAACGGTTAAGTAAGCTTCCAGCTCAGCTATACACTGAGCTTCTAACTCAGCTATAAAGGTTTCCATAAAAGCGAAATCTATGGCTCCGTTATGGGTGGGGAGGGAGATTTTTTCTTTTTTCACTTTTTCCCAACCAGCTTTGTTTTCGTATCCAAACTTTAATTTTATAGATTTTTGAATAGTTGTACTAAAAAAGTATAGTAATCTTTGGGTAACAGAAAATAAAGGTTTAACTAGATAAGCGTTATATAGAACTCCTGTCTTTTGAGGTTGAGGATATACGTTCCCTGTAGAAATAGCACCATCTTTGACTATATCAATAGTCATTTCTGTACTTTCAAAATTAGAGCTTCTTCCATAGTACATTATACCATTATTACCATCTTTTGCATTTATAAGAGGTAAATCAAATTCTGCTGTTTGTTCTTTTGAAACATCTTTTTTCTTGTCAAATTTATTTTTAAGAAACCTAAGGTTCAACTTTTCGAACAAATCTCCAATGGTAAATTCTGCCCACTTAACGTTTTGGAGTTTTTCTGTTAAGTGGGCATCTATTTTCCCAAGTGCTCATCGGGGGTGTCTTGTTTTTTTAGTAGGTTGGTTACTTCCCAAGCGAGGTAATCAGAGACGGTTTTTTTGAAGTTGGCGAGGGTGGGGATGGTGTCTACAGGGGCAGATTTGTTCCAGTCGGCACCGTTTTTTGGGTCGATAGTACCCTCGTAGTATTCTTTTTCGGAAAAAATATGTAGTTGACTTTTGCCAAAACGCACTAATTTTACCAATTCGGCATAACGTTCTTTAGCTTGGTGGGTGTCTTTGAGGTTCTTTTTTGAATTTCTACGACCACTGCGACTATAACCATCGTTGCTGAAATCTATAAATTTTACAATTTCTTCTTCTTGGTGTTTTTCGCCAACTTTGAAGACGTAGATGTTTGTTTGTACGCTGGATTTGCCTATGAAGAGGTCAACAGGCATTTTGATACTTGCTACAAGGGTATGTTGCTCTAAGATACGTTGGTTGAATTCTTTTGCTTTTCCTGAACCTGCTGAATTCTGGATAATAATAGCTGCATAGCCCTTTTGCATCATATTCAGTGCCGTTTCTACAAATATCATTCCGTTACCAGGTGCCGAATAAGGAGGATTGAGCACAAAAGTATCGGCGGGGAATTTGATTTTTTCGCCTAAGAGGTAGTGCCCGTCAAAGTCGGTTAGAGAGTCTTTGTTGAGGATGTTAGAGCTGCCGTCTCCCATCATAATCATATTCAGTACGGCTAATATATAGACACTGGGCAGGAGCTCTACACCTAAGAGTTGTTTGGCTTTGATATGGGCTTCTTTAGCTCTAAGCTCATCGGGAGAGGTGATGTTTTCTTTGGCATCGGCGAGCATTTCGTTCATTGCGGCGACTAAGAGTCCGGCGGAGCCTGTAGCAAAGTCCCACACGTAGGAGTCTTTGCTTACGCGGGCGAGCTTGACTAAGAGGGTAGCTACGTAGGAAGGGGTGAGTACTACATCGTTGAGTTTGTCTTGTGAGAAACCGAGCCAAGCGTACATTTCGTTGAAGAGCTTGCCTGTAAAGTCGGTGGTAAGTCCTATTTTGTAATAGATACCCAAATCGTCTACGATTTTGGTAAACACCCGCTTGAGCTGGCTTTCGCCATTGGTGGCTTTGTTGATATTGTCGGTTAAAAGGGTATTGGAAAGAGTGCGAACGATTAGCTCTCGTTTGTCTTCGGCTAAGTCTCTCTCTCTTAAGAAGGCTTGTATTTTTCTGATAACAATATCGCCATCGCGGTTGCCCGTCTCGGGTGAGGATTTGAGATCGCTTTTCTCTAAGGGGGCTACTTTTCCTGCTACACCTAAGGTGGCGATGATAGCGGCGGCTACTAAATAAACGCGGTCGTTTTCGCCTAATCCTTTTTCTTTTTCGTAAATGTCGTTATTAAGCTTGGTAAGGCTGGCGTCAATCTCTTGTTCGCGCTGTTGTTTGATACGCTCGAATTCTTCGGGGCTTAGGCTTAGGCTTTTTACTTGCTGTACAAAAGCATCGAAATTTTCTTTCTTTAGGAAAGAAAGGTCGGTAAATTGGGCTACTTCTTGCCCTACGCCTAAGTTGGCTTTGGCTACATAATAAACGCCTATTTTAGGGATGATATTCCCTTTATTGTCTTTTTCGCCGGTTACTCCTATGGCGATAATATCAGTAAAGGAAGTGTGGTGCAATAGGGCATTGGCTTAGTGTACGGCTCCGTTTACGGCGAATGTGTTGATGTTTTTGAAGTGGGGTTCGTTTTTAGCGGTACGATTTTCTACATTGCCTTCGCTGTCTTTCTTTACGAGTTTATCGGGATATCCTTTGTATTCTATAAGGATAGGGTAATAGTCAAGATTTTTGTCCTGCAAAAGTAGCTTAGCATCGGGACGATTGGCTCCTGCTCCTCCGTTTTTGGTGAAATAGTCTTTGAGTGCTTTGTCTATTTCATCGTTAAGGGGTTCTTGCTCTAACTTGTAATCTAACTTATAGTTTTTGAGCCAGCCATTTACAAGGTCGGCTATATTGGGTTCTATGCTTTGTGTACTTTTTGCCATACGATGAATATTTCTTTTTTGGGGACAAAGGTAGTGATAATTTGCCAATTAGGCAATTTGTTGATAGGAGGAATGGGAAGGCTAGGAGGTTTGGGACAGGTGAGACGAGTGGGACAGGTGGGACGAGTGGGACATGACAGAGGGCGAGCAGAAAGGGCGTTTGTAAGATGTTTGTTCTTTGCTAATTTTTCGCTTATCCTTCGCTCATCGTTCGCTCAACGTTCGGTGAGGGGAGAGGAGTGTGATGATAAAATTAGAATTATCATTCGTAATTCAAAAAAGTTTTGTACATTTGCCGCAAGTTTAATGAAAGTTATAAGCGAACGCCTGTCAGAAATACAGAAGGTTATTTTTGATGTTAAAAACAATCTCTTAAAACTGTTAATTATAAATTATTAATTGAAAAAGATGCTTCTTTTCTTTAAAAATCCTAAAAAAACGCTTTATGTGGTGGCTGTCGAGGCTGCCCTTGCTGAGCCTCACCTCAATAAACTGAAATGGCTGTTTGGCAACGCCGAACAAATTGACCAACCTACACTTAGTGGCTCTTTCGTTGGGCCTCGCGCGGCAATGATTACGCCTTGGAGTACTAATGCGGTGGAAATCACCCAGAATATGGATATTCAGGGTATTACTCGCATTGAGGAATTCCACGAGCTGACTGACCCTGATACATCTTTTGATCCGATGCTTTTTGAGCGATACGACGGTCTTACTCAGGATAGTTTTACCATTGATATAGCTCCGCAAACTACCCTTGAAATAGATGATATTGAGGCGTATAACCAACAAGAGGGACTTGCACTAAGCTCTGAAGAAGTCGCTTATTTGGAAAACCTCTCTAAGCAACTGAACCGCAAACTTACTGACTCGGAAGTATTTGGCTTCTCGCAAATCAACTCAGAGCACTGCCGCCATAAAATCTTTAATGGTACTTTCGTAATTGACGGCGAGGAAAAACCTTCTACTCTCTTTAAACTTATCAAAAAGACTTCGCAGGCAAACCCTAATAACATAGTATCAGCTTATAAAGACAATGTGGCTTTCATCAAAGGGGCTACCGTAGACCAGTTTGCCCCCAAGAGTGCTGATAAACCTGATTTCTACGAAGTAAAACCTTTTGAGGCAGTACTTTCGCTAAAAGCTGAAACACATAACTTCCCTACAACGGTAGAGCCTTTCAATGGAGCAGCTACCGGTTCGGGTGGTGAAATACGCGACCGCTTGGCAGGCGGACAAGGTTCGTTGCCTTTGGCCGGTACAGCCGTATATATGACAGCTTACCCCCGATTAGAAGAAGACCGCCCTTGGGAGCAAGGAATGGCTGAACGCAAATGGTTGTATCAAACGCCTATGGATATCCTTATCAAAGCCTCGAATGGGGCGAGCGATTTTGGCAATAAGTTTGGTCAGCCGCTGATTACTGGTTCGCTTTTCACTTTTGAACACGAAGAAGGCGGTCGCAAATTAGGCTTTGACAAAGTGATTATGCAAGCCGGTGGGGTAGGCTATGCCAAAGCTTCGCAAGCTATAAAACACACACCTAAAGAAGGTGATAAAATAGTTATTTTGGGCGGTGAAAACTACCGCATTGGTATGGGGGGTGCTGCCGTATCGTCAGCCAATACAGGGGCTTTCGGCGCAGGTATCGAACTTAATGCGGTACAGCGTTCTAACCCAGAAATGCAAAAACGTGCCGCTAATGCTATTCGCGGATTAGTAGAATCGGACGAGAATCCTATCGTCTCTATACATGACCACGGGGCAGGCGGGCACCTAAACTGCCTTTCTGAACTTATTGAAGAAACTGGCGGTAAAATAGATTTGGATAAACTACCCGTAGGCGACCCTACTTTATCGGATAAAGAGATTATAGGCAACGAATCGCAAGAGCGTATGGGCTTGGTATTGCCCGAAAAGGCTATAGCCCAACTAAAAACTATCGCAGACCGCGAGCGTGCGCCTATGTATGAGGTGGGTGTAGTGACTGATGATAAGCATTTCAGTATAGCCTCTAAAAAGAAAGGCACTCACCCAATGGACTTAGACCTTAGCGCCCTTTTTGGCAGTTCGCCTAAAACGGTGATGACCGATGAAACGGTAGTTACCACCTACGAAGGGCTTACTTACTACCCAAGTCAGCTATACACCTATTTGTCGCAAGTGCTGCAATTAGAGTCGGTAGCTTGTAAAGATTGGCTTACCAACAAGGTAGACCGCTGTGTAGGGGGTAAGGTAGCCAAACAGCAATGTGCAGGCGCTCTGCAACTCCCCTTGAACAACGTAGGGGTAATGGCTCTTGACTACAACGGCAAAGAGGGTATCGCTACCAGCATAGGTCACTCGCCACTTACGGCACTTATCAGCCCTACAGCAGGTAGCCGCAATGCGATAGCTGAAGCCCTTACTAACATAGTATTTGCTCCATTAGAAGGCGGACTAAAAGGCGTATCGCTATCTGCCAACTGGATGTGGGCTTGTCGCAACAAAGGCGAAGATGCGCGTTTGTACGAAGCGGTAGAAGCGGCTTCGGACTTTGCTATACAATTGGGAATCAATATCCCTACGGGGAAAGATTCGCTATCGATGAAACAGAAATACCCTGAAGGAGGCGATGTGATTGCCCCTGGTACTGTTATCATCTCGGCAGCGGCTCATTGTACTGATGTGCAAAAGGTAGTAGAGCCCGTATTGAAGAGAGATGGAGGGGCTATTTACTATCTGAATTTATCAGATGATAGCTATCGATTAGGCGGTTCGGCTTTTGCTCAAGTCCTCAACAAGATAGGCAACGAAGCGCCTACGGTGAGAGATAGCAACTACTTTAAGAAAGCCTTTGATGCGGTACAAACTCTTATAAATGAAGGCAAAATACAAGCAGGGCACGACATAGGTAGTGGAGGTCTTATCACAACCCTCTTAGAAATGTGTTTTGCTGACAATGAGTTGGGGGCTACCATAGACCTTACTGCTTTGGGCGAAGAAGACTTGCTAAAAGTGCTTTTTGCAGAGAATGTAGGGCTTGTATTGCAAGCAGATACCTCTGTAGAGCGCTTTTTGGAGGCACAAGGCGTACATTACGCTAAAATAGGTACGGTAGCTACTGCTGAAACCCTTACAATTAACCATTTTGGTAAAGAATACCACTTCAACATACCTGAATTGCGCGATGTGTGGTATTTGACCTCTTATCTATTAGACAAACAGCAAACTAAGAATGACAAGGCTACAGAGCGTTATCAGAACTACTCTGAGCAGCCTTTGCAATACACTTTCCCTGCGCACTTCACCGGTGAAAAAACAACCCGTCCTGCAGGCAAACGCCCAGTAGCGGCAGTGATACGCGAGAAGGGTAGCAACTCTGAGCGCGAAATGGCAAATGCGCTTTATTTGGCAGGTTTTGACGTAAAAGATGTGCATACCACTGACCTTATCAGCGGGCGTGAAACTTTGGAAGATGTACAGTTTATAGGAGCTGTTGGCGGGTTCTCTAACTCTGATGTATTGGGTAGTGCCAAAGGTTGGGCAGGAGCGTTGCTCTATAACGAGCAGGCTAAAAAGGCATTGGATAATTTCTTTGCTCGCCCAGATACTCTTTCAGTAGGGATATGCAATGGTTGTCAGCTGTTTATGGAGTTGGAGGTCATCAATCCGGAACATTCAGAACACGGCAAGATGTGGCATAACGATAGTGGCAAGCACGAAAGCGGCTTTGTGTCGGTAGCGATTCCGGAGAACAACTCGGTGATGTTATCGAGCCTTGCGGGCAGTACTTTAGGGGTATGGATTTCGCACGGGGAGGGTAAATTCCATTTGCCGTTAGAAGAAAGCGCTTATAACATAGTAGGTAAATACGCTTATGAAGAGTATCCTGCTAATCCTAATGGCTCAGATTACAACACGGCTATGCTGTGCGATAAATCGGGAAGACATTTGGTAACGATGCCCCATATAGAGCGCTCGGTATTCCCTTGGCAGTGGGCTTATTATCCGAATGAAAAGGCGGCTGTAAGTCCTTGGTTAGAGGCATTTATCAATGCCAGAGAGTGGATAGAGGCGCACAATGCGAAATAAAAATGGTAAATAAAATCTTAAAAAGCATAAGATTTTCAATATTAAAATTACGCTAAAAGGGGCTGTATAAGCCCCTTTTTGTATTAAACTTTTGTTAAACTTAAAAATACACTTGACAAGTACGGTTTTATTCGTACCTTTGCAGTGCAATGAGGGTGGTAGCTCATTGTAAACTTCAAATAATAGTTTTCATAATTTAAAGTTTTGGTTGGTTAATGAAGAAGTCCGATAATTTTTTATCGGACTTTCTTTTTTTTGTACTACATAGGTGAAATATGGGAGGGTTGTGAAGGCTGGGAAGACTGGGAAGAATGGGGAAGGTATGAGTTGCAAGCTTGTGTTGGCGGTGTGGTAGTAGCGTTAAATTATTCTTAATATCTTCATAAATAATAGCTAAAAATTGGGGGCTTTGCAGGGGGTGACAGTAGTGCGAAAAGGAGGGGAACGGAAGGTAAATGCTTTAGAAATGAGCTACTTAAAAGGTTTGTAGAAAGTAGAGAGGCATCGTGGCATTATTTTTGCCGTACTAAACAGATATGTAAGTCATAAAAGTAACGTTAATTAGAATTTTTTTATATGATTCTTTTTTTGTACTTTTGTGCGATTTATAGTGCTTAGTAGGCACTTCAGTTTAGCAATGTTTTTAATATTTTAAAGGAAAAAGATGAAAGTAACAAGATTTTTAGCGTGTACTATAGTAGCTTTTCTGACGTATTTTAGCAATATGCAGCTATACGCTCAGACCCAAGGCTCGCTTAAGCAGGCTAAGTTGGGTTTTGCGATATATGCTTGCCCTAAAAGTGATTTTAATAGCTTTAGGGTAAATATCTCGTGGAAACCTCCTTTCCCTAACGCTGATAACAAATACTTCGTAGAACTTTCGGATGCTGATGGTAATTTTGACAACCCTACCATTCTCTCTACGATTACTGATAAAAACAATCGCAGTGAGATACCTGTAACATTTCAGTTCCCTTCTACTACCCAAGGTAAGAAATACAAAATAAGGGTAAGAAGTACAAGTCCGTCGAATGAAGTGGTAGCTTTTTGGGAAGCTGGCGGCAATAGAGGGGAAGAGATAGAAGTTCATTATCAGGATGTTACCACTCAGATAACCGTATCGCCTATCAATGTAACGCTTTGCTCAGGACATACACAAGAGCTGAAAGTTACCGCTTTGCCAGGGGGTAAAAATCCGTCTAACTACAAGTACAAATGGTATAAGCTGAAAGAAGCAGGCTCTTCGGGCAACAATATTCTTTTGGCAAGTGATGCTCCTCCTACCCAGACAGTTAGCGAGGCAGGTAAGTATTATGCTGAAATAGATTATGGCGCTTGTTCAGGAGCGACTAACGCGCGTTCTGCTAATATCACAGTAGGAGTATCGGGTAATCAGACCGTTACTCTTAGCAGCTCGGCTACCGCTATTTGTACTAACGATGCTTTTACGCTTACCGCTACGCCTCCTATAGCAGGGAGTAAGTATTTTTGGTATTACTACGCTTCAGACCCTCAGACAAAAACTAAAATAGCAGAGACTGACAATAATACCTATACCGTGAATGCGCCTGATAATAAGGCAGGGAAATATTATGTGGAAGTGGGAAGCGGAGGTAATTGCGATGTGCGTTCCAACCAAATTGCCATTACTCGCAAAGACGATATTAAGGCTACCCTAAATACTACAGGAGGTAGCGTGCTAATGCCCGGTAAGAATAAGACTTTTACAGTAAGCACTACTGCTGAAGCCCCTACCTACAAATGGTTTAAAGATGGTACGGAGATTAGCGGTGAAACAGGAGCGACCTTAGTAACTACTTCGGCAGGTAAATACAAAGCTGAAGTAAGCCAGACAGGTAGTTGCCCCGTGACAGTGCAAACGGCTGAATATGAGCTTACACAGCCAGATAACTTCAAAGTAAGCATCAAAACAAAATCGGCTTATCAGGATTGCACATACGACCGCGTAACCCTAACGGTAGATAAGATTATAGCGCAAATAGGCAGCAATGAGGTAACTGTAGACCCTACTGATTATTCGTTTTTTACCTTTCAATGGCAGGCGAACATCACAGGTACTTATGCTAATGTAGGCACCAATGCCAAAGAGCTAACCTTGAGTAGCGCCTTAGAAAATGGTAAATATAAATTGAATATAACAGGGCCTAACTATAGTAGCATACCCGAATCGAACGAAATAAGCGTTTTATTGAAAGATGCTAATGCGCTGAAGATAAACGGAGGAGTTGCAGACTTAGAATATTGCGGTGCCTCTGTAACTTTAACCGTTACTACTGGCGCTAATGCTTCGTCTACCTACACTTGGTATAAGGACGGAGCACAAGTAGCACAAGGGGTAGGACTTACTGAGTATAGTACTGAGGGCTCGGGGGCATTCTATGTGTCGGTAAGTGCTAATTACGGTGGCTGCCCTGCAACTTCAGCTGCGATAATAGTAAGGAAGAAAAATATAGTAGTGCGTTGGGAAGATGATATGGGTACACGCGAGATTTTCTACGCAGGGAAAACTAACGAGCTGAAAGTATCGCATAATATGGAATCGCCTACTATAGAGTGGACAAAAAATGGTACTGTATTGACAGGAGAGACAGGCACCTCGCTTACTATAAGCACTGCGCCTACTTCAGTAGATATTTATCAGGTAAAACTAACCGACACAGGTACTTGTGGTAATACAGTAACTTTGGGACCTGTTTATTTTGAAACCATCTCTGATATTCAGCAATTGCGCGTAGGTACTGTAGCTTCAGTAAATTGCGAAACACGCACACAAACTACCCTTGAATTGCAGCAAATAAAAGTAAAATTGAGCAGTTCGGGAGAAGAAGTGATTGTAAAGAAATCAGATTATCGTTATTTTAGCTTCCAATGGGCTAAAGATGGTAATGATGTATATGGTGAAACGAATCCTACTTATGTAGTATCGAGTGCGGGCAACTCTGATGCCGCTCAATACACTATACGTGTGATTTACAATACTAGTATCATAAAGGTTTCAGACCCTAAAACAATAGCCTTTACACCTATTCCTGATTTTGAAATTTCTTCATCAGAAGGAGCAAAGACTACCGCTTATTTATGTCCCGGAGGTTCGCTAACTTTAACTGTAGCCTCTGATAGTTTTGACCCAAGTTCGTCAGTAGCGGATAGTTTTTCGTACAAATGGTATAAAGTAACCAGTGCTAACTATCGCAACGATACCGCTTTGGGTAGTGAACAACCCACAGCAACCGTGAGCGAGACTGGAGAGTACTATTTGGAGATAAACAACGGAGGTTGCCCTAAGCGCGCCCACATAAAGGTAGAAAACTACCGCACAGGTAACCTAAAAATAAAACAAATTACCGCTACAGGCGCTTTAGCTAAGGAAATCAACCAACACAGTTCGGCAAGAGAGCGCAAGTTAGATGTGAATGTAGGACAACAATTGGTAGCTGACGGAGGTAATAACTTTGTTTGGGCGAAGTCAGACGGCACTGTGACCTATGGCAGTACCCTCAGAATCACTTCAAAAGATATGGCAGGTACCTATACACTAAAAGAAGAATCGTGTACAGCTGTGGGAGCTAACACCCTTGATTTTGAGCTGAATATTTTTGAAGTAAAAATAATTCCGAATATAGTAACGCCTAATGCTGATGGTGTAAACGACTATTGGGTAATACCTGATATGTATTGCCAACCTAATGTGCGCGTGACCATCTACAGTCAGGAAGGAAAAGAGGTGCTTTCGACTACTAATTATCAGAACAATTGGCCAGATAGCACTACTTATAAAGAATTAGGCAAACGCTCATTAGTGTTTATCTATGTGATAGAAGGGGGCAATGTGGAAAAACAAAAAGGAGTGATTACCTTATTAAAGTAAAAGAAACAGATGAAGATTATATCTAAAATAACAGTTCTTGTGTTTGTGCTTTGTACCCAATACCTTTTGGGGCAGAGTGACGGTAATTACTTGCCATACGAATTGCCAGGACATACAGCCGTAAAGTATAACACCTATCTGATGAACCCTGCTTTCCCGATTTTTGGCAAGAATGAATCGCAGATTACCTTCTTCCACCGAAACCAATGGATGGGCTTTAAAGAGGATAAATTTAATACCTTTGGGCTATCGTACGGAAAGAAATGGGGCGGTGATGCCGGCAAGAAAACGGTAGTAGATGACGGGAATAATATGGCGCACGGGCTTATCTTTCAGCGTACCGCTTCTATCTTTGCCAACACAGGTGTATTAGGCAACTATGTACACCAAGTAGAAATATCAGATGACAACTTTTTGAGATTGGGTATTAATGCTGTATTTGCCCGCAGTAGTATAGATAAGAGCAAAGTGCGTGCGAATGTGAATGACCCTCTTATAGAGAATGCTAAGGCGGTAAATATTATCAATATACAACCAGGGTTTGATATTAATTTCAACGAAATGCACTTTGGTATTACTGCCGAAAACCTGTTAGATTACGCTTTTTCGGCTGGAGAAATGGCAGTGCCTTTCAACGAAAAATCGCTTACTGCCCACGCGATGTATCGCCACGCGTTAGATAGCAATAGCGATTTTTTAGAAGATGCGGTTTTGACCGTTTTAGCTAAAGGGAAGAAGAGCAGTGATAACTTTCAGTTAGGCGGCCACGTGATGCTTGATGCTAAAATGGGATGGGCTTATGCCGGTTATGACCAAAAATATGGCGCTTTTGGAGGGCTGGGCTTTAATATAGCCAACCACGTGAGTATAGGGTTTGGCTACGAACAGAGCATAGCAGCTTATGTGTCGGAATTAGGAGGTAGTTATGATATAGTACTTTCGTATCAGTTTGGTGGTAAACATCACATCAAACCGCCGAAGGTAACGCCTACGCCACCTACACCGCCAGCACCAGCGGTAGAAAAACCTAAACCAGCTGTAGCCACTCCGACAGTAAGCGAAACTAAAACGCCTACTACGCCACCACCAGCACCAAAGAAACCTAAACCAATTTCAGAGCAACTAAAAGACCGTATGACTTTGGTAGAAGATAAGATTGCAGGAGCAGGTATCCCAGAAGGGCACTATGTAGTAATAGGGGTATATCGCAATCCTTCAGGAGCTTATGATATGCTGAAGAAAGTACGTCAGTTAGGTTTATCAGTATTCTCATTTAAACACCCAGAAAATCAGATGACTTATCTATACGTAGAAAAACCATTTGCATCGAGAGGTGAAGCCGGAGAGGCGATGATAAACTTATTGCGCCGACCTGAGTTTAGAAACTCTAAGGTATGGGTACTAAAAGTAGGACGATAACCATATATAAAAACGATGCTTTAGGCTACTAAGGCATCGTTTTTGTACTTTACTTAAAAAAATATTAACCACTAAATTAGGAGTATATGAAGAGGATCATTGCGAAAACTATCTTATGCCTTGTTATGGGGCTAGTGTATGGCATTGCCCAAGCACAGAAAAGTGCAGAAGTGCAAAGTGCTTTAGACCAACGGATGCGCCTGATAGAAGACAAGATTTCGAGCGAGCAGATAGCTGAGGGCTATTACATAATTGTAGGTGTGTACAGCCACTATAAAGGGGCTTGCACCAAGATGAAGCGTATTCAGCAGCTGGGGATTAAGGCAGCTGTTTTCACCCACCCTGAAAACCAGATGAGTTATACCTACATAGAAAAGGCGTTTGACACACGCGGTAAGGCAGGAGAGATGCTACTAAAACTGCTTAGACTACCAGAGTTTTCAGAAGCAAAGCTATGGGTGCTGAAAGTAGGTAGTAAATTAGCTAAGTAGCAGAAGGAGAATGAATTAATAATAAAAAGGGAATTAAAAAATGAAAATAAAGTTTGTAAGGATAATATTATGCTTGTGTTGTGCTTTGATGATGAGCGCTTGCGGGACAGCAAAAAAGCCAATGGGAGTGTATAAAACTGATGTGAGTGCGAGTTATTACCACGATAAGTTCAACGGGCGAAAGACTGCCAGCGGAGCGATATTTAGCAATAATAAGCTCACTACAGCTCACCCCTCTTTGCCCTTTGGCACTCAGCTAAAAGTGACGAATAGGGCTAACGGTAAATCGGTAATAGTAACCGTAACCGACAGAGGGCCTTTTACTAAAGGGCGTGAGCTTGACCTTACCAAACGCGCCTTTATGGATATCACCGATAATAAGAACAAAGGCGTACTGCAAGTAGATATAGAAATTGTAAAACAATAACAAATGATAACTTCAACAACCAAGATTCTTTACCTACACGGGCTTGATAGTACCCTGCAAGACGACCGCCGAGCGGTGCTTGCTCCGTATGGAGAGATTGTTGCCCCTGTGCTTGATTATCGCAATACCCCCGACCTTTTTTCGACATTGGTTAGGGATTATGCCGATGTAACGGCTATTATAGGGTCGAGTGCTGGTGGATTAGTGGCTTACTATCTGGCGCAGGCGTTGCTAAAACCGTGTTTGCTCTTCAATCCTGCTTTCACTTATAAAAACGAACTGCCCGCTACGGTGCAGTCCAATCCTTATTACGCCGCTTATACTCAGATAGTCATAGGATTGCAAGACACTGTGATAGACCCTTGGCAGTCGTTAGCAGAGTTAAAAGGACAGCTTAAAACCCGTCAGCCAGCCGAAATACACCTTATCAACACTATGGCGCATAGCTATCCGATAGGGATTTTTGAAAAAGAAGTAGCTTACTTTATGCAAAAGATTGATGATTAATAATTTATAATTAATAAAGATGTATCCATTAAGAAGAAACCGCCGTTTGCGCCAGAATGAAGCTGTGCGCAGTCTTGTAAGAGAAACTATAATTACTCCAGATGATTTTATGGTGCCCCTATTTGTAGTAGAAGGTAAAGGAGTAAAAGAAGAAATAGCTTCGATGCCACGTTATTACCGCTATAGTCTTGACCTATTGGCAGTAGAAGTGAAAGAACTTTGGAGCTTAGGGTTGAAAGCTGTACTTCTATTTGTAAAAGTACCAGATGACTTAAAAGACAATAGAGGGACAGAAGCCTCTAACCCTAAAGGGCTGATGCAGCGCGCTATACAAGCCGTTAAGAACGCTGTGCCTGAAATGTTGGTGATGACTGACGTGGCTCTTGACCCTTATTCTGTTTACGGGCACGATGGTATCGTAGAAAAAGGACAGATAATAAATGACCCTACAGTAGAAGCCCTCTGTGGTATGGCACTTTCGCACGCTGAAGCAGGTGCTGACTTTGTAGCCCCCAGCGATATGATGGACGGGCGCATAGAGGCAATACGCGAGACCTTAGAAGACAATAACTTTCAGAATGTAGGGATAATGTCGTACAGTGCTAAGTATGCTTCGGCTTTTTATGGTCCTTTCCGCGATGCGCTCGATAGTGCTCCTGTAGACCAAAACGATATTCCTAAGGATAAGAAAACCTATCAAATGGATTATCACAACCGTTTGGAAGCCCTACGCGAAACCCGTATGGACATAGAAGAAGGAGCCGACATCGTGATGGTGAAACCAGGGCTTTGCTATTTAGATATCGTGCGCGAAGTGAAGAATATGAGTGAGGTGCCAGTAGCAGTTTACCAAGTATCAGGCGAGTATGCTATGCTGAAAGCAGCTGCAGCTAATGGTTGGCTTGACCACGATGCGGTAATGTTAGAGCAGGTAGTGAGCATAAAACGCGCTGGTGCTGACATTATTGCGAGCTATTTTGCTAAAGAAGTAGCTAAAATTATTAACAGATAACACTATACTATGAAAAAAACACTATACACACTCTCAGCTATAGCTTTTTTGGCAGTAGGCTGTGGCGGAGGCACTAACAATAATAACTCTGCTAATGATAATGCGAATGAAACTGTAAATACAGCCAATACTACAGAAGTACCTAAAGAGGCTTCAGCAAAACCTACTGAATATCCTAACTGGCAGACAAACAAAGGAATAGGGAAAGTGAAGACTATCACTCCCCCTTTAGCTGACACTCCTGATGCCGCTATGGCAGCCAAAGGAGAGGCTACGTTTAACCAATATTGTATGGCTTGTCACCGTCCTACTAAACGACTTATAGGGCCAGCAATGGCAGGGCTAACCGATTATCGCACTCCTGAATGGTTGATGAATATGATACTGAATCCGGAGCAGATGATAAAAGAAGACCCTATCGCCAAAGCACAGTTAGAAGAGTACGGCAGCATAATGCTAAACCAACATTTAACTGAGCAACAAGCCAGAGAGGTGTTGGAGTATTTGCGAACCATAAAGTAATTTGCTTATTAAGATTATTTTTTGTACCTTTGTAGCTTGAAAAATATAATAATATTTTAAATTAATAAGGCATAATTTAGACAATACCTATTATATTTTGACGCTAACTATGTTGAGATTTGAGTAATCAAATTAAAAATATTGGGGATATTTTAAAAGAAAGGATTAAGAATGAAAACAGCCGAAAACCTATGTCTAGGTTTCAGCTGTCAGGAAAATCTCCACATCATTCTGTATAATTCCCTCTTTTAAACTATAATCGACATATTCAGACGGCCTTTTCCGACATTATGACTCGACAAGCCTTTATCCTCAGCGATTGCGAATTTTCCGAATG
>ERZ773197.1396-NODE-1396-length-16718-cov-8.771410_pt1 | contig 16718 bp, 15 predicted proteins | sample MGYA00580999_ERZ773197 | MGnify/ENA primary metagenome ERZ773197 (study PRJEB29015, sample SAMEA2738166) | human oral metagenome | biome: human oral; feature: human-associated habitat; material: saliva | place: China | collected 2185 ...
CCGCGACGCCCGCCCAAGAAGCGAGCCGAGCGTCTGCCGACGCTCGCCGAGCTGCAGGCTGAGGAGGCGGGGGAAGGGAAGACGGTGAAAAGTTCTGTGCCGTTGCCGCTGGGACACGCGGGGACAGCTCCTGCGCCTGCTGCCGCTGCAGCGACAGATGCGCAGGCAGCGCAGGGAGAGCCGCCTTTGACTGCGCTGCCACAGCCGCAGCCGCAGCAGCCGCAGCTACTACAACCGCAGCAGCCGCAGCCGCAGCTACTACAGCAGCAGTCACAGCCGCAGCCGCAGCAGCCGCCGTTGCCGCAGCCGCAGCCACAACTGTCACAGCAGCCGCCGTTGCCGCAGCCGCAGCCACAACTGCCGCAGCAGCCGCATCTTTCGCAGAGTGCGGCGAGACGATACAAGACGGCGGGGACGGAGGCGGCGGTCGCCGAGGCCGAGAGACAAGCGCGCGAGGCGGTGTCTCGCCAGGCTCAGGCTCAGGCATCGCCACAAGAACCATTTGTTCCTTCCTTTCCTTCGGAAGAGGGACATGCGGATCCCTTTCAGCCGCTTGTGCCTTCGGCAGAGGATCCTCCCGCTGAGCCGCCTGCACGAAAGGCGCGGCGCAAGAAACCGCCGGCCCGGAAGCTTAAGAAGCCGCGAACGGTGAAAGAGAAGAAGACGGAGGAAGAAGCAGAGACTTCCTCGGCGGCTGCTCCTTCGCGAAGAATGAAGCGGGGGGCAGAGAAGGCAGACGCCCCGCCGCAGGAAGAAGATCGGCAAGATGGCGACGCATCGGCTGCGAAAGCCGATGAAGAAAAGCAGCGCGAGACCATCGAAGCTCTCCAGAATGAGCTGGCACAGATGAAGGCGATGCTCGTCCAGGTCGTCGGCAAAGAAAAGACGCCTGAGGAAGAGATGTCCTTGCAGCAGGCTCTGAAGCAGCAGGAAGTCGATTCGGACATCGTCGACGATGTTGTGCTGCAGCTGCCTGCCGAAACTGTTCTGGCAGACAGGGATACGCCGCTTGCGCTTGAAGGCTTGACGAAGTACCTTTCGGACAACGTGCAGATGGCGGATGGCCTTGAACTCAAGGCGCGCAAGAGGAAGATCGCAGCGCTTCTTGGACCGACGGGCGTCGGCAAGACGACAACGCTTGCGAAGATCGCCGCGCAGTGTGTCTTGGAGAAGGGGGTCAGCACGGCGTTTATCACGGCGGATACCTATCGTATCTCGGCGGTCGAGCAGCTCAAGACGTATGCGGATATTCTCGGGCTTCCCATCGCCATTGTATATACACCTGACGAACTCAAAGAGGCTATACAGAAATTCCGTCAGAAGCAGCTCATTCTCATCGATACGGCGGGGAGAAGTCAACACAATCGCCGCCAGATGGCAGAGCTCAAGGATTTTCTTGCTGTCAACCAGAACATCGAGAAGTACCTCGTCCTGAGTGCCACAACGAAGAATGAAGACGCGAAGGACATTGTTGACAAGTTCTCCGTCTGCAAACCCGACAAGGTGATCTTCACCAAAACGGATGAGACGAAGAGCCTAGGCATCATCTTGAACATCTTGCGCAAGAAAGCGATGCGGCTCTCCTATCTGACGAATGGGCAGAGTGTTCCGGACGACATTGTGCCGGCCCAGGCTGAAAAACTTGCGGAACTTTTTTTGAGGTAGACGTATGCAAGATCAGGCAGCGAGCCTCCGAAAGCTCGTAGAAAATAAAAAGGACTCTGCCGCAGCCGAGCCTGCCGCAGCAGCCGAGCCTGCCGCAGCCGTTGCCGAAGAAGCGGCGTCAAGCACGGCGCGTCCTGTGCCGAAGGAGAGTGCGCGAATCATCGCCATCACGAGCGGCAAGGGCGGCGTCGGCAAATCGAATCTGACCGTGAATCTCGCACTCGCGTTCCTTGCGGAAGGAAAAAAGGTGCTCGTCATTGATGCCGATCTCGGCATGGCGAATGTCGATGTCCTTCTGGGAACGTCCTCGAAATATAATCTTCTTCATCTTTTGGATGAAGGAGTTACGCTCGATGATGTCATCTTGAATGGGCCTTACGGCCTTCGCTATATCTCCGGCGGCTCGGGCATGGAGCAGGCGGGGGAGTTCACTCCCGACGAGCGCACCTTGCTTGAAGAAAAACTCACAGGCTGTGGGGAAATGGCGGACATCATCCTTATTGATACGGGCGCAGGCATTGGCAGGAACGTCCTCGATTTTATCCTGGCGGCGGACGAGGTGATTCTTGTGACGACGCCCGAGCCTACAGCCCTGACCGATGCTTATGCTGTCATGAAGGCGTACAGCATGTATGCGGCAAAGCCAAATATGCGGCTCGTCGTCAATCGCGTCTACGATGAGGCGGAATGTTTGGAAGTGGCGGAAAAACTCAAGAAGACAGCGGAGCGGTTCCTGCACATGGAGGTCAGCTCCCTTGGCGCGATTTATGAGGATCGCAGCATGATCCAAGCAGTACGTCGGCAGAAGCCCATCCTGGAGGCGTACCCGGATTCTCTTGCTGCAAAGTGCATCAGGGCACTTGCCCGTGCGATCCTTTATGGAGAAAAGGTTCTTATAAAAAAGGGGTGGAAGTCGTTTCTGCAATATTTTCTTGATTTCACTCGATGATGAGGAGGTGTCCCTTCCATGGCCAGCGATTTGATAAAAGCGGAAGCAGTTTTGAAAATCGGGCAGAGGGTTGAGTTTTACCTTGAAGATGACGATATAAAATATACGAGCCGCATAGAGGATATGACTTCGGATCGATTGATCGTCGCGATGCCTGTGGACGAGAAGCGACGTCCTATCATACCGGCGGAAGGAGAGCAGCTCTACGGCCTTGCCGTAGGGGAAAAGTGTCGCTACCGATTTTTTTCCGAGTTCAAGGGAAAGCGCAATGACACGATTCCTGTCTGGATGATTACGAAGCCCAAGGTCGTCGAACGCCACCAGAACCGCAGCTTCGTGCGCGCGGCGGTGCGCCTGCCGATCCAGGCGAGAATCATCGATACGGAAGGCCGCGAGAGCGATCTGATGAAGCTCCATACCACGGACGTCAGCGGCAGCGGCGTTTCCTTCACTGTGCCGCGCTACGTCAAGGTCAACAGCCGTGCGTCTCTCGTGTTCACGAACTTCCCGAACATCGGCACGTTGTCTGTCATGACTCGCGTCGTGCGCTGTGAGCCGCTTGAGCCGAGTGATCGAGGTTGGCGGGTCGGGGCGCACTTTCTTGAAATCGATCGGGGGACGATGAATAAAATCGTTCATTTTGTCTTTAGTGAGCTCCGCCGCCAACTCACCCTGCACCCGGACAGTCCCAGTCACATATCGAAGCAGGATTTTTGACGGTGACGGCGAAGAATAACTAAAGAATGTAATGGAAGGGATTCGCGATTCGCGTGCTGCTTGGCTGGCACCAAGGCTCTTGGCGAAGGATGCGGAGCAAACTGACAGGCTGCTAGGTTTCTGGGAAGGGCTGCAATGAACAGCATCGCCCGGGGGGAGCAGAAGACAAACAGGGGGATTTGAAATGGAAACAAATCAGTATATGGACATGTTTTTGGACGAGTCGCGCGAACATCTGCAGTCCTTGAACGATGGTCTGCTGAGCCTCGAAAATGACCCGAACGAGGTGTCCGTCGTCAACGAGATTTTTCGTAATGCGCATACGCTGAAGGGCATGTCGGCGACGATGGGCTTCAACAAGATCGCTGAGCTCACGCACGAGATGGAGGACGTTCTCGATCTCATCCGCAATAATCAGCTCAAAGTGACGGAAGATATCATCGAGACGGTCTTCAAGTGCCTTGACTCCTTGCAGGAGATGATCGAGAACGTCGGCAACGGCGACCCGGAAGATCTCGTTGATGTTTCTGATCTCGTGAAGAAGCTTTCTTCCATTTCCAAAGGAGAACCGCAGCCGGCGGACGAGGCTCCGGCAGCGGAGGCTGCTGCGTCCCCCGCTGCAGCGAGTGCAGAAGCTGCTTCGGCATCTTCGATTGACTACACAGAGGATGACAAAGATGCGATGAAGGCGGCGAAACAGGGCGGCATGGACGTCTTCCACATTCACATCCGCCTTGCCGACACCTGCCTTTTGAAGGCAGCGCGCACATACATGGTCATGAATGCGCTGGATGAGATCGGCGACGTCATCAAGTCGGTTCCTCCGGCAGAAGACCTTGAGGCAGAGAAGTTCGAGCATGAGTTCGACCTCGTGCTTGTCACGACTTCAGAGGCGCAGGCGGTGTCCGAGGCGCTTGCGCCTGTCTCCGAGCTGGAAGAAGTGAAGATCGAAGCCGTCGATCCTGACAACCTTGCAGCAGCCGCGCCTGCTCCTGCGGCAGCAGCTCCCGCACCTGCGCCGGCAGCAGCCGCCGCACCTGCGCCCGCTGCAAAGCCGGCGGCGAAACCTGCCGCGAAGCCCGCTGCGAAAGCTCCGGCGAAGCCGGCAGCCGCCGCGGAGAAAAAGCACCATGCGAGCCAGTCCGTGCGCGTCGATATCGAGAAGCTCGACAATCTCATGAACCTCGTCGGCGAGCTGGTCATCAACAAGGTGCGTCTCGAACAGATCGGCACGACGCACCGCATGCCGGAGCTCACGGAAACTTTGGAGCAGATGGATCGCGTGACGACGGATCTGCAGAACGTGGTCATGAAGGTGCGCATGGTTCCTGTGAGCCAGGTGTTCAACCGCTTCCCGCGCATGGTTCGCGACATCGCGAAGGAACTCAACAAGGACATCAACCTCACGGTCGTGGGCGAGGAGACCGAGCTCGACCGCACGGTCATCGACGAGATCGGCGATCCCTTGATGCACCTTTTGAGAAACTCCCTCGACCACGGCGTCGAGCATCCTGACGACCGCGAGAAGAAGGGCAAGCCCCGCACGGGTGAGGTTGGACTCATCGCGCGCCATGAGGGAAACAACGTCGTCATCATGGTCACGGACGATGGCGCGGGCATCGATGCGGAGAAGATCCGTGCGAAGGCTGTGGAGAAGGGTCTCTACACGCAGGATGAAGTTGATGTGATGTCCGATGCGGATGCTGTGCGCATCATCTTCGCGCCGGGATTCTCTACGGCGGAGCACATCACGGACATCTCCGGCCGCGGCGTCGGCATGGACGTCGTGCGCAGCAAGATCGAGTCGCTGGGCGGCCATGTCGACGTCGAAACGAAGATCGACGAAGGCTCCGTCTTCAAGATCAAGCTCCCGTTGACGCTTGCCATCATCCAGGCGCTCCTCGTCAAGGTTCAGGAGGAGATGTATGCGATTCCTCTTGGCTCGATTGACAGCACGATCAACATTCATCCGGATGACATCAAGACGGTGCAGAACCAGGAAGTCATCGTGCTGCGCGGGCAGATCATCCCGATCATCAACCTCAGCACGGCGCTCCAGGTGCCGCGCACGACGGAGGAAGATAACGATGATATCTTTGTCGTCGTTGTCTACGTCGGCGAACGCAAGGCGGGCATCGTCGTGGACAATCTCATCGGTCAGCAGGAAATCGTCATCAAGACGCTCGGAAAACTCCTTTCCGGACTCAAGATCTTCTCTGGAGCCACTGTGCTCGGAGATGGCCGTGTCGCCTTGATTTTGGATGTCAGCACGGTCGTGCAGCAGTAAGGGGGAGGATCAGACATGGCTAAGGAAAAGAAGGCAATCATGGAAGATGTTCAGGTGGCCGCATTCAAGCTTCTGAAGGAAGAGTATGGCGTCAATATCCTGAATGTGCAGGAAATCAAGGTCTTGACGGATATTACGCGCGTGCCGTTCGCCCCCGACTACATCAAGGGCGTTATCAACCTGCGCGGCAGCGTTCTGCCCGTCATCGACCTCAAGCGCCGCATCGGTCTTGAGGATGCTCCTTATACGGATGCCACGCGCATCGTCATCATGAAGATCGGCGAGTTCTCCATCGGCATGATCGTCGACGCCGTGACCGAGGTGCTGACCATTTCCGGGCGTGACATCAATCCAGCAAAGGATGTCAGCGACAGCACGAGCAATCGTTTCGTCAGCAGCATCGGCAATATTGATGCGCGCCTGATCATTATGCTGAACCTCGACGAGATCGTCGATTTGCCGGAAGATATGAAATGAGAAGGGGAAGGTCTCGCCTTCCCTCACGGTTAGGCGAGGAAGACTCCTATCGAGTCATGCCAGTATGCTAGAGGTGCAGCTATGACGGAAGATATTATCGATCTCTCTCCAGTACAGCTTGATGTGCTGCGGGAAATAGGAAATGTCGGTGCAGGAAACTCTGCGACAGCTTTGTCGCAGCTCATCAATCGCCGGATTGATATGAATGTGCCGAAGGTATCGGTCGTTCCTCTCGACGAGGTTCCTGACCTCGTCGGTGGTCCGGAGACGATCGTCGTCGGCGTTTTTCTGCGTGTCTATGGCAAAGCGCCGAGCAACATTTTGTTCCTCATGCCGAAAGACAGCGCCTTCTACCTCGTCGACGCCCTCATGGGCAAGGAGTCGGGGGAGACGACGCACCTCGACATGATGGCGGAATCCGCCTTGATGGAAATAGGAAACATCTTGGCTGGCGCTTACCTCAACGCGCTCTACAGTTTCACGAATCTCTCCTTGATTCCGTCCATCCCCGCTCTGGCCATGGATATGGCAGGCGCGATTTTGAACGTCGTGCTCGTGCAGCTCGGTCAGATGGGCGACCATGCCATGGTCATCGAGACGGAATTCCTTGCTGAGGATGATGAACTGCGCGGACATTTCTTCCTTGTCCCGGATCCAGGCTCCATGGAAATGATTCTTTCTGCAGTGGGGGTTGGATGATATGGCTGATATGTTACGTGTAGGAATTGCGGATTACAAGGTCGGCAAGGCTCCGCAGCAGATCATCAGCTACGGTCTCGGGTCTTGCATCGGCATATCCCTCTACGATCCGCAGACGAAGGTCGGCGGCCTCGTGCACATCATGCTGCCGGACAGCACGCAGGCGAGAGCGCACGAGAATCATGCGAAGTTTGCTGATACGGGCGTGCCTTTGTTGCTCGGCGAGGTCTTGAAACTCGGTGCGGCGAAGAACCGTCTCGTCGCGAAGATCGCGGGAGGCGCACAGATGTTCTCGTTCGCCAATGCCTCGGACGTCATGCGCGTGGGACTTAGAAACGCAGAGGCTGCGAAGAAGGCGCTGGCCAAGGAAGGCATACGCATCGTTGCTGAGGATACGGGCGGTACATACGGCCGCACGGTGCAGATCGACCTGGCTACGGGTGAGTATAAGGTCAAGACGATTGATCGCGGGGAAAAGATCATTTAACGGGGGATGGATTTTGTTTAAGATAGGAACAGCACTTGTCACAGGTGTCATTGCAGCCTTTCTTGCGCTTCTGAGCGCCCTTTCGGCCGGCGCTCGGTTTTCCACCACAGCAGGAAGAAGTCTCCTGGTGTTTCTGGTTGTAGCTGCCCTTGTCTTCCTCGTCGCATTCCTTTTAGAAAAACAGTTTCCAGCTCTTTTCGCGCAAGCGGATGAGGCGAAAATTCCAACGAGGAAAGAGGGAAAAGCGCCCGAAGCGGCGAATGATACGGGTGAGGCGGAAGAGTTGCCCGAGGACGAAACAGATGGGGAAGCGGCAGAAGCGCAAGCAGAGAGCCAAGGACAGGATGCGGAAGTGGAAGCTGCTGGAGAGCCTGCCGCAGCGGTTCCCCGAGGAGATTGACTAGATGAGGAGGCGGCTGATTGATGAAAAAAGCAGAATCCCCCTCCACAGAAATTCAAGATCTCTGGGCACTTTACCGAGAAAACCGCTCGCCGGAAATTCGTGACAAGATTGTCGAAAAGTATTTGCCGCTCGTTAATATCATTGCGGGGCGTGTCGTTGTCGGCCTGCCCGCGCATGTCGATCGTGATGATCTCGTTTCGAGCGGCTTTTTTGGTTTGCTTGATGCCATCGAACGCTACGATATCGAACGCGGCAACAAGTTCGAGACGTATGGCGGCGTGCGCATCCGCGGCGCTATGCTCGATTATTTGCGCACGATGGATTGGATACCCGTATCGAAAAGGCAGAAGATTCGGCGCTATGAGCAGGCCGTGACGGATCTTGAAGGTCGGTTGGGGCGTGCAGCGACGGACGATGAGCTTGCTGCCGAACTGAAAATATCGAAGAAGGAGCTGCACGATCTCGTTTCGCAGACGAACATCGCGACGGTCATCCCTCTCGAAGAGTATGTTCGCACGGAGTCACCGTCCTCGCAGACGATCAATCCCGAGGAGAATGCGGAGAAGAACGAACTGCGCGACACCCTGGCTCAAGCTATCGATCAGCTTCCGGAGAAAGAGCGCACAGTCGTTTCTCTTTATTATTATGAAGAACTCACCTTGAAGGAAATCAGTCTCATTTTGCATCTTTCGGAGGCGCGGATTTCCCAGCTCCATACGAAAGCCGTTTTTCGGCTCAGGGGCTTTTTGGCGAGATGGAAGACAAGTCTCATGGAATGAGGCGAGAAGGAGGCAGAGAGAGAATGAGCGAACACGAAAGGGCTGATGGTGAGCGTCCGATCTACAGCAAGATCAATATTCACATCAGTTCGGACAAGATGGTGGCGACGGTCGGTTTCGACCATACGGAATCCAACACGCATCCGACGGCGGAGATGATCAAGAAGGCGCTTCAGGACAAGGGCGTCGTCTTCGGTATCGACGAGGCGGCGATCGAGCAGGGGGCGAAGGATGGGAAGGATTTCGAGGCGGCGCTTGGCAAAGAGCCGCAGCATGGCGAGGACGCCTATCTGAAGAAAAACTACGATCTCGGGGTCAAGGGACGTCCCAAGGCAGATGAGTATGACCGCGTGGACTACAAGGATATGAACCTCTTCGTGCTCGTGAAACAGGGGGAGCTCCTTGCCGAGAGGATTCTGCAGACGGACGGAGAGCCTGGCATGAACGTGCTCGGCGTCAAGGTCAACCAGAAGAAAGGGCGTCCGCTTGTCTTCAAGGCGGGCAAAAATTCTTCAATTCGCGATGAAAATTTCCTCTATGCGGATATCGACGGACAGATCGTGGATACGGGCAAGGTCATCGGCGTCGACCCGCGCCTTGTCATCAAGGACGACGTGGGCGTCGGTACGGGAAATATCGACTTTACCGGAGCGGTTTCCGTCCAGGGCAGTGTGCAGGCGGGATTCGTCGTCAAGGCTACGGGCGACATCGAGGTTGGCGGCATCGTCTCTGGCGCCGAGGTGGAGGGGAACAACGTCCTCATCAAGGGCGGCATCCAGGGCATGAACCGCGGCTTCGTCAAGGCGCGGGAAACTCTGATGGCTTTTTTTGCGGAAAATGCTGAAATCGAGGCGGGCAGAAATGTTACGATCGCCGACGTCGTTTTGAACTCGCAGGTACGTGCGGGGAAGAAGGTCACGGTGCTTGGCAAGCGCGGACAGATCATGGGCGGCTCGACGTTTGCCGGCGAGGAGATTGAGGCGACGCAGATCGGCAATCCGGCGAACGTTGCGACGAAGCTTGAGGTCGGCGTCAATCCGATGGTGCAGCGCCAGTACAAAGCGGCCTGCCAGGAATATGGCGACACGAAGAAGAAGCTTGACGAGATCAAGAAGACGCTTGCGACGCTCGGCAAGGTCGATATCAGCAAGCTGCCGCCGGAACGGCAGGAGATGGTTGCCAAACTCGGCAAGGGTCGCTTCCAGCTTGAAGGTCAGTTGGAGCGCCTTTTGGAAGAGATGGACGGACTGGAAGAAAAGATCCAGAGCATGAAGCGTGGCCGCGTCCGGGCTGCGGATACGATTTATCCAGGCGTGAAGCTCAAGATCAACAACGTCATCAAGAATGTCCATTCTGAGGAAAAACGCTGCACGCTGAGCGTTGAAGGCGACCAGATTCGAACCGGCGCTTATTGATTCCTTGAACGGCTCATAGCGGATTTTCCTTTGATTGCGCTTGGAAAGGATGGTGGGATGCATGGATGTAACCCCGATGAGTTTGCAGGCAATCGTACCGCGCACCTCCGAAGCGACGCAGGTGCAGCACAATATGAATCAGCAGTCGGCTTTGCAGCAGGACTTCCAGGCTGTGCGTGATAAGCAGGAGACAGCGCTGAAGCAGACGCAGGTCAGAAAAAAGGATCAAGCGGAAGAAGAACGTGTCAAGGACGATCCCGATCGCCGTAAGAAGCAGGGACGCGGTCGACGAGGATCCGGCGGCAGCGGCAGACATTCCGAGCAGTCGGAGGATGAGGCGCCAACGGAAAGGTTTGCTGTCGATGTGTTTCGCGGACGCAATATTGACATATCCATGTAGGAGCTAGGAATAAGGCGGGGCTGTCATAAGTCGGAGTCGACTCATGTGACAGCCCTATTTCTAAGGAAGCGCTGATAAAATAAAGTCACTTGGATTTGCATGGATACAGTGCAGCCAGGGGATGAATTTATCAGCGCTTCCATACGGAGAGATCGAAGAGGGAGTGCTTCCCGAAAGGTAAGGAGAGCTGCGAGAAGTGATCACGGAAATCTTGGGTGCATTGATCGTCTTGGGGGCGGCGCTCGTCCTCATCATGCGACATTTTTTAAGCAAGGGAAAGGCTAAGGAAAAAGAGTCGGTCGAAGTTTCCGCCAGTCGTCTGCGCTATGAGATCGAGCGCTCGGGCGATGCCGTCATCGGCAGGATGCAGATCCATGTTGAGCGATTGGAGCGCCTTTTGGCGGAGGCGAATGCGCAGAAGGCGGCTCTTGATGAGCGGCTTGCCGCCTTGGCTCAGTGGGAGAAGGTCTATGGCGCACAGCTTGGCGCTTTGCCGCGGCAGATGGAATTTGCTGCTGCGCCGCCCGCTGCACAGACGCCTCCTCCTGCCGCGACGCATCGCGCTCATGCGTGGGAGGCGGTGCAGCAAACTGTACAGCCCGTTCGTTCCGCCGCGGCGGCTGGATTTGCAGCGGCAGCAGCGCCCGCTGTCCGCGACGCAGAATCAGCTTCGAGTTTTCAAGCGGCACTTATGGAACACATGCAGGGGGGAGTCGTTGGTTCCTCGATCGATCTGCAGCTTCCTCCGGAAGAGATGGATTTGCGCGCAGCGGCAGGCGGTGTGCATGATGCTGCGATGATGCAGGAAAATTCGCGCCAGGAAGTCCCTCTTCATAAAGAAGCGACGACGCCCGTGATCTCTTCCGTGAACGCGCCCGATGACGCCGAGGCCGAGGACGATGACGCAGAAGACGATGAAGCATACGAGTACGAGTACGAGGAAGAAGACGACGAGGCGGAGACGGAAGACGAATACGAAGAGAGCGAGGAGCAGGAAGAGGATGCCGACGAGGCTGACGATGACGAGTTGACGGATGAGGCAGACGAGCCTGAGGCTGCTGACGAAAGCGAGGATTCGATCGCATCGGCAGAAGAAGAGGAAGACGAGAACGAGGACGAGGAGTTGGTGGAAGCTTCTCCGTCCGATGCAGTTCTGAGCCGCCAGCAGGAACAGATCCGCGCTTTCCTGCGCCAGGGACTGAGCGTAGAGGAGGTCTCCCAGCGTCTGGGGCTCGGAGTCGGCGCTGTCGAGCTCGTGCGCCACATGGAGAAGCGCATCCAGGAGGCGAAGGAAGAAGACTTGCAGGCGGATAAATGAAAGACGGGGCTTGGCAAGAAGATGCCAAGCCCCGTGATATTCATGGTGCGACAGGAGGGATTCGAACCCCCGACCCACGGCTTAGAAGGCCGTTGCTCTATCCGACTGAGCTACTGACGCGCTGGTCGGAGCAGCAGGATTCGAACCTGCGACCCCCTGGTCCCAAGCCAGGTGCTCTACCAAGCTGAGCCATGCCCCGAGCGTGTCGATGCATTGCATCGCGCAACAAGAAGATTATAAAGGACGCCGTGTGCTTTGTCAAGGATTTGTCAGGGAATAGAGTTCGGCAGGAGATCTTTTACCATGAAACCCCGAGAAGTCAAGCCCGAAGGGCGCTGACTGATCGGCTAGGTTTCTGTAAGGGCGGCGCACAATGTCCACAAAGTGGACGTTTGTGCGTGTAGTTTACCATGAAACCCCGAGAAGTCAAGCCCGAAGGGCGCTGACTGATCGGCTAGGTTTCTGTAAGGGCGGCGCACAATGTCCACAAAGTGGACGTTTGTGCGTGTAGTTTGCAGAAAGAAGCGCGATGGAAGAAAGGCGGAAGATTTGTGGCACATATAAGATACACACTCCATGAAGGGGTTCGGACGGCAGGAGAGGCTTTGCGTCGAGCGGCGAGCCTCGGCCTCCTCGTGGCGGAGGAGCCGTCCCTTGCCGGTGGCGAGAAGCGTGACGCCATCCTCGTCTTGAGCTTCGGCACGACCTTCAGGCAGACGCGCAAGAAGACGATCGACGCCGTGGTGGAAGAGGTGCGGCGCACATGTCCGCATGTCGAGGTCAGGCTCGCCTTCACCTCGCACATCGTCATCGAGCGCGTGAAGGAGCACGAGGGGATCTCTTATCCGACTCCTGAAGAGGCGCTGCGAAAACTCAAGGAAGAGGGATATACGCGCATTGCGCTCGCTTCTCTTGACATCATTCCAGGAATCGAGTACTCTTACAAGAGGGAAGTCTTCGATGCGTGCAGGTCTTGGTTTCACCGTATGACGCTCGGCACGCCTCTCCTGTATTGGCAGGGGCAGGAGGAAAAGCGCGACGATGTTGCCGAAGTCATGGCTGCTGTCGCAGCGGAGCTGCCCGCGTGTGCGCTGGATGAAGCCGTTCTCCTCATGGCGCATGGCACGCCGCATCCGGCGAATGCCTATTATGCCGTCATGCAGGAACGCTTGGAAGAGCTGGGGGCTTCGCGCGTCTTCATCTATACGGTCGAAGGACGGCCGTTCCTCGCCGATATCCTGCCGAAGCTCAAGGCGATGGGCGTGAAGAAGGTCACGCTCGCCCCTCTGATGCTCGTGGCGGGCGATCACGCGATGAACGATATGGCGGGCGATGAGCCGGATTCGCACAAATCCATCCTGCAGCGAGAAGGGTTCATGGTGCAGACGATGCTTCGCGGCATCGGGGAAAATGCTGCCGTGCGCAAGATTTTCGCGGCGCGGGCAGGCGAGGCGTATGAGGTGCTTTGCCGAGGGGCGGATGCTTGAAGGATGCTGGAAGGGATCATCGACAAGGAGGGGTCGTCATGTTGTCTGCTTCTTGGCCGGCGCTTTCGCGCCGCAGCTTTTTGAAGATGACGTCGAGGACGCTTCTCTCTTTGGGCTTGGGCAGCCTCTTCCCCGGGCAGTGGCGCAAGGCTTTGGCCGGGGAAGGGCTGGATGCATTCTTCGTCCGCCAGATCGTTGCCGAGGACAGCAGAACCTCGCGCATGATCGCTTGGGAGTCGGCGGTGAGCGAGGATCAAGCCGTCGTCGATCTGCGGCCTGCAGGCGCGGAAGATCTTTCTTCCTTCGCTGCGCGGGAAAAGATCCTGGAGGATGGCGGCGAACGCCTGTTTTCGCACGAGGCATTCCTGACGGGGATGAGACCGGACGGTTTCTATGAGTATCGCCTTCGTACAGGCGATACGGCCTCTCCTTGGTTTCCTTTGCGCACGGCGGGCGATGGCGCGTTCAAGGCACTGATTTTCCCCGATTCGCAATGCTCAGATGGCTACCGCACATGGAAGAAGATTGCTGAAAGCGCGGCGGCGAAGCATAGGGATGCGGAATTCTTCATCATGATGGGCGATCTCGTCGACAATGGGGAAGCCGCCGATCAGTGGAGGCAATGGTTCGAAGGCGCAGCGGGAATCATCAGCCGCATGGCGTGCGCTCCCCTGATGGGGAATCACGAGGCGTATGATCTGCATTGGCAGTGCCGCCTTCCCCTGGGATGGCTCGGCTACTTTCCTGTGCCCGGAAACGGCAGTCGGCGCTTTCCTGGCTGGTATTACTCCTTCGATTATGGACCGTGCCACTTCGTCATGCTCAATACGCAGTGGGAGGAAGTGGACTCGCTGCGCCCGGGTCTCTTGGCGGAGCAGATGACGTGGCTGTGCCGCGACATGGCGGCGAGCCGCAAGAAGTGGAAGATCGTCTTGATGCACAAGGACATCATCGAGTACGATTATCCCGATGTGAGCGATCCGCGGACAGGAGATATCAGCGCGACGGGGCGTGCATTGATGCCGCTCTTCGATGAGCTGCGTCCCGACGTCGTCTTGACGGCGCATCAGCATACGTATCGGCGGCTCGGCCACATCGTGGATTTTTCACCGAGCGAGACGGGTCCCTTCTATATCGACACGGGCAACTGCGGCAATTGTTACTACGATGTGCCGCAGAATGCCCGCTTCGACAAGAAGATGCTCGCACAGCCCGAGCGCGGAAATTATATGACCTTGGAGGCATCGGCGGAGCGCCTGCGCTTTTCGTGCTTCCTGCCCGATGGAAGTCTCGTTGACGAAGTGATCTTGCAGAAGGTAGTGGATATATGACGAAAGAGAAGGTTAAGATAGAGTATTTTCTTCCCGGGGAAGTGCTCCACGAAGGAGATAAAGTCTACTTTTTGCAGATGGGAGGACAGAAGGGGTACACGGGAAGAATCTGGGAGATGACGGCGGATCGGCTCATCGTCGAGATGCAGATGACGGATGAAGAGTTCACCCATGGTCCCAAGGCGAACGCGCCCTTTCAGTGTTCCGTGCCGAGCGTAGGGTGCACATATCGGTTTTCCTCCATATTTTATGCGAGCAGCCCGCTGCCGCATCATCTTTGGTACATGGAGTTTCCCACGGTGGTCGAGCGCCAGCAAAAGCGCGACTTCGTGCGCGTGCCGGCTCCCTTTCCCATGGATCTGGTCCTGCCGAATCTCTACGGCGGCATGAACATGCCGAAGGAAACGACGCTCGTCGATCTCAGCGGCAGCGGTGCATCCTTCGTCTGGACGGAGCCGCTCGAACATGGCATGGAGATAGAGATCACGATCCCCGACCTGCCCGCGATCGGCGAGCTAAAGACGAAGGCTGTCGTCATGCGCTCGATCGACCGCACGGCGCTCGCGACGCCTATCTTCCAGATCGGTGCGCATTTTGCCGCGCATCTTGAGAAGAGACGACAGAACCAGCTCGTGCGATGCATCTTCCTCCTGCAACGAAAGTATTTGGAGCGCGGGCTTGGCATTTGAACGCGAAAGAAAGACTCCCCTGCGAGCCGTCGGGCTTGCAGGGGAGTCTTTCTTTGTTTCATGCGAGGAATGCCTTGAGGAGTCTTTCCAAGGATTCCTGGTCGGCGGCGCCCATCGTTTCTCGTGCCGAGTGCATGGCGAGGATCGGTGCGCCGACATCCATCGTGCGCACGGGCAGGAGAGCGGAAGCGATGGCGCCGAGCGTCGAGCCGCCGCGGCTGTCCGCACGGTTTACGAACCTCTGCCAAGGGATCGCGTGCTCTTCCGCCAGCGCCCGCACGATGGCTATGGCTTCGGCATCGCCTGCATAGCTCTGCGATGCCGCCTGCTTCAAGACCACGCCCGCGCCGAGCTTGGGGCGGATGGCAGGATCGCTCTTCGCCGCGTGCGCTGGATGGACGGCGTGCGCCACATCTACGGAGAGCAGGAAGCCTTGGGCGAGCGCCCGGTCAAGCGCGTCGCCCTCGTCCGAAAACTCTTGCTGGATGCGCCGCAGCACCGCAGGGAGCACGGCAGAGCCGGCGCCTTGCTTCGTGCCGCTCCCGACCTCCTCGTTGTCGAAGAGCGCGATCAGGCGCAGCCCTCGGGCGGGCTTTGCGTCCTCGATTCCCTTGAGGCAGGCGAGGACGGAGGTGAGGTTGTCGAGCCGGGGCGATGAGATGAATTCATCGGAGAGACCTAGGATGCAGCCTTCTTCATACGGGTAGGCGCCGAGATCGTAGGAGAGGATCGCTTCTTTCTCTGTGCCGCAGGCGGCGGCGAGCCAGGCGAGAAAGAAGTCTTCTTCCTCCTCGTTTCCTTCGAGGAGGGAAGCGAGGGGCAGCATGTCCTCCTGCGCGTTCAGTGCGCCGTTCTTGTTGACGTCCCTGTCCATGTGGATGGCGAGGCTGGGGATCGTCAGGAGAGGTTTTTGAAAGTCGATGAGACGCACTTCGGGCTGGAAAGCGTCTTGGCCGCGCAGCACGACCTTTCCCGCAAGCGAGAGCGGGCGGTCGAGCCATGTGCGCAGGATGAGTCCGCCGTATGTCTCGATGTTGAGCGTGCCGTAGCCGTCGCACGTCATGCCGGCTGCGGGCTTCAGGCGAAAGCCGGGGAAATCCGTGTGCGCCGCCGCCATGCGCAGCGGTGCGCCGCTTTCTCCGGGCGCTTCTTTCCCGACGGCGAAGGCGAAGAGCGCAGAGCCGTAGACGCTGAGGAAGTAGCGCCCGCCGGCAGCGAGATGCCACGAGTCGTCGAGCCGCAGCTCCCGGAAGCCCGCACGACAGAGGCGCTTGGCGCTCTCGGCGACGACGTGGAAGGGTGAGGCGGAGCTGTGGATGAAGTCGAGCAGCTCTCGGGCTGCTCCGCGCATGGATGGATTCGTCATAAGATGTTCCTCCTGTTGAGTTCTTTGTTCTTGCGGATTCCCGGCAAGATGAGCAGGGCGCTGACGAACAGCCCGATGAAGAGCGGATGGATGCTGCTCTCGATGGCGACTGCCGCCGTGGCGGCCACGGTCGACAGCAGCATGGAAGCGACGGCCCAGCGGGCGGAAAGCCGCCCAGGCCAGAAGATGGCCGCTGTCAGCGGCAGGAAGATGCCGCCGCCGCGAAGCGCCATCGACAGGTAGTTCCAG
>ERZ773197.1397-NODE-1397-length-16695-cov-4.619892_pt1 | contig 16695 bp, 15 predicted proteins | sample MGYA00580999_ERZ773197 | MGnify/ENA primary metagenome ERZ773197 (study PRJEB29015, sample SAMEA2738166) | human oral metagenome | biome: human oral; feature: human-associated habitat; material: saliva | place: China | collected 2185 ...
CCGCGACCTCAACCTTGGCAAGGTTGCGCTCTACCAACTGAGCTATTTTCGCTTATTTATGCTGCAAAGGTACAACAAAAATTAATACCTGCAAATTTATCCCTGAAAAATATATATTTTTAGTTTACCTGCACTCTCAAGCTCAGACTCTCCCCTTATTGTATTACCAATTTTGAAAGATAAGTCCATAGTTAAAATATTTAAAGGTTATGTATAAGCAAAAAATCATTACTCTCGTTAGAAAGTAATGATTGTTTGTTCGTACTCGGAGCGGGACTTGAACCCGCACAGGCATTGCTGCCCACTGGATTTTAAGTCCAGCGTGTCTACCGATTCCACCATCCGAGCATCATCGTTATATGTAAGTAACAAAAAAAGAGCGAAAAACGGGGTTCGAACCCGCGACCTCAACCTTGGCAAGGTTGCGCTCTACCAACTGAGCTATTTTCGCTTGTGTTTTTCAGTAAGTTTGCAGCTGATTTGTTTCTCATTTGCGGTGCAAAGGTACAACAAATTTCAATACCTGCAAATTTTTTCTTACTTTTTTTACAACTTTTTTTGCTTCAAAAAGATAACTTACATTCTTTCAGGCACTTGTATTCCTAACATTTTGAACGAAGTGGCTATAATTTCGCCTATTTTCTCGCATAAAATTACTCTGAAGTGCAACTTCACAGGCTCTTTTTCACCTAAGATGGATACGTTTTGGTAGAAAGAATTGAAGTCTTTTACTAAGTCGTATACGTAATTAGCTATCACGGCAGGACTGTATTCTTCGGCTGCTTCTTGCACAATAGCAGGGAAAAGGGTAATACTTTTTAGCAGTGCTTTCTCTTTTTCGTGCAGAGTGTCAGGCATAGCTGTGCTGTTTGCGGCTCCCATTTCAGCGTATTTGCGCAAAATCGACTGTATACGCGCGTAAGTGTATTGTACAAAAGGACCTGTATTCCCTTGGAAGTCGATAGACTCTTTAGGGTCGAAGAGTATGCGTTTCTTAGGGTCTACCTTTAGTATATAATATTTTAGAGCCCCTAAACCGATGGTGTGGTATAAGGCTTCTTTTTGCGCTTCGGTATAGCCGTCGAGCTTGCCGAGTTCTTGCGAAATCTCTTTAGCGGTTTGCTCCATTTCGGCTATAAGGTCGTCAGCATCTACTACAGTACCCTCGCGACTCTTCATCTTGCCGCTTGGTAGGTCTACCATACCATAGCTGAGGTGGTATAAGTGCGATGCCCAATCATACCCTAACTTCTTGAGTATCAAGAAAAGCACTTTGAAGTGATAATCCTGCTCATTACCTACCGTATATACCATTCCCTTTACATCAGGGTAGTCTTTCACACGTTGGGTAGCTGTCCCCATATCTTGGGTGATGTATACCGAAGTGCCGTCAGCACGCAGCACCAACTTCTCGTCTAACCCATCAGCGGTAAGGTCGCACCATACCGAGCCGTCTTCTTTTTTGAAGAAAACACCCTGTGCTAACCCTCTCTCTACGATGTCCTTTCCTAATAAATAGGTGTTGCTTTCGTAGTAATACGAGTCGAAATCTACCCCTAAATTCTTATAAGTCACTGCAAAACCATGATACACCCAGCCGTTCATCTTTTTCCAAAGCGATATCACTTCAGGGTCGCCGGCTTCCCATTGGCGCAACATCTGCTGAGCGGCTACAAATATAGGGGCTTGCTTTTCAGCTTCTTCTTTGCTTTTTCCTTCGGCTATCAGTTGCTGAATTTCCTCCTTATAAGCCTTGTCAAAAGCCACGTAGTAGTTACCTACCAGCTTATCGCCTTTTAAGCCAGTGCTTTCAGGGGTTTCGCCGTTGCCAAAGCGTTGCCACGCAATCATCGATTTGCAGATATGTATCCCTCTATCGTTGATGATTTGGGTTTTGTACACCTTATGTCCAGCAGCTTTTAGTATTTCAGCTACCGAATACCCCAAAAGGTTGTTGCGTATATGCCCTAAGTGCAGCGGTTTGTTAGTGTTAGGCGATGAATATTCTACCAAAATCGCCTCTTTACTGTTAGGGGCAGCCAAGCCAAAGTGTTTATTTTCTTTGATTTGATTTAAGAAATCAATGTAATAACTATCGGCTATCACAAGGTTCAAAAAACCTTTAATAACGTTGAAATCGCTAACTAAATTGCCAGCATGATCTTTCAGATAGCCACCTATTTGTTTGCCAATTTGCTCAGGGTTTCCTTTGATATGGCGCAATAAGGGGAATATCACAAGGGTAATATCACCGGTGAAATCTTTGCGAGTTTGCTGTAGTTCAACGGTCTCTAAATCAATGTGGTACAACTGCTGTACGGACTGAATAATATGCTGTTTTAAAGTGTCTTGTAAAGTAAGCATCGATATTGTCTTTATTTTAAAAGTGCAAAGGTAATAATAATTTGCCAATTTGTCAATTTGTTGATTGGTCAATCAGTTCAAACATACAAAAGTCTGCTCATTCTTCCCAGCCTTCCCAATCCTCCCAGCCCTCCCATACTTTTTATATACACTTACACCGAAGGATGAGCGAACAATAAGCGAATAATAAGCAAAAGGTAATTGGCAAATTGACAAATTGGCAAATTAGCTAATTGCCAAATTTCCCCGCGTATTCTGCGATAACATTTTTGTCGAAATAAGGTTCTTCATCTATGTGCAGTAGCACTGGTAGTTGGGTTTTATGCAGAATAAACGACTCAGTTGAAGGATTAGGCGTGCCGCTGAATACAATGCCATACACGTCTAAACCTCTGTGCTTTAGAGCTTCGTAAGTGAGTAGCGTATGGTTAATACTGCCTAAGTAATGGCGCGATACCAGTACGATTTTATCGGTAGGGCGGAGTAGGTCTAGCATCGTGTCGTCTTCGTTTAGCGGTACAAAAAGCCCGCCAGCAGCCTCTATCACCAAGTGGTTGTCAGTCTCAGGGCGCACTATCTTAGATAGTTCTATGCGTATGCCATCTAATTCAGCTGAAAGGTGCGGACTGGCAGGGGTATGAAGGGCATAACTATTGGGGTGGAAAACAGTGCGTGTGTTAGAGATAAGTCGGCGTACTTTGTCGGTGTCAGAATTCTCTAAATCTCCTGACTGTACGGGCTTCCAATAGTCAGCTTCAAGAGCTTCGGTAAGGATAGCCGAAACGATGGTTTTTCCTACTTCGGTAGAAATACCTACTACAAAATAAGTGTCTTTTTTCTTCATTTTGATTGTTTTTTTTGATTTTTCAGAAAGCAAAATTAGTAGTAAAAAATTAAATAACCATCGTCTGTACAAAAAAATGTTAAAAATATTTTAAATATAATTTGCAAGATTTGGTAAAAGTTCCTACATTTGTAGCTCGAAAATAACCTTCGGGAAGAGCATTTCCCGACCTAAATAATAGTATATATGAAAGTTACAGTAGTAGGAGCTGGTGCAGTAGGTGCCAGCTGTGCAGAGTACATCGCTATTAAGGACTTTGCTTCTGAAGTAGTATTAATTGACATCAAAGAAGGTTTTGCTGAAGGTAAAGCTATGGATTTGATGCAAACTGCCTCTCTTAACGGGTTTGATACTCGTATCGTAGGGGTAACTAATGATTATGCTAAAACTGCTGGCAGTGATGTAGCGGTGATTACCTCTGGTATTCCTCGCAAGCCTGGTATGACACGCGAAGAGCTTATCGGTACCAATGCTAACATCGTGAAATCAGTAGTAGAACAGTTGGTGAAATATTCACCAAACGTGATTGTAATCGTAGTGAGCAACCCTATGGACACTATGGCTTATTTGGTACACAAAGCTACCAACTTACCTAAAAACCACATCATCGGTATGGGTGGCGCACTTGATAGTGCTCGCTTCAAATACCGTTTGGCTGAAGCGCTAAATAGTCCTATTTCAGACGTAGATGGTATGGTAATCGCTGCACATAGCGATAGTGGTATGCTACCACTTACTCGTTTGGCAAGCTACCGCGGAGTGCCTGTTACCGAATTCCTTTCAGCTGACCGCCTCAACCAAGTAGCCGAAGATACTAAAGTAGGAGGAGCTACCCTTACTAAACTATTGGGTACTTCAGCTTGGTATGCGCCAGGAGCAGCTGTTTCAGCTTTAGTACAAGCTATTGCTTGCGACCAAAAGAAACTTTTCCCTTGCTCAGTATTGCTCGAAGGCGAATACGGCGAAAAAGACGTATGCGTAGGTGTACCTGTAATTGTAGGTAGAGACGGTGTTGAGAAGATTGTAGAAGTAAAACTCAACGATGCTGAAAAAGCGAAATTTGCTGAAAGTACTGCCGCTGTACGCGAAGTAAACAAAGCGTTAGCTGGTGTGTTGTAAGATTTTTGTAATCATAATAGAAAAATAGGCTGTCCTAATAACAAGGACAGCCTATTTTTTTATCTGTATCATAAATCATTAGCACTACCACGAAATAAATACGCCCCCAGTGGTAACTAAGTACATCTTCTTTATGGGCACGATAGGTTTAGTATGCTGAATGAGCTGGTAAGAAAGCCATATGCCAAAATTTTTAGTGATATGATGCTTTAGTTGTAAATCGTAGGCAAAACGTGGATTTGCGATATTGCTATCTAAGCGCGAATGCATATAACCGCTGGTGGTAAGCTGCCACTTCTCGCTGAAGAGTATTTTGAAGCCTATAGCTAAGCGGGTTTTGAGGGTGCGCTGGTGCAGAGTGATATTCTCGCCTGTATACTTAGGTACACCGTCCATATTCCATTTTTCGTATTCGTAAAAAAAACCGATACTGCTAGTCAGGATAAAATGCTCTGATTGTATAAGTCTATACCTCGACTGCATACCCGAGGCTACCCGTAACAGCAACCCCCGTGTAGGCGACCATACCAATTCGGCAAACGGATAAACCTCTAAGCGTGGTTTTACTAAATAGCGATATTCAGTATGTAGAAAACCATTGCTCACGTTTACAGTATTGCCAAAAGCAGTAATCTCTAATTGGTTGATAAGGGTAATAGCTTTTTTCTTCTGAAGTAGCCAACTAATATTGGCGTTGTTTTTAAAACTGAAGAAGTTCTCTTTTTCAGTTTTGAAGTTGAGTTCAGGCGCAACAGAGCCTTGCCAAGAGCGGGTGGTATCAATTACCGTAGCGAGACTCTCGGTAAATATAATCTGTGCGCGCAAGGGTAGGAGGGAGCACAGTAGGCTAAATAATAAGCAGTAGCGTAAGAAGGTCATATATTTACTATTTGGGCACGGTCGGCTTGGCTATAAGCCCACGGTGCTCCGTTATTCTCTATATTGGTCATCATAGTGTTTAGCTCGGTAGGAGCCGCTGATTGCTCCATTACTGAGTATTGGCGCAACTCCATAATAATACTCACCGGACTGATGCTCACAGGGCAGGCTTCGGCACAAGCGTTGCAAGTGGTACAAGCCCATAACTCTTCCGCCGTGATGTAATCACCTAATAGCTGTTTGCCATCATCTTCAAACTTGCCGTGCTTATCGATGTTTTTGCCAACCTCTTCTAAGCGGTCGCGGGTCTTCATCATAATGGCACGAGGGGAGAGCTTCTTGCCAGTAAGGTTTGCCGGACACTCATCGGTGCAACGTCCGCATTCAGTGCAAGTGTAAGCACTCATCAGCTGTACCCACGTAAGGTCGGCTACATCCGAAGCTCCAAACTTTTCAGGAGGGGTAGTGTCTTGGGCAGCAAAGGGGTCAGCAGTAGGGTCTAACATTAGTTTTACCTCGCGTGTTACCGTAGGATTTACTTTCAGCGCTCCTAAAGGTCGAATAGAGGCGTAGTAGGTATTAGGGAAAGCTAATAATATGTGTAGATGTTTAGAGTAGTATAAGTAGTTTAAGAAGCACAAAACCCCGATGATATGCAACCACCAACAGCTGCGCTCTATCGCTATAAGAGTAGGTACAGAGGCGTGTTGCAATAAGGGTACTATGTATTGGCTGATGCCGAAAGCTCCGGTAGAAACGTAGTGAGGGGCGTGTAGGGCTTGTAGTTGGGTGTCGGCTGCGTTCATTAGCAGAAACAGACTCATCATTACCATTTCGGCATAGAGAATGTTGTTAGCGTCTTTCTTAGCCCAACCTTGTAGTTCGCTTTTGCGAAAGCGTGGTAGTTTTAGTATATTACGCCGTATCCAGAAAGTGATAACAGCTATAATAACTAAAAGAGCTAACCCCTCAAAAGCGGTTATTAGATAGTAGTACCAAGACCCTAAGCTAGCAAATATACGGTGAGAGCCTGTAAGTCCGTCAATGATGATTTCTAAAAGCTCTATGTTGATAATCAAGAAGCCTGCATATACTATAAGGTGTAGTACAGCTACTACGGGGCGTACTAACATCTTTTGTTGCCCAAAAGCTATACGCAGCATATTCTGTAGGCGTTCGCGTTTGTGGTCGGTTACTACCTCAGGGCGACCTAAACGTATGTTGCGTATGAGTTTGCGTATATTATAAATGAAAAAGCCTCCTCCTATACAGAGAAGTATCGCAAATACTATGTTAGGGAGGAAGCTCATTATACGTTTATATTATTCTGATTTTTCTTCGTCTTGAGGTTCGTATACTTTAGCTTTTTTGCCAAAGATAGAGAAATGTACGTAGCGCTTAGGATTTAGGCGGAAGTCTTGTAGTAATAGCTCTAACTGTTTAGCAGACTTGTCTAAGTCTTTGTATAGCGCTTCGTCTTTCATCAGTTTGCCTATAGTGCCTTTGCCTCCTTCTATATCAGCTAAAAGGGTATTGAGGTTGTTGAGAGTAGTTTGTGCCTCGGCTATAACTTTGTTAAGTTCAGCTTCTGATAGTTCGCCAGATACTTTAGCTAAATCAGTGGTGATTTTATTAGCGTTTTGTAGGGTAGAGCGCAGGTTGCTTTGGCTGTCAGCTAATAATTTATTGAGGGTAACTGATGCTTGGTTGAGGTTGCGCATAGTAGCACTGATTTCAGCTATAGCTACTTTTAGGTCGTTAGAGGTTTTAGCATCTAAAATCTTATTTACACCAGTAAGGGTAGTGTCAGCCTGATTGAGTAAGTGGTTCAGTTTTTCTTGAGTAGGCTTGATAGAAGATGAGATAGACGCAAGCATATCTTCTTGAATACGCGCTTCGAGCACATCGCCTGATACCGCTATAGGGGCATTGTCAAAAGCTGGGATAATCTGAAGCCCAGCACCGCCCAACAAACTGTTGTACAACTCGGCTATACTATTTTTAGAGAATGAAAAATCGTCAGAGCACTCCATAGTGATTTTGATTTTTGCTGTTTTCTCTTCTAAATCAACAGCTTCAACACTACCTACCTTTACTCCGTTTACAGTTATTTGAGTACCTGTTTTTAATCCGCCTGAATGAGGAAAGTAAGCGTAATAGGTATTGGTTTTCTTGAATATAGATTTTGATTTTAGGAAGTTAAATCCTACGAAAAAAGCAGCAATACCTGCTATTACTATAATGGCTGTTTTTACTTCTTTTGATAATTTCATCAGTTTTTATTTATAGGTTCTATTTTTCTATTTGTTTAGCTTTCTCTATAGTGATTCGTTTCCCGCGATGAAAAGCTGCTATGTAAGCATCTTTGTAACCTTTTTTTTTAGCTTGGCTCAGTAGGGTGAGAGCCTCTTTGTGTCGTTTAGCATCGCCGTAATAATACACATATACCTTGCCGTCTTTTTCTGTTGAAATAGGCGAGAGCCCTTTGAAGTTAAACGGCTTAGCTTCTAAGCGTTTAGGGCTAGACGAAATTTGTATTTTGTAGGATACGGCTTCCTTTTCGGTAGGGCGATTGGCGGGCTGCTTTCTGCCTGTGCCGTGTACTGATACAGTGTCGCTAGGCGCTACGTATGAACTTTGCCCTTGTATCCATTTTTTATAGGTTAGGATAGCTGTAGCAATGTTTTCGGCAAACTCTTCTTGTCCTTTTTCTGAGGTTAAGAATTTTCGCTCTTCGTTATTAGTAAGAAAGGCCGTCTCGATAAGGATACTTGGCATATAGGTTTGGTGGAGCACGATGAAGCCTGCTTGGCGCACACCTCTGTTAGCGCGCTTCATAACTCCTGTTAGCTGACTTTGCACTATCTTAGCCAATTGTATGCTTTGCTCCAAAAACTCTTCTTGCATAATAGAGAGCCCAATAATCGACTCAGGAGAGTTGATGTTGTACTGGGCGTACTTCTTTTTGTAATCGTCTTCTAAATAGATTACTGAGTTTTCAGCCTTAGCTACCTCGAAGTTTTGTTCGTTAGCATTTAATCCTAATACGTAGGTTTCAGCCCCTTCTACTTGTGTTTCGTGGGCGTTGCAGTGTATTGATACGAATACATCTGCTTTGTTTTTGTTGGCGATAGCTCCTCGCTCGTATAGGTCAATAAGCTCATCGGTTTTGCGGGTGTAAATAACCTTGATGTCAGGGTGAGCTTCTAATTTCTTTCCTACCAGAAGGGCTATTTTTAGCACAACATCTTTCTCATAAATAGTTTTATTCACTACCTTACCAGGGTCTTTTCCTCCGTGCCCTGCGTCTAAAACTACTTTGAAAACAGGTGTCTTCTGAGCATACCCACTCAGGGGAATAACCCAGCATAACCAGAAAAGTATGAGACGTAAAAGTTTCATCAATTAGTTTTTTGTTTTAATTGGCGGCAAAGATAGCGGTTTTAGCTTACAATGCCAAACTTCCCTACATATTTAACTGATTATTAACGCTTCAAATTCTTCTTCATTTATCATTTTTACCCCTAAACTTTCGGCTTTTTCTTTTTTGCTAGGCCCCATATTATCGCCTACTATTACATAGCTGGTTTTAGATGAGATAGACGAACCTACTTTGCCACCGTGTTGCTCTATAAGAGTTTTGAGTTCATCGCGTGAGTGTAGGTGGAATACCCCTGACACTACAAAAGTGAGACCTTTTAGCTTGTCAGTCTGCCCTTCGGTAGCCTGCTCGCTTAGTGCAAACTGTAGTCCGTAGCCTTTAAGACGCTCTATAAGGGCACGGTTATAAGCATCGGCAAAGAAACTCACTACACTGCTAGCTATCTGGTTGCCTATTTCGTCTACTTCTATTAGCTGCTCAATAGTAGCTGCTTCAAGGGCTTCTATGGTTTTGTAGTGGCGTGCCAATTTCTTGGCTACGGTCTCGCCTACATATCTGATACCTAAGGCAAAAAGTACCCTCTCGAACGGTATTTCTTTTGACTTTTCGATGCCTTTTACTATGTTTTCGGCACTCTTTTGTGCCATACGCTCTAAAGGAAGGAGTTTGGCAACGGTTACTTCGTAGAGGTCGGCGTAGGTGTGTATGATACCTGCCTTAAAGAGTAACTCTACCGTCTCTTCGCCTAAGCCCTCTATGTCCATTGCTTTGCGCGAAATAAAGTGCTGTATCTTGCCTGTGATTTGGGGCGGACAGCTATTGCTATTGGGGCAGTAGTGTTGCGCTTCGCCTTCGTTGCGCACTAAGGCGGTACCACATTCAGGGCAATGGGTGATGTATTGGACTTTTTGCGCATTGGCTTCGCGTTTTTCTAAGTTCACCCCTACTATTTTAGGGATAATCTCTCCGCCTTTTTCTACATATACTGAATCGCCTATGTGTATGTCGAGTTTTTCTATTTGGTCGGCATTGTGCAGCGAGGCGCGCTTCACGATAGTGCCGGCTAAAAGTACCGGCTGCAAGTTGGCCACAGGCGTAATAGCCCCTGTGCGACCCACTTGGTAAGAGATACTCTCTAAAAGGGTATCTACCTGCTCGGCTTTGAACTTATAAGCCATCGCCCAGCGCGGAGATTTAGAGGTGTAGCCTAATTCTTCTTGCTGTGCTATGCTGTCTACTTTCACCACTACACCGTCGGTTTCGTAGGGTAGAGTGTGGCGCTTGCTATCCCATTCGTTGATAAAGTCCATAACTTCGGCAGTTGAATGGCATAGTTTAGAGATGTTGGGCACTTTGAACCCCCAAGCACGTGCTTTTTCTAAGCTCTCGAACTGGCTTTTTATTCCTGTTTCGCCTACTAAAAAGTATAAAAGGCAGTCTAAGCCGCGTTTAGCTACTTCGGCAGTGTCTTGCAGTTTGAGACTTCCGCTAGCGGTATTGCGCGGATTCATAAAAGGGTCTTCGCCTGCAGCAACCCGCTCTTGGTTGAGCGCTTCAAAAGCTTTTTTGGGCATCACTATTTCGCCGCGGATATAGAAACGCTCAGGATAATCGCCTTTTAGCTGTAGAGGCACTGAACCGATAGTACGCACATTGGCTGTAATATCGTCTCCTTGAATACCATCGCCACGGGTAGTAGCTTGCTTGAGTTTACCATTTTCGTAGAGCAAATCAATAGAAGCACCGTCATACTTTAGTTCGCAGGTGAAGTTGATTTGGTCCCTGCCTAAAGTCTTGATGATACGTTGTTCCCATTCTTCTAAATCTTCTTTAGAATAAGAGTTGTCTAACGAGTACATACGATATTCGTGCACCACTGTAGGGAAGTTTTTGGTAATAGTACCCCCTACGCGTACCGTAGGCGAGTTCTCGTCGTAATACTCGGGGTGCGCTTGCTCTAATGCCTGTAGCTCTTTGAGTTTTTGGTCGAACTCAAAGTCGGAAATAGTAGGCGTGTCGAGCACGTAATAATTGTAATTATGCTGATTAAGCTCCTCGCGAAGCTGCTGTATTTTTTCTTTCATTTCTATACACTATACTTTTGTCTTTATCGTAAGATACGGTCTGGTTCTTTGTTTTTCTCCCATTTTAGGTCAGAAAGCATTGACGCTTTGATACCAATAAAGAAGTACCAAGAGGTGCGGTAACCAAAAGGGGTGAATTGAAAACTCATTTTGAAACTGTTTAGGTCGCGCTCAAAACGGAGCTGGGTGTATGTAAAACCTTTGTTCACAAAGTCGTAACCGCTTGAGAGTCCTACTTGCCACTTAGGGGTGAGTGAGACATTGCCCGAGAACATCAGCGAGTTATTAGAAATCATACTTTCGCGCGCTTGATTGCTGTAAGTGAGCGAGTGCGCAAGCGTTAAGTCCCAAGGGATAGTAGCCTGATAGAACTTTTGCTTTTCGTCTCCGTCTTTCTCCTCTTTCTTATCGCCAATATGCTGTACATCATTTAGCGGCTTAGAAGACCCAAATAGGTCGTCAGTACGTCCGCCTGATACATTACCGGTACTCTTTTTATCCTTGCCGTTCTTGTCTTTCTTGTCCTTTTTGTCTTTGTTAGAGAAAGAATAGTTAGTAGAAATATTGGCATTGGTCAGCCTAAAGAGACTACCACCATTATTGATATTCCATTTTTCCATTTGTCGTCCGTTGTTGTCGATAGCATACGGATTGAGAGTTGCCCCAAAATTAACCCCTAATTTGCCGTTGAACAGAGCAGTACCCCCTGTAACGTTCACCGGACTGAATTGCTTGGTTATCACATTGTAGTTAGAGCTGAAGTTGAGGCTGTTTAGCAGCATAACTTTTCGCGGAGCCGTTTCGGCACTGTCTTTTTGCTTCATCTTAGCCTCGAAAGTGTTGGCCAGTGAAAAGCCTATTGACTGCGATTCGTGTAGCCCTGGGGTGCCGTAGATACCCCCCTCGAAGCGCGAGTACTGCATACGATTGCCATAAGCATCGGATATGTAGTAATCGTAATACTGGTCGAATGATGGAGTGTAGCCATAGCTTACTGAAGGGCGCATCACGTGGCGGATAGCTTGTATGGCTGCTCCTTTTTTGAAGCGGAAAGTACCATAAATGGTAGTTCCTAAGCTAGCCCCTAAATTGTACGTCATAAAACGGTCGAAGCCGCTAAGGGTATCGATACCTACCTTGCCAATAGTGCTATTGAAGTTGTTTTTGCGTATGGTTTTGAATTGCCAAGTTTCGTTGATAGATGAGTTGAGCCCTAAGGTGATGTATTTCATCAGTTTAGCAGTGGTGCTAATCGGGATAGAGTGTTGCACCCCATTGCGCGCCTCGTTGAACATTTTCTTTGAAAAGAAAAGGCTATCGTAGGTAGCAAAACGGTTGTCAGCCTGCATACTATACTGTAAGTTCAAACTCTTGATAAGTCCTTTTTTGGTTTCGCCCTCTTTAGCAAAAGGGTAAATACGCTCTACACTTCCGCGCAGCGAAGGCAGGGTCATATCTATACTTTTGGTGTTCGTATTCTGAGAGTGCGATGCCGATACTGATAAGTTCACCGAAGGCGATGAGGGGAAAGTCTTAGAGTATGACACTGACGACATCATCGTGTTGTTTAGGAAGTTAGAGGTATTGGCTTGGTTATAAGACTCTTGGTAGTACCTACTATTGCTTGACAGGTTTACAGAGGCTGAAAAGTTAGAGTTAGGATTTGCCTTGCTATCCTTGCTGTGCGTCCACTGTATGCTGTACATCTGGCTGCCTGAATAGTCGGGTAAGCCCCTCATACTGTAGATGTTATTCTCATAAGTGAGGTTGAAGCTACCGGTGTATCTGTAGCGCTTCACGTAGGCCGATTGAGCACGCAGTCCGTAGCTGCCATTGGTGTAATAATCGGCTGTGAGGGCAAGGTCGAAATTATTGCTAACTACAAAGTAATAGCCTATGTTCTGAAGGAAATAACCGCGGTTATTCACCTCGCCAAAGGTAGGAAATATAAGCCCTGAAGAGCGCCCCGATACCATAGGGTAATAAGCAAATGGGATAGCGATAGGGGTAGGGATATCGACTATATACATATTGCTGAAGCCTGCGATAATCTTCTTTTTAGGTACGAACTTAGCTTTGTATACTTTGATGTAATAATCGGGGTCGTCGAGGTCTTCAGCCGTGGTGATAATGGCGTTGCGCATAAAGTAAGTAGAGTCGTTCTCTTTCTTGATGATTTCGCCCTTTACATTGTTTTCGTCCTGCTTAGTGTAGGCGTTGCGGATAATTGCCTTTTGGTTGCGGTAGTTGAAGCGGATAGAGTCCGGCTCAATAACATCATTCCCTTGCTTGAATACAGGGTGCTGGCTATACTCGCCAAGACTGTCTTTTAGTCGCCCCGCATATACTTCACCTTTTTGGAAGTTGATAACATCTATCCCTGCAGTAATATCAATATCAGTATATTGTACATTGGTTTCGTTGTGCAAGATGATTTCGTGGGTGGCTTTGTTGAAGACGATACTATCTTTAGCCTTGTATTTTACCACATCTTCTAAAGCCCCTTTAGGTTTTTTGATAGTGTCTTTTTTCTTGAGGGTATCGGCCTTAGCTTTAGGCTTTTGAGGTTTGGGTCGCCTGCCGCGCAGTTGGACAGGCAACTTAGGGGTTAAGCTATCTTTTTTGAGAGTGTCGGCTATAGAAAAAGGATATTCATACTGAAAACCGCCCTTTCTAAAGGCAAAAGTTTCAGCGTACCAAAAGCAAGAAGTGATTACTAATAAGCTAATAATGAATGTTATGGTGCGTTTATACTGTTGCAAAGTCTTTTCTGATTAGATGTATTTTGAGGGCTCAAAAGTACGACTTTTTTTTGAATTGAGAGTTATTTTTAGGGATTTTTTGAATGACAAGCAGGGAAGACTGGGAGGTATAGGAGGGCTGAGAGGGCTGTGAGTAGGATATTTTTATGGGTTAGGGTGGTTTAATAGACGTTTATTTTTCGGTAAACCTTCACTTATCGTTCGGTGTTCGTATATTGTAAGTATATCTGAAGTAAAGGGAAGGAGTAAAAGAAATATTTTCTGCTGAGGTCATTTGTTATTTGATAATTATTTACTATCTTTGCAAAAATAAATTAAGTAATATGAGTGCTATTGTAGCAATAGTGGGGCGCCCTAATGTAGGTAAGTCGACCTTTTTTAATCGTTTGATAAAACGCCGTGAGGCGATAGTTGATGCCGTAAGTGGCGTAACCCGTGACCGCCATTATGGCAAAACGGATTGGAATGGAGTGGAGTTTTCGGTTATCGATACAGGAGGGTATTTAGCCGGTGGCGATGATACTTTTCAGAAAGAAATTGATAAACAGGTAAATCTGGCTATTGACGAAGCTGATGCCATCATCTTTATGGTGAATGTAGAAGACGGTTTGACCGGTATGGACGAATCGGTAGCTGCCCTATTGCGCAAAAGTAAAAAGCCTGTTTTTGTGGTAGTTAATAAGGTGGATAGCAATAACCGCCGCGATGATGCCCACGAATTTTACGCTTTAGGCTTTGAGCATTTGTTTTCTATATCGAGCATTAATGGTAGTGGTACGGGGGACTTGTTAGACGAGCTAGTGAAAAACCTACCTGAAAAAGAACAGAAAGAGGAAGAAAATTTGCCACGCTTTGCTGTAGTGGGGAGACCTAATGCGGGAAAATCGTCATTTATTAATGCTCTTATAGGCGAAGACCGCTATATAGTGACCGATATAGCAGGAACTACTCGCGATGCTATTGATACGAGATACAACCGCTTTGGTTTTGAGTTTAACTTGGTAGATACGGCTGGTATTCGCCGTAAATCGAAGGTTAAAGAAGACCTTGAGTTTTACTCAGTGATGCGCTCTATTCGCGCTATTGAGCACTCTGACGTGTGTATACTGATGCTCGATGCGACACGCGGCTTTGAGAGTCAGGATGCTAATATCTTTTGGCTTGCCCAACGCAACCGCAAAGGTATAGTGATATTAGTTAATAAATGGGATTTGGTAGAGAAAGAGAACAATACGGCTAAGGCTTACGAGGCTGCGATACGCAAAGAGATAGAGCCTTTTACTGATGTGCCTATTATCTTTGTGTCAGCCCTTAATAAACAGCGTATTTACAAGGCGATAGAAACGGCTGTGGAGGTGTATAACAACCGCACTAAGCGCATTCCTACTCGTCAGCTTAACGAGGTGATGTTGCCTATAATAGAGAACTATCCGCCACCAGCTATCAAGGGTAAATATGTGAAGATAAAGTTCTGTACCCAATTGCCTACACCGATGCCGCAGTTTGCTTTTTTTGCTAATCTGCCGCAGTACGTAAAAGACCCTTATAGGCGTTTTATTGAGAATAAACTCCGTGAAAACTTTGATTTTAAAGGAGTTCCTATTGATGTGTATTTCAGACAAAAATGATGAATCATCTTTTAGAAGATAATAAGCTAAAGATAGATGCTTTGTGCCAAAACCACAAGGTAAAGACCTTATACGCTTTTGGTTCGGTACTTACCCCCAAGTTTAATGAAAATAGCGATATAGATTTGATAGTGGATTTTAAACAGCAAGATGTATCGGAATACGCGGCTAACTATTTCAATTTAAAATTTGCTTTACAAGCTATTTTCAACCGAGATATTGATTTATTAGAGGAAAAAGCGGTTAAAAATCCTTATTTTTTAGCGCATATTAATTCAAAAAAACGACTTATTTATGCAGATTGAAGTAAAGGTTTGGTTATATGATGTGCTTAATGCTATTGTTGAGATAGAAAGTTATTTTGAAGAACATACTACTTTTGAAGAATTTAAAAGTGATTTGAAAACCAAAAGAGCTATAGAAAGAAATATTGAGATAATAGGAGAAGCTATGAATCGTATTTTGAAGAAAGATAGTGAGATTCAGATAACACAAGCACGTCAGATAGTAGATGTTCGCAATAGAATTATACACGGTTATGATACTGTTTCTGATGAAATTATTTGGGCAATAGTATGGCAGTATATACCAGTACTTCAAAAAGAAGTCTCTAACTTATTAGAAGAGTGAAATGTTCTTTAGAAGAATAAAAAAGTTTTTGTATGAAACAAGAGATACCGGCAGCGGCTTTAAACGAAATATTTTATAATGCGATGCAGAGAGCACGGCGCGAAAACCGTGCTTTAGGGCTTAGCAATATCACGGTAATAGACGGTGAATTGGTAGAGGAAAAACCCGATGGTACCCTTGTGCCTTTAGGGCAAAAAGCCCAGTTTGGGAAAATGATATCTATAAAAAAGGGTGTCTATAAATTAAAAAAAGCGATATGAAACGCTTTCTGCAAAATTAACCTTATTTGAAACTAAAAATTGAAAAATATTATGGAACCATCAACTAAAACAACAAAATGTTTCTGCCACACTGATTTTACGGCAGATGATTTGAGGAGTATTATTAGAACTGTAAGAGAAAAAAGCAATACAGTACCTCAGAAACAGTTTCTCAGTAGTTATCCGTCTGACAAAATAGCGAATTTTCACAAGAAATATGCTAATTATGGGGCAAACCCTATCTACACCTACAAAAATGAGTTGGTTATCAAATACGGAGCGACAGATTATTACTCGCTTGCCAAAGGTACTAAAGTGAACGTAGCACAAGGTGAAACGCCTGTTTTTTGGACGAAAAACAAGAGCGACTATACGGTGTATGGAGACAATCTTTTTCATAATAACACTAATGAAAAACTCTTGCGTCCGCTTACTTACGAAGTATTTGCTAAAGAACTTAACGAGGCGTTTAGAAAGTACGAGATTAACACTTGTGTTAGACGTATACATTTTCTTGCCCAATGTTATTTAGAGACTTGGCGTTTTACTAAGGCGTATGAAGATACTACTAAAGCAGCAGGCTATAAAGGAGGGGCTGACTTCTTAGGACGTGGACTTATTCACCTTACTAATGACTATAACTACCTCGCTTATTACGATGCTGTAAACGCTACCACTTATGCTAAATTGTACAAAAACCGGATAGGTGAGGGAGTAATAGACTATATACGCCGTATCAGTGG
>ERZ773197.1399-NODE-1399-length-16688-cov-9.756628_pt1 | contig 16688 bp, 11 predicted proteins | sample MGYA00580999_ERZ773197 | MGnify/ENA primary metagenome ERZ773197 (study PRJEB29015, sample SAMEA2738166) | human oral metagenome | biome: human oral; feature: human-associated habitat; material: saliva | place: China | collected 2185 ...
GATGGTTTGCATTACTTAGGGGAGTCTTACTATGATTGCGAAAAAAATATTGGGGAAGACTTCCTGGTGTAGAAATCAGAGTCAAGTGCAACGCTTGATAAAAGTAGGGAAAGGACTCCACTGAGCAACCTCTCTGGAGACGGTACTTTTGGCAACTCCAATGGTCTTGGCGATGAAAGAATAGGACTTTCCTTGCTTTTGAGAAGTCGATCAATTGTGTATCTTTGCGTTGCACTTACTACTGGAATTTACACCAACAGCCCAAGGAGTAGCAGGGGAGTAAAAGCAAGACTTCTCCGCTAGCTTAGAGAAATGGTCGTACCATTGCACGTTGCCTTACCCTGGGCAAGGAGAAGCTTCAATGCCCTATCTCCGGCCTCATCTATACGGCTGCCCATGCGAGCAAAGCCCAAAGTCTTACCAGTCATACGTTTGAGTTCCTCTTGAGGCATGGCCATATGTTGCTCTAGAATAGCGTGCATAGCATTGGCAATCTCGGGGGTGGGAATGTCAGTAATCTCTCGTTCGCTCCCTACTCGATAGGTAATATAACTCTCGAGAGAGGTTTCGTTGAGCCAATACACGTACTCGTTTTCCGAGGATCTTGGGTCTAAGAAGAATCCATTGGAGAGGAGTTGTTGGATCATTTTCTGCATTCTCCCCGATACTTGGATACCCCATATTTGTGCTATTCTCTTGTACAAAAGGGTAAGGCAGATAGGCTGTTCTACCTCAATGATGTTGTGCAATTCTTGATAAACAATGGAGCCTGATTGTAATAGAGTATCTAGGGAAAGAGACCCATTGGGGGGTGTTACTTCTGCACTCTGATAGGGTATTTCTCTGGAGTGATTCCAGGCGATAATTTCTTCTTTAGGAGGGGTAATAATTTGCTTTGGGAGGGGAGACTTAAGGGTCTGTATAGCCTGTTCCTCTTCGCTCCCCGACAGGATGGATTGGATGCGATCTTCGATGCGTGTGAGTACTCTCTCGGGATGCTCAAATAGATCTACCGTCCATACTCGCATAATATGCCAGTGAAGCATTGAGAGAACAGAGGGTTGTACGATCTCTCGGTCTCGGGTCGTTTTGGTTGCATAGTAACCTGCACCATCGCTAAGAATGCCCAAAATATACTTGTCAGGAAACTGGGGGTGCACAATGGCGAGGTCTATTCGAAATCCAGAACGTCCTATTTGTAGATTTACCGTATAGCCTCGCTCGCGTAGCTTTTGGGCGAGTTGGGCAAGGAGTGGAGAGGGAGTATGCAGTGCATTCTCGGTCTGATTGCAAATGGGAAGGGGGCTTCCGCCGGCAAACTCGAGGAAGCGTTTCAGCCCAATCACCCCTTCTGCTTTTGTGCGATTTAGGTCAATTTGCTCGGGTCTTAGAGATGAGAAGATCATCATTTCGTAGCGAGCACGAGACACAGCCACATTGAGGCGCCTCTCGCCTCCACGCTTATTGAGAGGACCAAAGTTGAGAGAAACTTTTCCTTCCTTGTCTGGTCCGTAACCTACAGAGAAGAGAATAACATCTCGTTCATCACCCTGCACATTTTCTAGATTCTTTATAAAGATAGGCTCTGTAGAGTGGAAGGCTTTTTCCTCTAGCGCTGGATCTTTGTAGAGTTGTTCGGTGAGAAGGTCTTCTATTAGGTTTTGTTGCACTTGACTAAAGGCGATAATCCCAAGACTTTTCTCCTCGTTGCTCCGGAGTCTACGCACTACTTCTTCTACCACAGCACGAGCCTCTTTTTCGTTGCTTCGGGTAGTACCTCTAGCATACACACCCTCTATGGGGATAAATTGTACCTTAGACGTTTTGTCGTCTACGGAAGGAAAGGTATAGAGTTTGCCCTCGTAGTAGAGACGATTGCTGAAGGCGATAAGGCTCTCGTGCTTGCTTCTGTAGTGCCATGTTAGGTAGCGAGAGGGGAGGGATAGGGCGATACAATCATCGAGGATACTCTCCATGTCATCCACCTCAGCCTCTTCGTCATCTACTTGATTGCGTGCAAAGAAACTTGTTGGAGGCATCTGTTTGGGATCGCCTACCACTACAAGGCTTTTCCCTCTAGCTATAGCACCTACAGCCTCACTAGTTGGCATTTGGGAGGCTTCGTCGAAGATAACAAGATCGAATTTCTCCCCTTTGAGGTCAATGTATTGGGCTACAGATAGTGGACTCATAAGCATGCACGGGCAAAGTCTAGGTAGGAGGTGAGGGATCTGATCAATGATTTTTCTGATGGATGTCCCTCGTCCATGATTGCCAATATTGCGCTTGAGGATACCTACCTCGCTACTGCTCCCCGCAGCACCCGAGAGCTTGGCAATGGGGTGAGCTAGGCGGCAGTAGAGCTCTTTTTGAGTAAGTTCTTGAAACTCTCTGGAGAGTTGTTTGTAGTTTTTGATTGAATCCTCAAAAATGGCTCCACTGAAGTGTCTAAGCGATTCTTCTTGATCAATGATGTCTTCTGCGAGTTGTTTGAGAGCTCCCTTGGTCACCTTCTCTGCGAGTCGTTGTCCGTTGAGAGATTCGTCTGCCTCAAGAGCTTCGATGGCAAAGCCTAGCCCCAGAGAAGAAAGTCGCTGGCGCTCCCTGCACCAGAGTGCCCAATCTTTTATTTCGTTGTAATGCAGGAGGTATTGCTCCATCTCGTGTATCTCTTGGGAGAGGGGAGCTGTTGTGAGTCTTTCTTGTACGAAGAATGCATCCACATGCGATCTTAGTTCTTTGGCTTTTGTATACAGAGATACAATCTCCCCTAGGAGTGAAGATAACTCGGTGGAGGGATGGGAGAGAAGTGGTACTAGTTGTGTATTTGCTAAGGAAAGTACAGAAGACGTCTCTAGGCCTAGTGCTGGAGCATAGGAGAGAAGGGCTTGATACAACCTCTCGGCACTCTCTGATGCTTGCTGCATAGCAGCCCAGTCTTCTGCCTTTTCATGCCCAATAGTGCCAAAAATAGGTTCTAAAGGGGTAGTAAAGAGTTGTGATGCGGACAATTCTTCTCTGTATTGCGAGAGTTGATTCACAAGCGAAGGAATATGTTGCTCCTCGAAGTCTCTCCGATATACTCGCATTTTTCGCAAGAATGATTTGGTCGCAAAGAGCCTGGGCAACAGCCATTTTGCCTGTATTCCTTTCCACTCCTCTTGCAATTCGTTTGCATTGAGAGAGAGTACTTGCGGACTATATTCTTTTTGCAAGTTTTGGGCTAGCTCTTGAGTCTTTTCTCCGTGATTTAGAGCAAAGCGTAGTGCTTGGAGTTTATGGCTTTCTTGCACTATTTGTGCCAGATCTGCGGAGTAGTACCTAATACCTTGCATAGCTTCTGCAAGGAGTGCTAGGGCTGTAACCCCTAAAAATGAGGTTTGAGTGGGGAGGTAGGTTAGCCCTTCAAAGTGCACGATACAGCTCTCCAGAGAGGAGAGTGTTGCGCTGTACTCTGTGAGTGTTTGGCGTACAAGAGGGAGATTCTCCGCAGCAGCTTCGTTGAGAATAAGCTGTTTGAGGGGATGATGCGCTGGATGACCCGAGACGGAGAGCACGGCATCTAGGCGTATAAGAGCTGCTTGCCAATTCTCTAATTGCACCTTGTTTAAGGTAGTGACTACCTCGCTTGGAATTTCAAGAGGCTCAGAAGGATTCTCCGAAAAGGCGACAATGGCATTGTAGAGAGAGTAGCCATTACCTCTAGTTTTGTGTAGAGACTCTATATGTCGGATCAGCTCTTTGCGTCGAGAGAACAGCTGTGTAGCGGTCTCCTCATACTCTTGAGGAGATTGTATTTGCACGAGCTCTAGGGTCTTTTGCAGCTGTTCCAAAAAGTGTGTTTTGGTAGCTTTGTTGGAGTGAAGTTCAAGACAAAATGGCGCAAGACCAATCTTTTCTAGTCGGCTTTGTACCACAGATAGAGCGGCCATTTTCTCTGCTACAAAAAGCACTCTCTTGCCTTGGTAGAGTGCATTGGCAATCATGTTGGTAATCGTTTGAGACTTGCCTGTGCCTGGGGGACCATGGAGAATAAAACTTTTTCCGAGTCCTGAATTGACAATCGCCTCGAGCTGTGAGCTATCTACCTCTACGGGGAGGGCATAGTGCTGTGGAGCCACACTTTTGTCTACACTGCGAGCGTCAATAGGAGGAGTCTCCTCATGGGCTTCAAGATGATTTTGCAAAAGACCCTTTACGATAGGGTGCTCGGCAAGGAGTTCTGAGTTGGAGTGGATATCATTCCACATCACAAACTTATTAAAAGAGAAGTACCCGATGAGGGCATTCTCGTGTACGTTCCAACGAGTTTTTTGGCGAATATAAGCGCGAGCAAGGGAGAGCGTTTTGACCACATCTACCCCAAATTGGTCTTGAGGTAGTGGATCTAACTCGGGCATATGGAGGGAGAAGTTTTGCTTCAGTAGCTCCACAAGGGTAGTATTGAGGATGGGCTCTTCGTCTCGCATACGGATGCGATAACCACGCCCCGAGCGCACCATGTCAATAGGAACTAGTAGCAAAGGAGCAAAGCGAGGCTTGGTACTTTCAGGGGTTTCGTACCACTCCATAACGCCAAATGCAATGAAAAGCGCATTGGCGCCGTTCTCTTCGAGCGCGGTACGAGAGGCACGATATAGCTCCTTGAGTCGCACATTAACTTCCCCCTCGGAGAGGTCTGCATAAAGTTTATTGCTCTCAAGGTCTGCCAAGAGGATTGGAGCAGGATTCTCCACTTGTGGGTGGGGTAGAATATCGAAGTACTTTCCGGCTTGTAATTTATCTTCCCAAAGGTCAATACGAATGGAAAGGAGTGGGATGGTGCGTTTGCCGAAGCTTAGGTTGATGAGGTTATTGCGAAGAGTGGTGTCGAGTAGTTTCCTTTCCCATACTTGTTGTCGTGTAAGGTTTTGGGGTGATGCGGCATTAGGGTCTACTGTGTAGTGCTCGAGGTTGTAGAGGAAGTGGGTAGAGTGCTTGTGTTTGATGCCTACATAGTCGGTAACTACTTCTCCCTGATTATTGTAGGTGGGGAGAGGGAGTATGTTGTTGAGTCTGCAACGGAATATATCTACAAAGAACTCAAAAGAGCCTCCATCGTGTAGGGTGCTGATCGCATGATCTACGGCGTCTTCAAAACCTACGTTTTGCGAGGAGCTAATTGCTGTAGCCTCCAATACAACAAGATCATTGATCCCAGAGGCACAGCCTTTGAGCAAAAAGGATAAATCGTCTGAGATAAGTGGCGATTGTACCTCATCTGAGAGCCAAGCTCCTACCATGGCATGTCCTGCTAGAAATACGATGAAAGGGCGTATGCCGCAGGCCTCTAGACATGAGGCCATCAATAGAGACAACTCAATACAGTTGCCGATCTTGATTTGCATTACCTTGTAGGGGAGCCGGATACGTTGTCCTAACACCTCAAAAGACGTAGGTGAAACAGAGTAGACAATACCGAGCGATCGGAGAGCCTCGTAGATGGCAGCTACCTGCCGCCGCACCTGATTGGGATTCTTTGTTAGGTACCCGGTGATGGCTGAGTCTTTGCTCCATTTTTGTAAGAAACGTGCTGCCTCAAGTTTTATGGGCTCAATGAGAGAAGAAGAGGGAGTGACAAAAGAGGCGATAGTTTCGGGTATGCAAGAGGTGCCAAGCCACTGGTCATACGCCATGATATGGAGCTTAAAGGGATGCTCTACAGCACATTCGTTTCCAATGTATAGGGCTATTTCTAGAGAGGTTTCCTTTGCTTCTTCTAGGTGTAGTAGTTCCTCAAGATTTAGATCGAGGTTGATTTCTTCTTCTGCAGTCTCTCCAGCAGCGAGCCTTGCTATGTTTATTTCTCCCGATTGTATGCTGTTGCCTTCGTAGGTGATACGTAGGTTTTCCCAATCTTCGCTTCCCTGGTTTTTTATTGTGCAGATGGTACAATGCTCAATCCCATTTTGCACCAGAGAATAATTGATGGCAGGGAAGTATTTTAGCTGTAGAGAGCCATTATAAGCCCCTTGTATGGGGATTTCTTTTTCCATAACAAGTCATCTTTTGTCAATCTTTTCGGTACTGAAGCATCCGCAAAGGTAGAGAATAAATGCATTTTCGAGCCATTCAGACGTTTGCAGCCAATGGCGATATGTTTACCTTCTAAGTCGGGAATCAGCTCTTTTCCATAAACTTGAAGACAAGCATAGAGAGACTGAGGCTCAATACGTTGGAGCAATCTTTCGAAGGTGTCTACGCTCGGACATCCTTTGGCTAACTCAACCAGTGGGCGGAGAGATTCTCCATGCTCTAAGCAAAGTTCATGCATGGACTCATAATCCTCATCTCCTCATAGATAGCTCGCAAGGGCAATAACTAGAATATTGCTTAACTTATGCTTGCAACGACCCACAATACGTGTATCTTCTACCTTAGAAAAATAATCTTGTACAGCCATACTGCAAAGATAGCCCTATTTTTGATGCGGTTGCCCTGATACCGTTGCACTTGATACCGGAATCTCCAAAATAAAATTTTATCTTTGCACTTGGTTTTTGAGTTGGACTTTGTTCAAGTTAGTTGAAGTTAAGCCGATAAAACAGGGTAACCCATAGGATGGAATTTATCAAGATATTCTCTATAGCAAAGGGCGTTATCTCTATTCCCAATTCGTTTTTGGTGAGATCTCGCCTTCTCCTCTTTACACTTCTCTTTCTCGCTGTTCCCTCTCTGTTGTGGGCGCAAAGAGGGGATAAAACCTCCTCTTTTACCGTTGTAGTAGTGGAGGAGGGAACCGAAGATCCTATCCCCGGGGCTTTGGTGCAGCTAGGGGAGCAGCACGCCCTTACAAATGGAGAGGGCAAAGTTGCCTTCCCCTTTCCTCAAAAGGAGCGTTGCGAGGTGTTGGTTCGTATGGTTGGCTACAATGAGTATAAGAGCATTATTAAGCCGAATGCCAAAGGGCTACATGTACATCTTGCACCTGTACGGCTCGATGAAGTGGTGGTCTTGGGCGATAAGCCGCGTAGCGAGTCTACTACCATTGCTGTACGCCTCGGGGAGAATGCTTTGCGTAGTGAGGCCAAGAGTTCTCTAGCCAAGGTCTTGCAGGAGGTGCCGGGCATGAGTAGTATCAGCAGTGGAGCAACTATCATGAAGCCCGTAATACAGGGGATGCACAGCAGTCGCATCCTTCTTATAAATAATGGAGTACGGCAAGAAGGTCAGCAATGGGGGGCCGACCATGCTCCTGAGGTGGATATCTCTACGGCAACGAGTGTTGAAGTTATCAAGGGAGCTGAGTCTATTCGCTATGGGGCAGGAGCCATAGGTGGGGTTATTCTTTTGGAGACAGCTCCTCTGCCCAAATGGGGAGATCCTCTCAAGGGGCGACTCTCACTCTCTGCAACTTCTAACGACCGTGGGGCTGAGGTTAATGGAGATCTCTCGGGGAGCGTAGCGGCTCTTCGGGGATTGACCTGGCGAACGCAAGCCGCTTATTCGGTAGCCGGAGACTATAAAACCGCTAAGTATGTACTGAATAATACCGGTGTCAGAGAAGGTAGCTTTACGGGAGTGCTTGGCGTTGATCGTCCTCGTTTTTCTACGGATTTATTCGTGAGTTACTATTCTTCTCGACTCGGTATTTTTACGGGTTCGCATATTGGTACTCTCGAAGATCTCTTGGAGCGATTTGAATTGGGAGAGCCTCAGGTCTTCGCCCCTCGTAGCTATAAAATTGCAGCTCCTAAGCAAGAGGTACAGCATTGGCTTGTGCGTCTCTCGGGGGTGTACAAACTAAAGCAGGGTGGTCTATTGCGGATGCAATATGACTTTCAGAACGATGATCGGCAGGAGTTTGAGATACGTGTCGGCTCCCTGGCACACAAACCGGCTTTGGGGCTTCTACTAGCAAGTCATGGAGCACAAGCTATTTGGGAATCTTCTAAAGAGCAACCCTTGCGTTTTGTCGTTGGCTCTAGTGCTCAATTGCAACAGAATAAAACGACCAATACCGGTACAGTGCCCCTTATCCCCAATTACGCCGGTCTTACATTTGGGGGCTATGGCATTACCAAATGGGTGCGCCCCTGTTACGAGGTAGCTCTTGGGGCTCGTTACGACTATAAGTACCTCAATGCCCTAGGCTATGGGCTCTCGGGCGAGGAGTATGGAGGGGAGCATCACTATAATAGTCCGTCGTTTTCGCTCTCGGGTCTTGTACGTCCTCTAGAGGGAGTTACCTTTTCTTCCAATCTTGGTTTGGCTTGGAGAGCTCCCGATGTCAATGAGCTCTACAGCAAAGGTTTGCATCACGGAGCGGCAGCGTATGAGGAGGGGGATGCTACTCTGCAGCCGGAGGCTTCTTGGAAGTGGAATAACGAACTTCGCTATGCCAACTCTTGGATACATGCCTCTGCAACCGCTTTTTTGCAATCCATTGGCAACTATATTTTTGCAAGCCCCGAGCACGACCCCAATACGGGTGGCATTGCCGTGAAGGAGTTGGTAGCCGGGGTTTTTCCCATCTTCCGCTATCGACAAGTTGATGCTCGCTTTTGGGGTGGGGATGTGCAACTGAGGTTGCGCCCATTTGAGGGTTGGGAATATACTTTTGAGGGGCAGTGGATTCGCGCTATAGAACGCAAATCTGGGGGATATTTACCCTATATCCCCTCCGATCGCTACCGCCAGTCTATCCAATGGGAGAGCCACGATCTCTTCCCCCACGACCAACTTTCGTTTGGTCTGGATTGGGTTTTTGTGACAAAACAACGGAGGTTTGATCCCTCAATAGACTTCTTACCCACGACGCCTGATGCCTATCATTTGCTGGGTGCCTCGGCAGAGTATACCCACACTATGAGTCAAGGTAGATCGTGGAAGGTATCGTTGCGTGCGGAGAATCTGCTCAATGCCCTCTACAAAGAGTACACGAATAGGTTTCGCTACTTTGCCCATGAGAAGGGGCGAGATGTGCAACTTGTCCTAGGTTACTACTTCTAGAATAACAAAACAAATAGATATACGACAATGAAAAAACTGCTCTGTACGACTTTCGCTACTGCCCTATTTGTGCTCCTGTTTTCCCTTGGTTCTTGTGGAAAAATTACCCCGGAGAAGCCGATAAATCAGGCAAAGGAGCGTGGGCATGAGGTGCCCTATAGTACCGATTTTGTCTTTACCCCTTGTGAGGTGTCAGATACAACGGGCCTCTTTGTGGATAAGATTACGAATAAGGGTGCGTCTTTTACATGGAGTTTCTCCAATGAGAAGGCAAATCATACCCCTCTTGCACTAAAGCGAGGGCAATGGTATCACTTGGAAATTGTGCTGCGTAATGCCTCCGGCTCCGATATCAATGCTCAATACATTACCCCAGAGCAGGCAGCTCTACACCAGTTCTTTTTTATAAGTAGAGAGCTTAAAGACGAGGCAAAGAAAACCTATAACACGATACCAAGTACCATTACTTATAAGTATGCCGAGACGCTACAACTTGAGGGGAAGCGTAACCCGATTGGGCTAGAGGGTGCCTTCTATGTACATCCCGATGCCACTCCGAATCACTTTTTCTTGAACGTGGTGCTGGTACACGTATTGCCTCCCTCGACTAAGATTAACCGAACGACAAACTCTTTTTATCCCTTCGATCAACCTGCTCGCACTATGGGTACACGCGATCTTGAGTTGTACATCCCAATAGACCTACAATAACTAAGTGATAGAAACGCAATATGAGGAGATCTGTTTTTGCGACTCTTTTATTGTCGGTAGCTTTCTCTCTAGGGATCTCTAGTTGTAGCAACGATCCTAAGCCCAATATGTCGAGCTTTGTTTTGCCCGATAAGATCAGCATTGAGATGCATTGTGGTCACTTGCATGGGGCAGAGTTCCATGGGGATCCTTCCTATCTCAATATTGATTTCCCCGACAAGGGGGTACAAAAGATTGATTTCAAACTCAATGCCGATGGCAAGAGCTATAGCATAGCAGGAGGAAACAACCCCGTCCGTTGGAAGTCGAACGTGATTTGGTCCCTGGAGATTACTTGCTACGATAAGGAGGGTAAGCGTGTCAATAATATGTTTGTGAAGGAGGGGGCTGAGGATCTCTTCCAACTCTTCATCACGGTAGACAATATCCGTAAATATATCCCGGGGAGTAAGGTTGAGGGGCCTCTCTTGAATACGACTTTCGAAAAGGTGGGAGCGAAGTTTGTCTATCGCGATACTCATCCGGAAGATCGTATGTTCGGGTATCGCCATCCCGGTGAAGACTATAAGGTAGAGCTCTCTCGTAAGCAGTTGGGACTAAAGGGCTACTTTGATGATCCGGAGTCTCTCAAAGAGAGTAATCCTTTTATCGGGCTCCGTGATAAGCATCTCTCTTACGATCTCCACCTCCGTATGGTGCGCTTTGCAACTCCTAAAAAGAAGAAACCCAATGGCTCTTACCGCTCTGCGTATGCTTGGGAGGAGGCTTTTTCTGCACTCTCGGTTTTTGAGCTGACGATCCCCATTCGAGTGGTGACAAAGCGCCCCTCTGATGATCCTAAAACGTTGGAGGAATATCTTAATGACCTCGCTGCCGAGTACGGAATGTCCCGAGAGGATATAGAGGATCTCTATAAAGAATCGTGGGATGTACCTATAGAGGGCGAGGGGGCTGAGAAGTATTATATGTAATCTCTTTCGTGCCCATATGGCATCGTCTAGATTGAGAGCCCCTTTACCTTGGAGTAGTTTTTCATACCGCTCTCCAGGGTAAAGGGGCCTTTTCTCTGGGCTAACCCTCAAATTCTTCATCCTTTTCCCTTTTCTGTTTAGGGTATGAGGGAGAGGGCCGTGTAGAGTACTAGCAAGGAATGTCGTACCTTTACATACCGAACAATGAAGATGAACGAGAATAAAAACCGACCGAGTCTCCTCACAGCCGAGCGATACCACGATATCAGTATGGGGCATCGCGTTGTAGGGCATGAGAGTAAGTGCCGCCATCTGCATGGGCATAACTACCGTATTCACTTTGTTTGTACAGCCCCGGATCTGGATGCTTTGGGGCGTGTGATAGACTTTGGTGTGATCAAAGAACGCCTATGTCTCTGGGTAGAGGAGGCTTGGGATCATAAAATGATGCTTTGGCAAGAAGATCCTCTTCTACCTCAATTGAAGGAGATTGCCCCCGAGGATTTGGTGATAGTTCCTTTCAATCCAACGGCGGAGGCAATGGCTCGCTATTTGGTGGAGGAGGTAGCTCCCCACAATTTGGAGGGTACGGGTGTTACTTTGGTGGCTTGTACTATAGAAGAGACAGCCAAGTGCCGCGCGTCTTACCGCCTATTGCCATGCTAGAGGATCTCGAGCTTCCCGTAAACGAGATATTCTATTCCCTACAAGGGGAGGGGGCACAGGTTGGCCTTCCGATGGTGTTTATACGTTTGAGTAGTTGCAACCTTCGGTGCAGCTATTGTGATACAGAATTTTCCTTTTTTACTCTAATGTCGTTGGGGGCAATCCTTGCCGAACTTGCCTCTTTCCCTACATACAATATCCTCTGGACAGGGGGAGAGCCTACCCTACATCTTACCGAAGAGGTAGTCGACTTTTTCCATCAAAAGGGGTATAGGCAGAGCATTGAGACCAATGGAACACGCCCCGTACCCCATGGGATTGACTACATTACTTGTAGTGCTAAGCCCGAGTCCTTTCCCCATTTGTGGGAGAATTTCCCTCACGGAGTGGATGAGTGGCGTTTCCCCTTTGGAGCATCAGCCCCATTACCTCCGGCAATAGAGAGCCTTCCGCCGGCACGCACCTACTGCTTAAGTCCTATTTACGAACCGGGAGAAGCAATATTGCAACCCCCTCATGCGTTGGAAGAGTGTATTGAGTATATCAAGCAACACCCTACATGGCGTCTAAGCATACAACTCCACAAAATCATTGGTATTCAGTAGCTCTTCTTGTTGGAGCTCTCTTTTTCCTTCTCTCGCTAGGGGGGTGCGCAGCACGTAAAATACGCGAGGCTGAGTATGCACACAAGGCGGGCCGCTACGGAGAGGCTGCCGAGTTGTATCGAGATCTCTATCGTAAGCAAACCCGCAAAGACAAAGAGAAAAAGGCATTTTTTGCTTTTCGTGCTGCAGAGAATTATCGATTGGCACGCAATGCACAGAGGGCCAAATCCTTTTATATCTCTGCACGCTCTTATCAGTATCCGGATTCCATTGTGCTCCTGCGACTCGCAGAGATGGAGCAATGCCTCGGGCGCACTCGGGATGCTCTTGTAAATTACGAGGCCTTTTGTGCCCTTTATCCTAATGATTACTTTGCCAATCTGGGGAGAGAGAGTTGCCTCCGAATTGATACTTTGCGAGCAAATCCTCATCACTATCAGGTTCGTTTGGCACGCAACTTAAATTCTTCTCGAAGCGACTTCGGGGGAGCGTTTTTACCCGATGGGAGTGCTTTTATTTATTCTTCGGCTCGTAGCAAAAACCCTGAGATAGAGAATAGTGCCATTACGGGGGAGAAGCCCAATGATCTCTATTACATCCACCAAGATGCTCAAGGTCGATGGTCTCGCCCCGATAGTATCGCCGGAGGTGTCAATACTTCCAATGACGAGGGGATGCCTGCCATTTCTCCCGAAGGGAATACTCTTTATTATACGATGGCAGAGCATAGCGATCTCTACGACAAGACGGCCAAGATCTACAAGTCCTCAAAAAGTGGAGAAGGGGGCTGGAGTGCTGGTAAGGAATTGGAGATCTGGAGCGATACGTTGCGCATGGCGGCCCATCCCGCTCTCTCGGGCTCGGGCGAGAAACTCTACTTCGTGAGCGAGGGAGGGTATGGTGGCAAAGATATTTATTACATCAATGTAGAAGAAATTGGGAGCGCCTTGCCTACCAATATAGGTGGGGTAATCAATACACCCGGCAATGAGATCTCTCCCTTTGCTATGGGGGATAGTACACTCTATTTTGCCTCGGATGGGCACCCCGGTCTAGGCGGTTACGATCTCTATCGAGCTACGTTGCAGCCCTCGGGAGAGTGGCTTTGCGAGCATCTCGGCGCACCTCTTAATTCCCCTCAAGATGATTATGCCATGAGCCTTAGCCCTAAGCCGGATAAGAGTAATACGAGCGAAGGCTATTTTTCCTCCTCTCGTCAGGATGCATGGGGGCGCCCCCATCTCTGGGCCTTTACCCAGCCCGCCATTCTTACGAGCCTAGAGGGGTTTGTCTTCGACCGAGATGGAAATCCCATCGCTGGAGCATTTGTGCGAGTTGTGAGTGAGGCGAATCCCGAGACTCCTCTTGTGGCTACAACCCACGCCGATGGTTACTATTCATTAGATATAGAGGGGGGGACTCGTTATGTGCTACTGGCAGGTGCCGATAAATACTTACGTGCCTATTCCTATTTTGAGAGCGACGCAGCTACCGAAGATGCCGTTTACACGGTCGATTTTACACTTGCTTCGTCTGTGGTAAGTGAGGTATTCCAAGATATATTCTATACCTTCGACAGTGCAGACTTATTGCCGGAGAGCAAGGTGGCTCTAGATCAGATCGCTAAGATACTACAAGACAATCCCGAGGTCGTAGTTGAGCTTTCGTCTCATGCCGATCGTGTGGGATCCGATGCCTACAACTTGGGCCTTAGTGATAGACGTGCACGTGCTGTGGTAGAGTATTTAAAGGGAAAAGGAATCCCCGCCGAACAGTTGCACCCGAAGGGGTATGGCAAGTCCCGTCCTAGAGTAATCTCATCGGCCCTTCATGCCCTTTATCCCCAATTCCCCGAGGGAACAACACTGGACGAAGCATTTGTTACGGCCCTTAGCGAAGAGGATAAGAAGGTAGCAGATGCCCTAAATAGACGCACCGAATTTATCGTTATAGATCGAGTAAAGGGAGCTCCGGAGTCTTCGGAGAAGATGGAAGAGGAGAATTCCGCTGAAGTCTCCCCCGAGGAATAAAATCATTCGCACTAGCTCTCTTTTAAGTCTATTATTTGAAAATGATACAATACAAAGAACTAGAAATCCCAGGAGTTTGGCTCCTTACGCCTCAGGTCTTTGGGGATGAGCGTGGATCTTTTACCGAGATTTTACGCTTCCCCGAGTTTGCCGATAAGGTCTCGCCTTGTCCCTTTATTCAAGAAAATGAATCCTTTTCTACGAGAGGCGTACTACGGGGGCTGCACCTCCAACAAGGCTCGGCTGCTCAAGCGAAACTCGTGCGATGCATCCATGGAGAGGTAATAGATGTGGCTGTAGATCTTCGATTGCAGAGCTCAACTTTCGGTCGTCACGTTGCCGTTCGCCTCTCTGGTGCTACCAAAGAGCAACTTTACATTCCTAGAGGGTTTGCCCATGGCTATCTTGTGGTGAGCGAAGAAGCAATTTTTTCTTACAAGGTAGATAATGGTTATTCCCCTCAAGATGAATGCCATCTTTATCCCTTTGATCCCGAGATTGGAGTTGATTGGTTGCAATATGGCGTGCCTAGAGAGCAATTGATCCTTTCTCCCAAAGATTTGGAAGGTACTAGTTTGCAGGAGTATCTTAGGGGGTAGGCCCTTAGTAGTGGGTTCTTTTTCCTTACATCTTAGGCTTGATGCCAAATGAAAATATACCAGTTTGTTTTTGATAGCGAGGAGCAACTCCTTCATTATTATTATAAAGGGGAGGCGCTCATCCGTAAAGGATATCCCTTCTTTTTGCCTAACACCTCGTCCGAGGAGTGTTATGTGGCTTATCCCTCATTGCTTGTGCGAATCGGTAGAACAGGGCGTGAAGTCGTTTCCCGCTTCTCGCATCGTTACATTAATGGACTAGGGGTTGGGTTTGATATTGTGCATCAAAATCTCCTTTGCAACCTAATTGCCGCTCGTCTGCCATGGAGCGAGGCTGTAGCTTTTGAGTATGCAGCTGCTGGCATGATCGAAGATCGCTCTTTAGACGAGGGCGAGTTGCAACCAAGCTACCATCTAGAGTGGAGAGACTGTACGCTGGAGGTGACAGAGACTATGATCCGCAAGGCTGTGGAGAGAATGTCCTACTTAAATATCATCCATGTAGGGGATATTTTGCTTGTCCGGCCTCAAATCTTGCAACATCCGGCGCTGCAAGTTGAGCAGAACTACAGTGTGAATGCTCCCGAACTAGGGGAGTATACATTGCGGGTTAAGTAGGTGCTTTTTCTGCCTCAGTCGGCTCTTGATTAGAGCTTGTTGAGGAGAAGTTGATACTTTGCACAAGAAAGATTTGCTTCTAAGTTGTTGATAAGTAGCGGCATAACATTTCTTAACATAAGAAGATTGGGGATAAATTTGGTCAGGTCGGAATAAAAGTATTACCTTTGCAAACGCAAACGAGGCAAGGGGGCAAGCGAGTCTCCGCTAAATAAGGCTCGGTTGCGATGAGGATGAAAGAGATTTTTCCTCAAAGTATTGCAGAAGTCAAAATAATTTTTGTACCTTTGCAGTCACGTTCGCTTCACGAACGGGTTCGGCTCTTGAGGGGTAGGATCATGGGAGGGGGGCGAGATAACGAGATCTTTGAGAAGCTTGATATATAACAAATTGTGTAGTGCACGCCACGAATTTCTTGGTAACGAGGAATGCGTGCGTGGGAACGAATACGAGGTAAGATTGAACGTTTTAAAAGGCGACCCGATCTAAAGAGAACTCTGATATAGGTGCTACCAATAATAAGGACAAGGACATCCAAGGAGTCACAAAGAAGGATTATAACAAAACAAAAATAACAATGGAGAGTTTGATCCTGGCTCAGGATGAACGCTAGCGATAGGCTTAACACATGCAAGTCGAGGGGCAGCATTATTTTAGCTTGCTAAGATAGATGGCGACCGGCGCACGGGTGCGTAACGCGTATGCAACCTGCCTGTAATTAGGGAATAACCCGGTGAAAGTCGGACTAATACCCTATATTCATCGTTAATCGCATGATTGGTGATGGAAAGATTTATTGATTACAGATGGGCATGCGTCCCATTAGCTAGTTGGTAAGGTAACGGCTTACCAAGGCAACGATGGGTAGGGGGACTGAGAGGTTGACCCCCCACACTGGTACTGAGACACGGACCAGACTCCTACGGGAGGCAGCAGTGAGGAATATTGGTCAATGGGCGAGAGCCTGAACCAGCCAAGTCGCGTGAAGGAAGACGGTTCTATGGATTGTAAACTTCTTTTGTAGAGGAATAATGGCAGCTACGTGTAGCTGAGATGCATGTACTCTACGAATAAGTATCGGCTAACTCCGTGCCAGCAGCCGCGGTAATACGGAGGATACGAGCGTTATCCGGAATTATTGGGTTTAAAGGGTGCGTAGGTGGCGTATTAAGTCAGTGGTGAAAAGCTGCAGCTCAACTGTAGTCTTGCCGTTGAAACTGATATGCTAGAGAGGAGACGAGGTATGCGGAATGTGTGGTGTAGCGGTGAAATGCATAGATATCACACAGAACGCCGATTGCGAAGGCAGCGTACCAGGCTCCGTCTGACACTGAAGCACGAAAGCGTGGGGATCAAACAGGATTAGATACCCTGGTAGTCCACGCAGTAAACGATGAATACTAGATTTTTGCGATATACTGTAAGAGTCTAAGCGAAAGCGATAAGTATTCCACCTGGGGAGTACGCCGGCAACGGTGAAACTCAAAGGAATTGACG
>ERZ773197.1403-NODE-1403-length-16670-cov-26.906169_pt1 | contig 16670 bp, 18 predicted proteins | sample MGYA00580999_ERZ773197 | MGnify/ENA primary metagenome ERZ773197 (study PRJEB29015, sample SAMEA2738166) | human oral metagenome | biome: human oral; feature: human-associated habitat; material: saliva | place: China | collected 2185 ...
CGGAGAAGAATTCGGGGTCGGCTATTGGACGGGGGTTCGATTCCCCCCATCTCCAGTCGCCGATTACATTGAGGCGTCGACGTGTGAGGACTTCATCGAGGTGATTCGCATCGGCCGATGCTGCGGGAACGCCCCTCCTCGTCCTTGGCGGCGCGGTCGAGGGCTGGCTCGTCTCGGGAAGTGTGCCCGAGACGGGCCTCGCCTGCGGGAAGTGAAGGTGGGGTCGGGTGGGCGTTCTTCGGAGCGAGGGTACTCTTGGGCAGAGGACGCTCTCGGACCGGGAGGCTGTCCGTGAGCCGAGTTTACCTCCGATGGAATCGGCTCTTGCCAACCGGGTATGGCCGACTGCTCGGTGCGTGTGAAGGGTCGGACTTTCTGGAGTGGCCAGGGTGCTTCGGGGGTGAGGCTTTCCATGACAGGGCGCGTTCTTACCAGTTTGCCCCGGATCGTTGAGGCCATTCGACTCGCGCCGTTGTCTGAACACCCCTCGCGGGGAACGGTGGGCGCGCCGCCTTAGCTCAGTCGGCAGAGCGATTCACTCGTAATGAATAGGTCGTGGGTTCGATTCCCACAGGTGGATCCACTTGAACGCTCAGTTTGATGCAAAATTTTAACGTATCTGGCGGTTGCGAAGGGTATTCAGCTACGCAGGTGCAGGCAGAAAAGCTAGCCTATAAAGTGTTCAAAGTAATGTATATTAATGCTACTGTGCGTACAGAGTAATATTCACTGCGCTTTTCGAGGTGATTGAGATGGCTAATGTTTCTTTTCGGACAGATGATGAGACGAAAGCTCAGGCCGCGGAGTTGTTCCGTGACCTCGGGTTAGATATGAGCACTGCGATCAATATGTTTTTGAGGCAGTCGATTGTCAGTAACGGTATCCCGTTCACGCCACGCCGCGAGAGTCCAACTAATGCCTTGTCGAGAGCTGAAGTTGAGTCTCGCTCTGGTGCTTCGTTTCGAAATGTCGCTGAGCTGATGGAAGACCTCAATGAAGCTGACTAGCGTCTTTCGCACAAATCAGTTCAAGCGTGATGCCAAGGCTCTTTTCAAAAAGCATTACGACGCTGCAAAGCTGGCGGATGCTATCGAAGCTCTTATGCGGCAAAACCGTGAAGAGCTACGCACCTGCTATCGCGGCCATGCATTGCAGGGAAACTGGAAAGGATACCGAGAAATTCACCTTGAAGGTGACTGTCTACTGATCTACCGCGTGAAACATAGCGAGTTGCTTCTTGTGCTCACTCGAACTGGCTCTCACGATGATTTGTTCTAGGCGTTCCTGCAAGTGCAGATCGATTAACGAGAGAATCTTCCTGTCAAGAAACATTCTTCACCGCATCTCTTGCTATGGATGCAGTTTCTGACATGCATAATGAACCTTATCCAGAGGTTAAAATGAGTGCGAACACAAGTATTCCTGACATGCAGTATTCACGTTTTTCTGTCTATTGATTAGCGTCAATCTCAACGCTAATTCCAGAACGGCGCCGCGGGATTTATGTTCTCGAATTTTCTAACGGCGAGTTTTACGTCGGAAAGGCGCAAAATGTGGTGAGGCGATTTGCGCAACACAAGCATGGTCGCACTAACCACGATGAAGCCTGGAAAGATATTGAGAAATTATGGTTTATGCCAGTGTCCAAGAACAAGGATTTTACTCAGATCGAAAGTGATGAGATCTGTAGATTTCGGGCATCCGGCAAACGTTTAAGAAATCGCGCTCTGAATCTTGGCCACAGTCAACCTTCTAGTCTCGACGCAGTAATACCAGTTGAAGATCAGCAGTCGTGGGTGCTTGGGAATGGACCATACAATTTGCATGGCGCCCGAGAGGGGCTTCTCGATTTTGATAAGAAGCCATCAAAATTCTTTAGACAGATTCCTCATGAATGCCGCGATTTAGTTCTTTCTGATTTGGCCTTTGCCTTAACAAAGCTACTCCCCGATGCTGTTGAACTTGAGGGGAGATATTGGACGATCTCAGATTGCCCGGGGACTGGAGGCGGACGTTGGGTGACCTTGAATACGGGATACCTTGAGTTCATGTATTTCCCGAAGACAATTCCGTGGCTGTACGGCGAGCCATTGTCGAGGCTTGCATACATCAATACGCCCGCCGGAACACTTTTAGATGTGAGGTTTTCCGAAGGAGCTTGGGCTGATTCTTCGGACATTTTTGATGTGCCTGAGGAGGTTGAACAATTCTCAGTGGTGCGAAGAACATCATACTCTTCAACAGATGCAGACGCGGTATTGTTCTGTGTCGGTAATCTTGAAAATTGTGCAGCTTATTTACGGACATCTTAAATGGTGCTAGGGAATTTGCGTTGTAAGCTATGCGCCAAAACGCTTCAGGAATGTTCGCGAAAAACCACTCTCCTCTAGTCAGAGAAATCTACCAATTCTCCCTTGCGATGGGCGTGGAATTGATGCTGATTGACTGCTCTAGCATCTCGCCTGCTTTAGATTCACTAGTCAATGGCTCAAGTGATGTAGATGTAACAACTAGTTTTAAAAATTGTTCCTTTTCCTAGCAAAGCTGGTTTTCGTAGTTTTGCGCTTACTTGCCTGAATTCATGTCCACCGGGAGTCAATTATCGAATTAAGGTTATCTGCAAATCGTGGAACGTATTGGTTAAGCAAGCCGTCGTAGGCGGCTGAAGGTTCCATCAGAATCAGCTTCAAAGATCAAGCCTGATCCAGAAAACGCACCTGTAGCTTGCACCCACGCCACCGGTTTGAACTGTCCTGGGTTTTGTTCCTAGGCGTTTACCTTGTTTTCTATTATTGCTTGTTGGAGGCAGTGTTCGTTCCACCATGGCGGGATCCGTCTTGGTATTTGGGGTTGTAGCCGATGACGCCCGCGCATGACCTTCTCGGACGGTTCGCCCGCAAGAACGCGTACAGTTCCTCGTAAGCCTCAGACTCATCAGGTCGATGAGCTGCCTGTTTTCCAAAGGGGCCTGCGGACGGAGCGCCGATGGAGCCGAGACAGTGTGCGCATTTGCGGGTTCGGGAGGAGGCACCGGGCTGTGGTGCTCGCTGGCGCCTCTCGCGACTCCTGAGCGGCTCGGTTGGCACCTCATTCGCTATGACGGCACATGCTTTTTCTTTGGGGTGCCGATGGAGCGGTTGCGATGTTGGAGGACGTTGCCCACGGCCACTACGGGACGGGCTTAATTTCACGCGCGACGGCTGAAATGCTTCGGGAGAAGCACGTCCGAAGGAGAGCCGGTGTTGCTTGGGGAACACGGAGGCTGGTGGAGGCTTTGCCAGTGCCAAAGTCAGAGTCAGCGCCAAAGTCAGACTCAAAGTCAAACTCGGCGCCAGCGTCAAGTTCGCCAGCGGCTCGTTCGGATGAAGAAGTAGACAGAGGCGCAAACGAAGAAGTAGACGACGAAGCGACGGCTCGAACCGGGAAGGTCCGGGCCGCCGCTCGGCGCTCACATTTCACTCAGTCACGGGCTGGGTAGCTGATCCGGGAGACGTGTCAGCGAACTCTACTTGCGCAGCCGTTTACCGCCTGCGCAGGAGAAGCGCCCAGGCGCCCGCCCCGACGAGTCCGCTACCACCGATCCCTACGAGGATCCACTGCCACCAGTTCGAGCCGCTCCCGTACGAGGCGGAACCGCGCTCAGGATTGAGCAGGGCGCTCACGGGGGTAGCGGGCTTGGTGAGCGCCCGCGTCGTGGGCGCTCCTGACTGTGAGGAGTCCGCGAAGTCCAGACCCGCGACGCCGCTCGACTGGGAGTCGTCGGCGCTGGAAGCGCCCGATACGCCGGAGTCGGAGCTCGTTGACCCCGCGCCAGTCGCCGAGTTTGACGACACTAGCGAGCCGGATACGGTCGACCCACCGGTTACCGGGGTTCCGGTCTGCCCGGCACCCTCGGCGAGGCGCGCGGCGGCCGCGGTCGGGTTCCCGATCGGCGAGGCCGGGGCGCTCGCACTTGCTGAGGGGGAGCCCGTGGACGGTGATCCGGTTGACGGGGAGGTGCCCGGAGCGGGCGCGGGCTGGCCGGGCCGCTGCGCACCGTTGTTCGGGTTCGGTGCGGGCGAGGGATCCGGCTCAGGCGAGGGATCCGGCTCAGGCGAGGGATCCGGCTCAGGCGAGGGGTTCGGCTCAGCGCCCCTCTTGATGGCGTCGTCGCCGACGAGGAAGATCACATGGAGGGTCTTCTCGATGGTGGAGCCGTCAGCGAGGTGCGCGGTGTAGACAAAGTCGGTCGAGTAGCGCCCGGGCTTCGTGAAGTAGAAGGCCTGGTGGTCGTGTGATCCAAAGAGGTAGCGGAGGACTATGTCGGGCTTCATCGAGTCGAGTCGGGGCGTGAATCCCTCGAAGAGGGAGGAGAAACCGGTGACGAGGCGACCGGGGCCGGTGAAGTTCCTCATCGCGACCTCGACGCCCTTGCTTGAGAGCTGCGAGTAGTCGACCCGCTGGGTTGAGAAGCCGACCCAGGGGATGCCCTCGAGCTGGGTCTCGGGCAGACTCCACACACCTTCGGGTGCCGCAGCGGCGAGTTCGCTGTAGCCCTTCGCGCCGGCGGGGATCTTCGCGTGCGTCGAGTCGGGGACGGCGTAGGCGAAGGTTCCGGAGGCGCGGTGGACGGGGTGGCGCGGGTCGGCGGTGTCGTCGACGAAGACCTCCGCCTTCCCGTCCTTCAGGGACATCGCCTGATCCATGTGACCTTCGGTGATGATGTGGATCGCCGAGTCGCCGGGACGGGAAGGGGCGGACGGGTTGGCAGGATCGGGTATCGAGGGATTGCCGGGCTGAACGCCACCGCTCGGTGGCGCATCGGCATCCGGATCCGCAGGGTTTGGAGAGGGTGAGGGTGCCTCGCCGTTGTTCTCCGCGGTGATCGCGCGCAGCGCCGAGATCGCGGCGTCGCCGACGACGAAGTGAGCGGAGCGGGACTTGTAGGAGAAGTTCCCGTCCTTGTCGCGCGTCTCGATGTTGAAACCGACGGCGTAGACGCCTGGCTTCGTGAAGACGTGGGCGAGGGGAACTGCGGCTGCATCGACGGTGAAGCCGCGGTTGGGGTCGCGCGTCGTATCGAGGGTGACGTTCATCGCCCCGTCGGTGACGGTCCCCGCGATGTAGCGGCTGCCCTTGGGGCCGTCGAAGGTGTCGATGGAGTAAACGGCTGGCCCGGAGCGCAGATCGGCGGGCATTTGGGTGAAGTCGAATCCGAGCGATCCGTGCTCACCGGAGGCAGGCAGGACCCAGCGGTCGCCGTCGGCGGTCGTCTGCTTGAGTGAGTCGGGGATTTCGAGGATCGGTTCCCCGGGGATCGACTTGCCGTTCGCGTTCACCTCGAGGGTCACCCGCTTGATCGGCACGCCAGCCCGCACATCGTCTTTGAAGGTCCCCTTGTAGACGTAGTGGGAGGGGGAGGAGGGTGAGGCTGGCGCCTTCGCAGTAGAGCCGAAGAGCGCTTCGATCTGCTTACGGGCCTCGGCCTGGGTGAAGGGGGGCTCGGGCTCGGCGGGCGTCTCCTCGGTGGAGAGTTCGCCGGAAGCGATCATCTTCTCCTTCATCTGCTCGGCAGTCGTTCCGATCGGAGTGAGGGAGGTTGTGGTGCCTTCGGGCAGACCGACCTCGTCATCGGAGCCGACGAGCCACGTGATGGTCGAGGGCAAGGAATTAACGGCTCTCTGGGACCAGGTGGACGTGTAGGAGGCAACCATGTCGAGCCGGTAGACGCCCGCTTTCGAGAAGGTCCAGTTCCAGTGGCCGTGGGAGCCAGCCTGGAGGGAGAGCGGCGCGAGCGAGGGGTCGGAAGAGAGCCCTCGACTCAGGGAGTTCGTGCCGATGGTGCGCCACACCTCGACGGCTCCGGGCCCGGAGGAATTTGCGATCGAGAGCTTCACCTCGTCAAGAAGGATCCCCTCGGGCTGGGCGACCTCGTGCGCCGTGTCGAAGGCACCGATGCCAGCCCAGACGGGACGCCAGTTGTCGATCTGCTCCTGGGGGGCACGCCAGACAATGTCGCCGGGCTTGCCAATGAAGTCGAAGAGGCCGCCCGAGGGGACGACCATGCGCGAGACCTCCTGGGAGTCGGAGACACGCGCGTCGGGGGCGAGTCGGACGCAGACGGAGTTTGGGTCCTTGACGACTTTGCGCCCGTCGACAACAGTAACGGTGAAGATCTCGTCGACACGGGTGACGTAGGCGGCGTCAACATGCGCGTGGTGGAGGAGCTTGCGGCCAGCGCACACGTGGGGAACGCGGCCGTCGGGCCCAGGGGTCGCCTCCGGGTCAGCGCCGGGCGAGCCCGCAGGAACCGTGAGGTCGGCGGGCACGAGGTCCCCGTAGCCAGCCTCTCCGGGCAGGTGCTCGGGATCGTCGGGCGCTCCGGGGGACGAGGGTGCGGCCTCAGCGTTGGTCGAGCCGGAGGCGTCGGAGGCGTACTCCGTGAGAGAGGTCGTTTCTAACGGGACTGCGTGCGCCAAGGGCGCGGCGATCGTTGGCGTAGCAAAGAGCGCGAGGGTGAGGAGCGCGGTGAACAGGGCGAGGAGGGGATGAATCCCGCGGTGGGTGGCGCGCATGATGAACCTTCTGGCGATAATGAGAATGAATTGCATTATCGTACAGGGCTGTCTGCGAACCGCGCAACCTCGAGTGTGAGGTCCGGATCACGCTCGCCGCGTGTAAGGATGCGAGAAGAGTAATTGATGCCGTCGAGGGGGATGCTGTGCTCTATATGTGGGATGCCCTCAAGGCGCGCGTACGGGCGCGGATGTCGAAGACTCTGCTCGTCTACTTCGCGGTGTTCGCGGTCTTCCGTTGTGGACGCGCAACTCGGTCTGCATCGCGTAGCCACTCCTTCTCGGCCTCTACTGAGAGGTTGTCGACACCGTCCTCAACGCGGATCCGTACCGACGCGAGCGCCCTGGAACGAGAGCGCGACATCTAGACGCTCCTATTCGCCTCCTCCAGACCGAGGGGCGGGCCTACACCCACCGCTACATCTGTGAACGGCGGTTTCAAGTGGTGAGTGCAACGGCGTCGTTGTGGGGTAATTGTTCTATGGGTTTGGCGGGGGTTTTCAGTTGAATCGTTGGTGGGGTCGGGTGTTGAGTTGGCGTTGGGCTTCTTCGAAGGTCTTCGGGCGGGTAGGTGCCCAGGTCGGTGCTTTTGGGGAAGTAGTCGCGCAAAAGGCCGTTTATGTTCTTGTTGGAGCCGCGCTGCCAGGGAGAGTGCGGGTCGGCGAAGTAGACATTGATCGTTGTCTTCTTCGTCAACTCTTTGGTTTTGGCTATCTCGGCTCCCTGATCCCAGGTCAGCGTGCGCCGCAGATCCTGGGGTAGGCCGGCGATCATGTCGGTCAGAGTCTCGACGACGGTATCGGCGTCGTGCGAGAGGGGCAAAGGCCGCAACAGCAAGTACTCGGTGGTGCGTTCGACAAGAGTGATGGTCGCGCTCTTGGAGTTCTTCCTGATGATCAGATCACCATTCCTAATGGCCTGGGACGAGGTGCCCTTCGGCCTCCTCGGGCCGATCGGTGATCCTGGCGCCCTCGACCCACGACTTGCCTGACGAACGGGCAACAGTGAGCTTGGAGCGTGGTTTGCGGCTCGTGTGTCCCGAGCGCAAGGTTTTCTCTACTTTGAGTTCGTGACGCAGGCTTGCATGCCCGTGTACGTAGAGGGCCTGGTAGATGGTTTCGGCGCTGATCGTCATGCCCCCATTGTCGGGCTCGTGCATCCAGGCGGCCGCGATCTGGCAGGGGGGCCAGTGTTCGTTGAGCTTGGCAACCACGAAAGACCGGAGCTGTGGATCCTCGATCTTCAACCCTTTGGGGCGCGCCGCAAGGTGCTTGGCCTGTTCGTGGGCTCGCGCCGCCTGATACGCGCCCGGCATCCGATCCACCTCGCGTTTAACCGTCGAGGCCGACGCTCCCACCTGAGCGGCGATGGTCCGTAATGACAGTCCTTGAGGGTGTAAGAACTCGATGAGCTGACGGCCCCCATCGTCAAGCGGGCCCCGTGCCCCTCGCCTCGGGTCAACCCCGCGACGATTCTCGGATCAGGACACCCATTCCACCCACCAACAGGGCCTGTACGAAACGTCATCCCCCAATCCTTGGCTCAGCCGCGAATCGTGCAGACCGCCACGCCCGCACGCCTGTGCACTTGACGGACCGCCACCCCCTGGACCAACAGACCGAAAACGAGATCCCGCACCTCACCAGAACGGCGAAACACCACAGCAACCACCCCACACACTCAAGGCGCTGCACCCACCACCTGAAGCCACCCAACTCAGATGACGACCCTGCTGGGACAGCTTTCGGCGCTGACCGCTTCAAGTCGCTCGCTCGATACGAACCACGTCGCGCTTGCCTACCTGATTCACGGCGCGCAAACGGCAACAGATCGGGGTGAAACCGCTGGTCAGACCCTGTCGATCGCGCAATTGGTGGACACGCTGAATACGCAGATTTTGGATGATGCGCGCTTTTCTTCGTTCATCGACGACAAGACGCGCACGGCAATCACCGGCGTTGTTCTGGATGTTTCAAGCAGTATCTCTGCCGGCAACTACGTGGACGTGAACCACGGAATGCTCGGCGGTAACTCCGTGATCACCGAATACCTGCACATGCAACGCATCTATGTTTCGCCCGGACAGTCGGTTAGTGCCGGAACAGTGCTTGGCGAGGTCGGCATGACCGGCTATGTCACCGGTTGCCACCTGCACTTCGGTGTTCTGCAGAACGGCGTGAACGTTGACCCGATGGGGTACTTGTAAGCCAATGTGGCTCGCTGATCTGATGATTGGCTGAGTCGGAAGGCGGGGACAAGCTCAGCTTGTCCCCGCCTTCCATTGATACTGGCATTTTACGAGGCTTGAGCAAGACCCCTGCCCTCGGACGCGTTAGAATTAACGCCTTGAGTGGCGGGGCGCGGCCTCGTCAATCAAAGAAAGGAGGTGAACGATACCGAAAGACTGGAAGAAGCCGAAGCTGACCGAAGGTGAGAAGCGCAAAGCTGCATTGGACGCGAAGAAGACGATCGCGCGGAACAAGAAGGCGCGCCACGACTATCTGATCGAAGATACGTGGGAAGCCGGTCTTGTCCTGTCGGGTACCGAAGTGAAAGCTCTGCGGATGGGGCGCGCGTCGCTGATCGACTCGTGGGTTGAGGTCAAAGACGGCGAAGCATGGCTGTACGGCGCGAACATTCCGATGTACGCGCAGGGCTCCTGGAACAATCATGCGCCAACGCGGAAGCGAAAGCTGCTACTGCACGCCTCAGAAATTGAGCGGATCGGCCAGAAGGTGCAGGCCAAGGGCTACACGATCGTCCCACTGGAGCTCTACTTCATCGGCGGTCGCGCCAAAGTTGAGATCGCGCTGGCCAAAGGCAAGCAGGAATGGGACAAGCGCCAGTCTTTGCGCGAGGCGCAGGATAAGCGTGAAGCTGAACGCGCGATGCGCGCCTACACGAAGCGACCGAACTACAAGTAGCGTACAGGTAGCGGGTGCCAGCTTCGTGCGTGGTGCGCTTTCTACTGAAACCTTGCGTTTGCTGGCATTGCGCTAGCTGTTGAAACTTCGCGTAAGCGGGGTTATTCTTGGATGTCTGGTCGAACGGTTGGAAGCGGTTCTTCGATGAGTCTTAGGATTTCGTTGAAGAGCCAACCCGGCAGTCTGTTTGCCGGTGAGTTGAAGAACTCAATAGGGGATGATCGGTTTCGACGGCGGTCGTCGATCGAGGGGAAGCGGGCCGAGAACGCACGCTCAACTCGCAAACGCTGTGTGCGAACCAATAGGTGCCGAACAGAACCGCACCGACTACGTTCTCGCCGCCTGATTGCCGCGTGAACCTTTAGTCCGTCAGCCCGGGTGGTGCCTCCAGCCTGGTGTCTGGCGTCGTTCAGGGGGCCACTGGGTGCGGGCCATGTCGGTGGGTCCGCTCCGACATTTCATCGACTGAGCTTCGCTGACAGCAGGCCTGCATGACGTCACAAGCTAAGAAATCAATAGCAGGATGCGCCCGGAGAAGACCTCGGGGTCGGCCGTCGGACGGGGGTTCGATTCCCCCCATCTCCACCAATCACTGCAATCCCGCCACTTTCTCATGCATTCGTGTACAGGGTGGGTACAGCAAAAGCCCCCACCTGCCTCTGAACTGCCTCCCGTTTCTTGGACATCGAAATTGAAGTCCAGGGAATGGGAGGTTTTTCGTGCATTGAGCGATGCGTGTCGTGGATTCCTTCTCGGTAAGGTGGGAGGTACCATCCACGCCGCGCAATTTCGTGCGGCAACCACACCTCACCGAGGAGGAAAACATGGACATACCCGCCTGGATCAGCGCTGCCTGCGCCGTCCTGACACTCATCGGAGCCGCCGTTTCATGGCTCCGATCAAATGTCTCGAAGCAGGCCAAAGCCGCAGCCGAAAGCGCCAGAGACGAAGCGCAACGCACCGTCGAAGCTGCAGAACAGACCGCCAAAGGCGTACAACGCCTCGCCGACACCCTCGCCGAAGCCAACTCAGCGCCTCCCTGGGAGGTGAAGTGGGAGAAAGGCGACATGTATGCTCTGGTCAACACCGGGAATGCGGCACTGAACGACGTCGAGGTCGAGATCGACACTGACAACGAGATCTTCACGCCACCACCGGCAGGCCCCATTGACGCCAAGTCGTCGGTCCTGTTCATGTACTCGAGACACCACGGGAGCGAGATGAATGTCGGCATCGTCGTCACCTGGACTCAGCCTGACGGCACTCGGCGTACGTGGAGACACCCGATTCCCCGGAAGCGTGAACTCTGAGCCCGTTCTCGACGTAGCTGCAGTACTTCTCCGCTACAACACAGCTCATCCTCATCAAGCTGTGCTGTAGCTGCGCGATCGGAACATCGTCCCCCAGCATGACTTGAAGCGTCGGATACCCCAGCGCCTCAACCGCCCTGTTCAAATCTTCGGCGATCGAAAGGAGAACAGACTCCGCCATCTCGCCCCTGCCAGCCGACACAATCACGCGCGAAACACCGGTTGCGTTCTGCTCGCTCATGCCGCGTCACCGCCGTCCCAGTCGACGCGGCGCGCCTGCAGGATTACCGACCCAGACGCCTTGTCCTGGATGGTGAACCCATCCGAGGAATCATCCACCGCCGCGAGCGCATCGGTCCGCTCAGCACGCACAATGAGGTCTTGGGGCGTTGTGCCGAGCGCTGCGGCCAGACGCTCCACCTCTGGCAGCGTCATGTCTCGACGCCCGTTGAGCTTGAGCGATAAGCTCGCGCGGCTCATGCGTACCTGCTCTGCCAGCAGCCCTTGTGGCACGCCGCGCTCGCGAGCAAGAGCCTTGATTTCAGCTGCGACTGTCATCTCACAAGTCCTTTCTACATTGTAGACTAATAACTACTATATAAGTCTACAAATGTAGATATTGCAACCTGTTCTCATGTGACCTACGTCTACAAAAGTAGATATGCTTAATGGATGGGAAGCAGATCTTTGAAAACGAGTCCCTTTGAGCGGGCTGTCATTGCCGTGCTAAAGGAGCATTTACAGAACGCAGATTTGACCATTGACCGACTTGCTGAGCGTGCTGGCATCACCCGCGCACGCTGCTACAAGATCTTCTCCGGCTCTGCAACATGCACTGTCACTGACTTTTGCTCCATGTGCGATGCGCTTGGTATTGCTGGCTCCACAGTCGCCGCCGAGGCTGAGCGTCGCCTGGGCGAGGAGGCGGCGGGGGAGGCGCCTCCTCCGGGGCCGGAATGACACCCCCGGCCGGGACGCGGTGCGCGCAAACCACGTCAGACGTGCTTCCGCCCCTGAGCGCGCCAAAAGCGCCATAAAAGCAGCGGTTTCCGTGCGCTCATCACAATAAAGCTCCCGCGAGCGCCCGCTTTGGCCTCGTGGGAGCTTTGCGTCGTACTGCGTTTGACCGTCTCATTTTTGGTGCCAAAAGTATCAATGTTGCCTCGCGTTGCCCTTCATGCGCGCTCCCAACTGCGAGAGGCCCCGCAGCCAAACGGCTGCGGGGCCTCTCTAGGTTCAGGCACGTTACTCGTCGCCCTTGCTTGCGCGGTCCGGCGCAACGAATACTGCCGCGAGCGCGACGAGGTTGAGCGCTCCTATAATGCCGGCGACTAGCGGGTGGTTCGCGTAGATCGCGTATGCGACGACTCCGAGTGACGCTAGTACCGACACGAAGCCGAGGTACTGGCCTCTCCTCGTGAACCTGTCCGGAATCTCGAAGGGGGCACGCCGGGTGTACGACTCATCTTTGATCTGGGTGTCAACCGCTTTCACGTAGAGTGCGTAGATCTCTGGTGCGTCGTTGCGCAGATCGGCCAGCTCTTTTGGGTCTGGCAAGACGATTGGCGCATGCAGGTGGTTCTCCTGGATGAACGCAAGTACTTGCTGACCTATTTGCTGAGCTGCTTCTTCCTCTGCGGCTCCTCGATCTTCGCTCTCGTGAGAGTGCTCGCCGAGTCGCGCAGCAACAGGTCCGGGGTTCTGGGCTGTGTCTCCGGTAGCTGCTGGCGCATCGCTCGATAGCTCCTGGCTCCCGTCAGGTCGAACACTGACCTCGCTCCCGTTAGGACTAGCTTCTTGCGACGACGCGCCGGCATCGACATTGCAGTCATGCTGTTCTCCTTTCCTAGCCCTTTTTGCCATGGCGCCATGGTAGCTTTGTTTGCTCTTTCTGTACATATTTCCGCAATAGCGGTTTCTCGCAAATCACTCTCATGGCCTGTTCGTGACGCTATTGCGTGCGGGCTGCGCGGGCCTCCATGCGTGCGATCATCTCCAGCTCGTAGGCCTCATCAGAGCGCTGATAACGCGCGGCCATGTCTGGGTCGGACCATCCGTACCGTGCCATCAGGGCGCGCGTCGTGGCGCCCGCCTGGCCGTACCTGGTGGCTGAGTAGTGGCGGAGTGCGTGCCAGCCGCCAGAGTGCCCGTCGGGGATCTCGATGCCTGCGGCGGCCTGCGCGGCCGTGAGTAGGCGCGTGAGCGCCGTGTCGCGCGCGTAGCCCGAGCCGCCCGGCGCGGTGAAAAGAATCGCGGACGGCCCCTCGTCGACGTGGTGACGCAGATGTGCGCGCATCGTGGTAGCGGTCGCTGCCATGAGCGCGACCGTGCGGACGCCCGCTGCCGTTTTGGTCGGCCCCGGCTCCAAGTGCCGGCCGGCGCGATGCAGAGAGCTCTCGACGCGGACGCTTATGCCGCCGTCCTCGCGCTCGAGGAGTGAAGCGCGCGTGAGCGCGAGCGCCTCATTGATCCGCAGGCCCGCGTCGGCGAGCAGGATAACCAGCGCGCGATATGGCGCGGGCATCGCGTCCGCGAGCGCGGTGACTTGGCCGGGCGTGTAGAGGAATTTCGAGATGACGCGCGCCTCCCTCGCGCCGCCCTTGATTCGTAGCGGGCTGGATTCCAGGAGGGTGCGGTCATCGGCGGCCGCCGCGTTCAGGAGCGCCCGCATGGTCTCGTAGGCGTTTTTTCGCGCATCCGGCGTCGCGTCGAGGTCGGCCCACCACTGCGCGAGTGAAGCCGGCGTCAGCTCCTGGTCGCCGAGGTAGGGGAGTATGTGCCGGCGCAGGTCCGAGCGCCGTTTGCGCAGCGTGCTTGCTGCGGCGCCGCGCTCGAGGTCGACGAGCCATGCGTTGGACCACTCGGCGACGGTCAAACCCTTGAGCGACTGCTGGCGAGCCTGCTCAGCCTCTCGCGCCGCGACAGCGTCGGGGTGCTCCCACGTCCCCGCGGCGATGGCCGACCACTGCGCGGCCAGCCAGATCTCAGCCTCACGCTTCGTTGGGAACGTGTGCGGCGCTGAGATGCGGGGCGCGCGGCCAGGGCCGGTGTAGGTAGGATCGTCGAAGCGTGCACGGTAGCGCGGCCTCGAGGCGGTGCCCCGCTTATCGATCGTGCCGAATGACTGTCTGCCCATCGTGTCTGCCCTCCGCGCGCCTGGGTACAAAACGGGTACACGCACAGCATATCGCGCGGGCCATAGGGGATATATGGGACTTATGGAATCGTGGGTAAAACGGCAGCAGGTCGCCAAATTCTGGCTTTTCCGCACTGTCGCGCGGATCGTCAGGAGTATGGCCCTACAATTCCCCCCCCATCTCCACAGATTCCTCCCCGGGCTTCCGCTGGAAGCCCGGGGATTTTATCTATCGGTTGACAGCAGTAGCTCATGAACTGCTGAAAGCTGATCCGAGCATGAGGGTGCTTTGTGCGTTCAGACTGAGAATTAATCATCACCTTCGCACAGTGCACATGCTCCATCGCCTCCGCAGGCTGGACAATCAGGGTTTGCGCGGTAGCGGCCTTCCTCCCTATCCCAGCGCTCAAAGTCCATCTGTGAAATGGTGTAGCCGTCAGGGTCGTGATCTGAACCGATCATGCAGTGGCATGGCTCGTCCCACTGTGAACTGGGGCCATTTTCGCGGCGGATAACGTAGTGGCTAGGACCTGTTGGCATCATTAACTCCTTTGTCGTTAGCCTGGCTTGGGGAATCTGTTGATTCTGGGGCATCGATCTGCTCTGGCTTGCTTCCTTCCCCACAGTTTGTTGATCGTGAGGAAAAATCAGTGAGTGCGTGGAGAGTCTTCTCAGCATTCTTCGCGTTTCTGCTGTTCTGTTCACGCTCGTGCTGCTTGTTACGGAGAAACTTTGCTATCCCAACAAAAGCAGCTGTGGCTATAACGCCAACAATGACACCCCTCCCTTGATACTTTGGGGCGGCTTCTGAAATAGCGTCGCGTTTGATTATGTCCAGCAAGGCGTCCACCCCGCCAGCTGCCTTAGCTTGTGTGGTGAACTCCTGATAGGGTCCTAGGTTACTCATAAACTAGATTCTAGGGTCTGACCCTCGTTCAGTGCAAGGAAAATATTGTTATTTTCTTGGGTTGGCAGTCGTGGCATCTGTGCTAGTGGCTGTTCTCTAGGATGTGTGTAGCAAGGGTCTGTGTGGTGGTGTGCGCGCATGGCGGGATTAGGCTGGCGCTGCTGTCCTATGATTCGTTGCGGATTTGCCATGCGCGACACCAACGCATCCTGCACGTGGGCCGCCTGTTCCGCACGTGGGCCGCCTGTTCCGCACGTGGGCGGGGTTGCCCAGACTCGGAATAGCAGGCCCACGTGCGGATGAGGAGGCCCAGGCTCCAGTTAGCGGGTTCGCGTGCGCATCAAGGGAGGTTGAAGCGCATGGCGAGAGGGATATCTGCGAGTGTGCCATGGTGTTGGACTGCGCGCATCTCGACCTTATGCCTGCCTATGCGCAAGTACCGCTCATCGCGCCTGGATGCTGCCATAGTGCAGACCCAATGACCGAAAATGGCCCAATTTCGTCGGATTGTGCGCGATGGATCTGCACTGTGGCGACGTGACCCAGCTGAGCAACCCGACGCGCCCTCACGAAGGGCAATCACGCAGGACCCAGACGGCAAGAAGGGCACGCCAAGGCACACAAGGGATGAAGCCCAGCAACACGACAGGTCCTTTATCTCGAAAATCAAGTTCCCAGTTTCGTTTTCCTTGTCGACGAGGTGATGCTCATGCTCAGCACATGGGTATGCTTGTCCCAGAAAACCGTCACTGGTACGGTGCATCACGTCATACAACGTATGAGGAGGCAAAGAAGCTATGCCCATCTTCGGAGGCAAACAAATCGCAGAACTACAGCAGAAACTCGCGATTGGGGAACAACAGTACAACGACGCGCAACGCACCATCGCCGAGCTGTCGGGCCTCATTGAGCGGGCAGGTGGCGGCGAGATTACGAGAATGCGCGCCCTCGTCGAGCAGACGCGCCAAGAGCAGGCAGCCGCGGAGAAGCGCCTTCGCGATATCAACAAGGAAGTCGATAGGAGCGAGGCGACACTCGCGCGTGTCACAGCGAAGACCGTGGAGCAGAAGGAAGAGCTGCGCGCCCTCGGGATCCGCTACGACGAGGGCATCAAGATGCTCGATGTCGGGTGGACCGACTACGAAAGTCCCGCCGCCTCGTCGGTCGCACTGAAAGAACAGCTTGACGAGGTTCGAGCCACGATCAAAGAAATGATCCGTACGGGCGTCGCAGTCGATGCGAGTGAAACCTTCACTTTCAACAACTCCAAGACGAAGGGACGCAAGTTCGTGCGCGACATGGCGAAAATGATGCTCCGCGCCTACAACGCCGAGGCGGAGAACTGCGTTCTCACCGTTAAGGCGGGTAATGGGAATGTTGCTCGCAACCGACTTGAAAGAGCCCGGGATCAGATAGTTAAACTTGGCGCACTCATCAACCTCCAGATCAACTTCCACTACCACCGGCTGCGCATAAAGGAACTCGAACTCACGCTCCAGTACCAGAACGCTAAGAAAGCTGAGAAAGAAGCCGAGCGTGAAGAACGCGCGCGACTGCGCGAACAAGCGCGCGCTGAGAAGGAACTCCGGGCCGAACGCGAACGTCTCGAAAAAGAGCGCCAGCACTACCTCAATGTCCTGAAAGCCGTTGAGGAAGCGGGCAACAGTACCGAAGCGGAGAAGCTACGCCAGCAGCTCGCCGAGATCGAAGAAGGCATCAACGACGTCGTCAAACGGGAGGCCAACAGCCGCGCCGGATATGTCTACGTCATCTCGAACATCGGGTCCTTCGGCGAACGTATGGTTAAGATCGGCATGACACGCCGCCTCGACCCCATGG
>ERZ773197.1409-NODE-1409-length-16643-cov-3.268327_pt1 | contig 16643 bp, 17 predicted proteins | sample MGYA00580999_ERZ773197 | MGnify/ENA primary metagenome ERZ773197 (study PRJEB29015, sample SAMEA2738166) | human oral metagenome | biome: human oral; feature: human-associated habitat; material: saliva | place: China | collected 2185 ...
GAGCCAGTACCCACGCCTCTTCGTAATGGGGATCGTCTGACTTGATCCAGAGGTAGGAGTAGCCGAGCGCGCGTGCGTCGCCGAAAGAGCGGGCGGGGAGCTTCGTCAACTCCGACACTTGCGGGTCCTGCTCCGTCGAGGAGAATCCCTCACGGTAATGGGCGTCGACGTCGACGTCGAAGGGCACGGAGTCCGGATAGTTGTAGACGAAGGCGAGGTCCTTCGGAGAGGTGCGATTGACGCGGATCGCCGCGCCGCTTCCGTCCGCGTTCGAGGTCGCGAGGTAGTGGTTGGGGCCGGATAGAGAGTTCTCGGCGACTGTCCAACCGTCCGGTGCGGTGAGGGCGAGGCGGTCGGCGTCGTCCTGGGAGATCGTGACGGTCATCGAGGCGGACATGGGCGTCTCCTTGGTCGACGTGGGGGAAGTGGTGGTCTGGGTGCACGCTGCGAGGGCGATCGTCGCGGCGAGGGCGAGGGCGAATGCCCGCCGGTGAGTCGGCTGCGAAAGGCTCATGCGTCAGTCTCCGTGAATGATCCGCGCGTCCCCGTGCAACTGACGCGCATTGTTGACCGAGGTTTCCACGTAGTTCGAGTTCCCCGAGTAGCCGATCGAGTCGCCGTTCTCCGCGATGAACTTCTGGAAGGCGGTGCGTTGCTTCGGATTCATGGAGTCGTAGGGGAGGACGTTCCCGTTCGCGTCGACGAAGCGTTCTGAGGCGCCGAGAGACGTGTTGTACGCGTCGAGGGAGATCGATGCTCCGGCGAAGTCCCCGTGCGTCGAGACCTCCTGGTAGAGCGAGGATTTCATGTAGTCGTAGACCATCGACTCCTTCGTCGTCTTCTCGACGAGGTTGGAGCCGTCGGTCGTGAGGAAGGAGTCGAGGACGGGGGCGACGCCGTTCGACTTCGCCTGGTCGATGAAGTACTTCGCCGCCTTCTGGGTCGCCTCGTTGTCGACGACGCCCTCGACGATGTCTCCGAAGGGGACGGCGCCGATTCCGGCCTTGATGAGTTTCTGCCAGCGCTCGTTGCGCGCGTTGAGGGCTTCGATGGCCTCTTGGCTGGCGTTCTCCGGAGCGGTGAAGAGCGACTCCATCATCGGCGACCAGGCGTCGGTCACGTTGTCGACAGAGCGGCCGCCGATGCCCTGGACCGCTTCGGCGAGGTCGGCGCGGTAGGCGCTCTGGGCGGCGAGCATGAGGTTCTCGGTCGCGGGGGCGCGCCCGCCGACGTAGTAGTCGTCGGACTTGTCATTCGGCGTGCCGTTGTCGTTGACTTCGGGGTTGTCGAAGCCGATGTCGGTGAAGAAGCCGTTCTTCCCGAGGAGTCTGTCGCGCATGGCGTTGTCGAACGCGATCTGGTGGCGGCCGTCGGCGCCGGTGACGGTGCCGTTGTGCTGCGCGGCCTCGTCAAGGCTCGCAGCGATCCCCTCGATGTGGGGAGCGAGGATTGTGCCCGCCCACGAGCGCAGGGAGGCATTGGCCTTGCCGAAGACGTCTTGGCCGTGGTCCTGGTCCTGGTCGCCCCACCACCAGCGGTCGTGGTTCGTGTCGAGGCCGTCCTCGTATCCGAAGAGGAAGTTCGCGGCGATCTCGGCGCGTCGTTCGTCGTCGGCGCTCGCCTCGCGGAAGAGGCGCTGCGCCTCGAGGAAGTCGGGGTCGTTCGGGTCGCCGTAGTCCGCGGGGTTCGGGGGCGTGAGCTTCGCGTTCGGGTCGGGGGCGCTGGCGTCGCTCAGCATGGAGCCGAAGGCCTCGCCGCCGTCTTGGAATCCGAAGAAGTCGTGGTCGTGGACGCGGTGCCCCGTGAGGTAGCGGGTCATGTCCATCGGGTTGTCCCCGACGTTGAAGGGGGTGTCGCGGGTGAGGAACTGGCGCATCGCGCCGAGGCGCTCCTGTTCCGCGGCCCGCAGGGCCTCGGAGCCCGCGCCGCCGTCGAGGGAGTCCGGGGTGTCGGAGAGGAGGTAGAGGGCGTGCAGGGGGTCGCGGATGGCGGGGTCGTATCCGATGAGCATCGTCCCGCGACCGGCCCACATGTGTCCGAAGGTCGCGACTCGCGCGCCCTCCAGCGATTCGTGGTCCCAGGCGACGATGTCGTCGGCCATCGAGGTGCCGTTGTTGGCGGTGTAGAACTGCGGGCCGAGCGCGAGGTCGGGGTTCGCGATTCCGGCTCCTGCGGTGAGCTGGGCGAAGATCGAGTAGCCCGTGAAGAGGCCCATCGGTCCGCGGTCGCTGATGTCCTGGTAGTCGTACTCGGTTCGGCCGGCGCTCTTGTACTCGTCGATCTGGTGGGCGACGAGGATGTCCATCGTCTCGCCCTTGTTTCCGAGGAGTCCGCCGTGGGCCGCGAGGAAGGCCTCGTTCTGCTGCGCGAGCGCCGGGTCGGCGTTGATGCCGCCGGTCGAGAGAACCATCGTCGTGCCGATTTCCTTGAGGACGGTGTCGACGAGGTCGGGGTGGTCGTAGTCGAGCTCGTAGTCGAGGGCCGCGGCGCGCATCGCGAACTTGTTGAGTTCGTCGGCGCTCAGCTCCTCCATGAGGGCGTTCGCGACGAAGGGGCTGTTGAGGAGGTTTCCGTACTTCTCCTGGAATGCGATGAGCTCCTCGGGGGTGAGGTCCTCGTCGCGCATCGCCCGCGCGATCTCGGGGGCGATTTCCTGCGCGTACTCCCATTCGGCCTGCCCGTCGACGACGGGGATGTCGTCGAAGAGGACGGAGCCGATTCCGTTGCGCGTGCGCGAGGTCCCTTCGCCGAGGTAGGCGTTCGACGCCCCGGTGAAGGCGTTGGCGGCGGTCTGGGCCTCGTCGTCGAGGGAGTTCATCGCGGTCTCGTACTCGGCGACGATGCCCCTTTGGGTCTCGTCGCGCGTCTGCTTGAGGGTTTCGGCGCGCGAGTCGACTTCGCTCTGCTCGACGACCTCTCCGGCGGATTCGCGTCGGCGGACCTCGGCGTTGAGATTGTCGATCCCGGTCTCGTAGTCGGTCTGGGCCTGGTCGTAGCGCTCCTGGAGCCTCGGGACCGTCGTGTTCCGGGCGGTGGCGACCGCTTCCGACCAGGTGAGGATCGCCTGCTTCGGCTTGGCGAAGACCTCGGCGAATTCGCGGGCGTGAGCGCCGAGCTTCTGGACGGAGTCGATGTAGGCGTCGGCCGCGTCTCCGGACCATCCGGGCACGCCGGTCTGGGTGTCGGCGGCGACCTGGGTGTGGGAGATGCGGGTGGCGACGGCTTTGAGGTCGTCGCTCAGCGTCGTGCAGGCGGCGCTCACGTCGTCGGGGAGCGGCATCGCCTCTGCGCCGGTGGTCATCAGCGTCCCTCCATCCGGTTGGCGATGTCGACGAAGTTGGACGTCGACTGGTACTCGGTGGAGTCGAAGTTGTCGATCGTCTCCTCCTGGCCCGCTCCGAGGGTCGCGCACGCGTCGTTGAACTCGAGGGCGACGTAGCGCATGTCCGTGAGGAATGACCTGGCGGCGGCGCGCAGGGCGGAGACCCCGGAGTTGTCGCCGGCGGGCAGGTCGAGGGCGGCGGAGTAGGTGGGGATCGTGGGGAGGAAGGAGCCGATGCTCCCGAACTCCTCGCAGTCCTTCCAGTCCTTGCGAGCGTTGACGCCGACGGCGTCTCGGTCGAACTCGAGGGTCATCATGGCCTTTCGGTCGCGGTGGTCCTGCGGGCAGACTATCGGTCGGTGAGGGAGAGCACAACGACGACCCCGTGCGGTTCCGCAGTGGGGAGGGCTCTCATCGGGTGCTTCTCTCCGGCCCTGAGTGCGAGAATCCGAGGCGTTGGGTCCCTATTCGGTGACGATCGGGAGGCTGAGGGCGGTCGACGCCTGCTCGTATCCGCCGGCGTTCGTGACGTTCGCGAATCCTGCATCGCGCATGATCCCGGCGGCCCGTTCGGCGCGCTTCCCCGAGCGGCAGTAGAGCGTGTAGGCCCCCGTCTTGTCGAGGTCGGCGATCTTCTCCTGGAAGTCGGCGGCGGTGACGTCGATGTTGATCGCGCCTTCGAGGTGCCCGGCGGCGTACTCCTCGGCGGTCCGCACGTCGATGAGGGTTCCGATCTGCGCGGATTGCGCGCTCGACGAGGTCGGGGCTGCCGCGCTCGCGCTGGAATCCTCGGCCTCGTTCGCGCATCCGGTAAGAGCGACGAGGGCGATCGCGCCGATCGCGACGAGTCGAAGGGGCTGGGCGGCGAAGCGGGTCACGGGGTCCTCCGGGTCGTTCGGGAGTGCGTCCGTCCACCCTAGCGGTGCTCGGCCCTGAAGGCAGTTCTGCTTCGGGACCGGTGGGTGAAGTGTCTCTTCACAGTTCGGGTTTGGTCGCTTGCCGGCGCTTCGGATGACTTGGATCGCCGTCTCGACGTGCGTGGCGGGTGGAAACGGGCACCGAGTGTGCGATCCAGGTCGCTCCGATCCGCTCGGTCGCAGGAGGATCTTCCGAAGTCGTGTGATGAGGTGGGATGTGCGGATACCGCCGGCGTCTCTTCCGATCACCGGCCGAGCGCGAAGCGCTTCGAGTACGAGCAGTCCTGACGGCGCCTACTCATTCGCCAAGCCGGTGAGTCGACTCGCGAAGAACTCGTACCAGAAGGGGCGTTCCTCCCGCAGGACGTCGATCTGCTCGTCGGTGAACTTCTCGGGGGAAGTCGGTCCAGAGATTGAGGATCGTTCGGCGATCGAATGTCACGAGCTCCGGCCCGATGATGGCGTCGCCGTCGCAGTATTCGCCGACGTCCCACACTCGTGGGGCCGCGATGTCGTCCTCCGGATCGAAGATCACGTACTCGGTTCCGCTGCTCGGGTAGGTGGCGTCAGGCGCATCGTCCTGCGGTTCGTTCGACATTCAGGTTGCCTCCTTCCACTGCTCGGCTTGACTCGGAGAATGAAGCACTTGCACTTAAGTATTAGACCATTAGCTGCTACGCTTAATTTACCGTGATGAAGGAGGGGGGATGTTCGTCCTCACGATAGATCAGCGCCGATCGCGCGATGGCGCGGATCGGGTGCCCGAGCTTCTTGACGTCCTCAACGAGCGTGAACTCCGGAGTCCCTTCGTCCGCACGGCCGGCGACGAGGTCCAGGGCGTCGCCGCCGACGCCAATCAGGTCATCGAGATCGTCGGGATCATCCTCCGATCGGAGAGCTGGCGCTGCGGGATCGGTGCGGGGGAGGGAGAGCTCGACTTCGCCCCCGATGCGCCCGACTCCCGCTCGGGCAGGGGAGAGGTCTTCGTCCACGCGCGAAAGGCCTTGGACTCCATCAAGAGCTCGCGGCGGTCGATCGCGCTTCGGGCATCGAACGAGGACGCCGCAGCACAGGGGGAGGCCCTCCTCCACCTCATCGAGGTGGTGTCCGCGTCGCGTACAACCCGCCAGTGGGAGATCATCGACGCCGTTGAGCGGAACGAGACGATGGTGCAGGCGGCGGAGGAGCTCGGCGTCTCGCAATCCGCCGTCTCACAGGCCTACGCCCTCGCCGGGCGTCGGGAGGAGCGCGCCTGCTACGGTCTGCTCGACAGGCTCTTGAGGGAGTGCGACGGAGGGGAGTAGTCGATGGAGATCCGCACAGTGCTCCTCGTCGAGTGCGCGCGCCTCGGCGTCGTCCTCGCCTCGGTCCTCATCGGTTGGGCCGTCACCGTCCTCGTCCTGCGTGCCGCGAAGGTCCCGGAGCCGAAGCGGCGCGATCGCGGGGCCGAGGATCCTCGGATCCTCGAAGCTCCTGCGCCCGCCATCGGCGTTCATCGCGGAGGAACCTGGGTCGGAATCCTCGAGCGCGCGGCTATCGCGACCTGCATCGTCTACGGCCAGGCGGCGCTCATCGCGGCGGTCGTCGCCGTCAAGGGCCTTGGTCGCTTCGCGGAGCTCCGCGATGATCCGACCTTCGCCGAGCGCTTCCTCATCGGCACCCTGACGTCGATGCTCACCGCGTCGTGGGTGGCGCTCCTCGGGATGCGGCTGATCGATACTGTGCTCTGAGCGAATGCCAGCATCCGGTGGAATGCGGTGCGCGAACTGCGCGTTTTCGTGACTCGAATGTCTGGGAAGCCGCAGTCGGGGGCGGTCGGTGACACACTTCGGGAAGTACCGGAAATTCCATCGAGAGGCCCCGCCGTGAGCACTGACGCCCAGCGCGCTGAACTGCACCGCACCATTTGGCAGATCGCCAATGATCTGCGCGGGGCGGTGGACGGCTGGGACTTCAAGGCGTACGTCCTCGGGTTCCTCTTCTATCGATTCGTCTCGGAGAATCTCACCGATTTCATCAACGAGGGCGAGGCCGCGGCCGGAAACGAGGGATTCGACTACGCGCTGGCGCCGGATGCGGACGTCGAGGACGAGGAATTCCGCCGCGACATCGTGGAGGAGAAGGGCTTCTTCATCCGCCCGTCGGAGCTCTTCGTCAATGTGCGGGCGCGCGCCGCGCACAACGAGAACCTCAACGAGACCCTGTCGACGGTCTTCGCGAACATCGAGCGCTCGTCGATCGGAACGCAGTCCGAGAAGGACATGCGCGGCCTGTTCGCCGACGTCGATGTCAATTCTCCGAAGCTCGGGAATACGGTCGCGCAGCGGAACCTCAAGCTCGTGAAGATCCTCGACGCGATCGGCGACATGAGCCTCTCTTACGGAGAATCGGCGATCGACGCCTTCGGCGACGCCTACGAGTTCCTCATGACGATGTACGCCTCGAGCGCGGGCAAGTCGGGCGGCGAGTTCTTCACGCCGCAGGAGGTGAGCGAGGTCCTCGCCCGGATCGCCCTCGACGGCCGTGATTCCGTCGGGCGGGTCTACGACCCCGCGTGCGGGTCGGGGTCGCTTCTTCTCAAGTTCGCGAAGCTCCTCGGGCCGGACAAGGTTGGCGGGTTCTACGGTCAGGAGATCAACCTGACGACGTACAACCTCTGTCGGATCAACATGTTCCTCCACGACATCAACTTCGCGAAGTTCGATATCGCGCTGGGGGATACGCTGCTCGAACCCGCGCACTGGGACGCCGAGCCCTTTGACGCGATCGTCTCCAACCCGCCGTATTCGACGAAGTGGATCGGCAAGGACGATCCCGCCCTCCTGCATGATCCGCGCTTCTCCCCGGCGGGAGCGCTGGCGCCGAAGTCGAAGGCGGACCTCGCCTTCACGATGCACATGCTCAATTGGCTTAAGGTCGATGGAACGGCGGCGATCGTCGAATTCCCCGGCGTCCTCTACCGCGGCGCCGCCGAGCAGAAGATCCGTCAGTACCTCGTCGACAACAACTACGTCGACGCCGTCATCCAGCTTCCCGGAGACCTGTTCTTCGGGACGACGATCGCGACGTGCATCATCGTCTTGAAGAAGTCGAAAAAGGATAATGCGATCCTGTTCCTCGACGCCTCCGACCAGTTCGAACGTCGGGGGAACAAGAACGTTCTCACCGAGGCTAATCGGGACTTCATCATCGACACCTTGGCGGCTCGCGAGGACGTCGCCCACCGGGTGGCGCTCATCGAGGCGGACCGAATCGCCGAAAACTCCTACAACCTCTCGGTGTCCTCCTACGTCGAACCCGAGGACACTCGCGAGGCGGTCGACATTCATGAGCTCAACAAACGTATTGCTGGCATCGTCGAGCGTCAGGCAGAGCTGCGCGCGAAGATCGACGCGATCGTCGCAGACCTCGAAGGCGGTGCGGAATGAACATTATCTATGGAGGTCGCGGGGCTGCCTCCCTCGGAGACGTGCCCATCTACAGGCTCGGTGAGGTTGCTACGATTCGCACGGGAAAGCGCCCTCGAGAGGTAATTGAGGGTGGTCGATTCGCGTTTGTCAATGGCGGCGTTGTCGAATCTGGGCGTGTCGATGAATGGAATTGCCGTGGTGGCGTAACAACAATTCCGTCGCGCGGTAGTGTCGGTGTTGTCGGATATCAATGGTCGGACTTCTGGTTGGGGCCGCTTTGTTACGAAGTTCGCGCCAATCCGGAAGTGCTTATTGATCGATTTCTGTATTTCAGTCTGAAAGCGAATCAGCGAAAGATTGTCGCTCTTCAGCAGACGGGGAGTATTCCTGCGCTCAACAAGAAGGAACTAACTGGAGTTGAAGTAACTGTCCCTCCGCTCGATATCCAGCGCGAAATTGTGACAATCTTGGATTCCTTTACTAAGCTGGAAGCCGAGCTGGAAGCCGAGCTGGAAGCGAGAAGGGCGCAGTACGCCTTCTACAGGGACCAACTTCTGAACTTCGAATCCGCCAGGAAGGGGGGGGCGGACGAGTATTCTCGGCCTTCCGCCGTTCGAGGTCGAGTGGGTTCCCTTGGGTGAAATCTCTACTGTGTTTGGCGGGCTCGCTGGGAAGGCGAAGGGCGACTTCGGGATCGGTAGCGGGCGTTTCGTCACATACAGGAATGTCTACGGCGACATCTCTGTTGACCTTGATCAGACTGAGCGTGTTCGAGTGGATCCTGGCGAGAATCAGACTGAACTTCGTCGTGGTGATCTTCTCTTGACGGGCTCTTCTGAGAATAGAGAGGATGCGGGAATGTCCTCAGTTCTAACGGTGGAACCGAAGGTGCCCACTTATCTCAATAGTTTCTGTATTGGTGTTCGATGGAATGGGCAATCTCGATTCGAACCGGATTTCATCAAACATCTGTTTCGGTCGGCAGGAATGCGGTTGCGGATTTCGAGAACGGCGATGGGTGTGACTCGATTCAATCTGTCCAAGGCTGAACTGAAGAAGATCGACGTTCCGATCCCTCCGCTTGAGGTCCAGCGCCGAATCGCTGAGGTCCTCGACTCGTTCGACGCCCTCGTCAATGACCTCTCGTCGGGCCTTCCGGCGGAGATCGCGGCTCGGCGCCAGCAGTACGAGTACTACCGCGACAGACTCCTCACGTTCCCCGAGAAGAAGTGACTCCCATGGCCCACGGCAAGCACATCGAACTGTTCCTCGTCGACGGCGAGGCTGGCGGCATCACCACCGCGGACATCGCCTCGTGGACCGGCCACATCCTCTCCGGCCCGCGCTCGCGCCTCGCTGACCTTCTCGTCAGGGAGGAAGCGCACCGCAACGGCGTCTACCTGCTGCTCGGCGACGACGCCGACTCGATCGACGACACGCGCTGCTACATCGGGAAGACGGAGGACTTCTCCCGTAGATTCCTCGACCACGACAAGAAGAAGGAGTGGTGGGATCGGGCGATCCTCGTCTCCAGCCTCGACGATTCCTTCAACGAGGGGCACTGGGGCTACATCGAGGCCCGACTCGTCGAGATCGCGAAGCGCGCAGAGCGCTCGAGCCTCGACGACAACAAGCAGACGCCGCAGCAGCGCAAGCTCTCCGAAGCGCAGCGATCCGACGCCGAGGCCTTCATCGAGCAGCTCCGCGTCGTCCTCCCCGTCCTCGGAGTCTCCGTCCTCAAGACGCGCCCGTCGACGACTCGGGCATCCGTGGCGAGCGGTGTTGGCGAGAGTCTCGAAGGAGCCGCCGCCGCGTCCTCGTCGATTGACGCGCGAAGCGAGAACCCCGCGAATTCGCCGATCTTCACCTTCGAAATCCCCAAACGCGGCATCCTCGCCCACGCGCAAGTCGTCGCGGGGGAATTCCTTCTCCTCGAGGGATCGACGGTCGCCGGTCGTCTGACGGGGCGCGCGACCTCGGCGGGGACGCGGCGCACCTACGGCGCGCTTCAAGCGCGGTTCGACAAACTCGTCGCCGACGGGACCATCGCACTCGCCGACGGCAGGGGAGTGCTCACCCGCGATCTGTCCTGCGCCTCGCCCTCGGCCGCCGGAGCGATCGTCGCCGGGCGCAGTTGCAACGGGCGGACGTCGTGGATCACGGAGGACGGCCTCGCCTACGGAGCGTGGGAGGAACGCGGAACCGACGCGCTGTTGGGTCCAGCCGAGTAGCGCTCGAGGTCCCCGTTCACCCCGGTGAGGGGGTCGAGCTACCGCACTTTGCGATCGAGGTTCGGCTGAAACAACACGGGGCGATGACGCGAAGACATGGTCTTCGGCGCAGGCTCTGCGTCCCCGTGCGGCAGGCGGGCCGGGCCTAATCGGAGTAGGAACAGGGAACACACCGGTGCGAGACGTCGGCGCCGGAGCAATGGGACCTCGGGCGATGAGCCGCTACTAGCATGAACGTATGGAAACGCCGTCGAAGACATCCGTGCGCAAAGCGGGCTCAACTGTCCGGCGCGTGTCGAACGACGGCGGGGATCCGTCTGCAGAACTACTGGACGCACTTGATACCATCCGCGCCTACCGCGCCTCCTTCTCCTATCCGCTCTGTAAGGTCAACAACGGTCTACGAGGCTTCCTTCACACGCTCTCCATCGATGCGGAAGTCTCTCAACGGCTCAAGCGCATGGAGACTATCGTCGATAAGATCACCAACCGCGAGCGCGGTCTTGACCTCACGAGAATGAACGATATCGGCGGATGCCGCATCGTCCTGCATGACAACAGCATCGACGATCTCCGACGCATCCAGGAGTGGATCAAGTGGAGGTGGGACGGGCAACTTGACCCGCGTCGCGAACGCGACTACATCGTGAACCCTCGTGAATCTGGCTACAGGTCGATGCACCTTGTCGCGATACGCGATGACAGACCCATTGAGATTCAGATTCGCACACAACGCATGCATGAGCGGGCGCAGCTCATCGAGAGCCTGTCACAGGTGTTCGGTGAGAATTTCAAGCAAGATCATGGGCGCTCGACAGTTCAGGAGTTCGGGCGCTCACTCTCGCTCGTGCACCAGCACCTAGACGGAATGTATGCCCTCACCGAGAGTGACGACGAGGCATTCAAGTACTGGAGCGCCGAGCTCTCCGATATGCTCAAGCAACAGATCAGTGGAGAGGAGGGAGGATAATGATGCCGAGCGAAGATGACGTGATCCAGCAGTTCCTTCTCATCTACGACCGCAAGCACCGCCGACTCATCTCCTCAGACTCTTACGGCGAGGACATCGAAGCCGCGACGGAGGCATACAGGGCTGCCGAACTTTTCTACCATGACCAGCCGCACATCGATATCGTCCTTGTCGGCTCGGACTCATTGGAGACCGTCAAACGTACGCATTCGACCTACTTCCACAGTTTCACGGTCGCTGATCTCGACCGGCTCGTCGCTTCGCTCAATCGGGGTTGAATCTGCGGATGAGGACGGTGGGCGGAATCGTCAACCGGTGATCTCCTTCGCTCACCTGCTCGCCGACGCCGCCGTCCTGTCGCTCTCGCCCGCACTTTGCGATCGAGGTTCGGCTGAAGCTACTTCGGGGCGATGACGCGCAGACCCGCGTCCGTCGCCGCTTCGGCCATGCGCGCGTCGTAGGTGAGCAGGGCTTCGGCCCCGCAGCGGACGGCTGTGACGATGTGCAGTGCGTCCAAGGAGCGCAGGAACGCGCCCGAGAGGAGGCCCGCCTCCGTGAAGACGGAGCGCGGCATGTCGAACAGGGAGATCCCCTCGAGGAGATCCGAGACGGCGCCCTGCGTCAGCGCGGGATCGCGGTGGACGGCGCGGCGCAGTTCCGTCTCAAGGAGCATTCCTCCGACGAGGTCGGCCCCGGCCCCGTCGATCAGGGTGGCGAGGGCGGTGGACTCTGCTTCTTCCTTGATGAGTTTCAAGGCGGCCGAGGTGTCGATGTACCACCTCATCGGTCAGACCGAAGGTCGTCGAGGATCTGCTCGGACGAGACTGACGATGACGCCCGCCGAAGGGTCGTGAAGCGGATCCTCTTCGTCGCGGGCTTGAGGCACTCGAGTTCGTCGCGCGACGCGTAGGGCGACAGGTGCGCAATGGGAACGCCTCGGCGCGTGACCGTGAGGTCCTCGCCGCTCTCCACGCGCCGCAGGACCGCCGCGCTGTCGTTGCGCAGCTCGCGCTGGCTAATGACGTTCGTGCTCATAACCTCAGCGTAGCAATGCGTAGCACATGGAGGAAGATCCCCAGACTCCCCAATGGAAAGCGTGGGCGGGACGGAGACGCCCACGGCGCTCGATAGACTCGGCGGCGTCGGTTCAACGGGTGACCCGACTGATGAGAGAAGCGGACGGATGGACTCCTTCAACCCCTCGATGCGCATCGAGCCGATCGTCCTCACCGATGAGGCGACCGTCGTCGCCCAGTTCGAGCCGCTGCCCGAGAAGGACCTCTCCTATCAGTCGGAGGCGGCCCTCGAGAAGGAGTTCATCGCCCAGCTCCAGCGCCAGGCCTACGAGTACGTTGCCTTCGACTCCGAAGCGGCGATGATCGCGAACCTGCGGACCCAGCTCGAGGCGTTCAACCACTACGCGTTCACCGACTCCGAGTGGGAGCGCTTCTTCGCCGAGAAGATCGCCGGTCGGAATGAGGACGTCCTCGACAAGACCCGGCGCATCCAGGAGGACCACGTTCAGGTTCTCATCCGCGACGACGGGTCGACGAAGAACATCTCGCTCCTCGACAAGCAGCGCATCCACAACAACCGGCTCCAGGTGACGAACCAGTACGTCAACGACGCCGGCGCGCATTCCAACCGCTACGACGTCACCGTCCTCGTCAACGGGCTGCCCCTCGTCCACATCGAGCTCAAGCGCCGAGGCGTCGCCCTGCGGGAAGCCTTCAACCAGATCAACCGCTACCAGCGCGACTCCTTCTGGGCGGGCGCCGGCCTGTTCGGCTACGTCCAGATCTTCGTCATCTCCAACGGGACGCACACGAAGTACTACTCGAACACGACGAGGCGCGACCACATCACCGAGGACCGCGGCGGGCGCCCCCAGGCGAAGGCGGCGACCTCCGACTCCTTCGAATTCACCTCCTGGTGGACGGACGCGACGAACGCCCAGATCACGCGCCTCGAGGACTTCACGCGGACCTTCTTCGCCAAGCACACGCTCCTCGCGATCCTCACCCGCTACTGCGTTTTCACGACCGGGAAGCAGCTCCTCGTCATGCGGCCCTACCAGATCGCCGCGACCGAGGCGATCCTCCAGCGAATCCGCACCTCGACCATCCAGAAGCGGACCGGGACCCTCGACGCCGGGGGCTACATCTGGCACACCACCGGATCCGGCAAGACGCTCACCTCGTTCAAGACCGCGAAGCTCGCCGCCGGCCTCGAGGATGTCGACAAGGTCCTCTTCGTCGTCGACCGCAAGGACCTCGACCACCAGACGATCAAGGAATACAACCGCTTCGCCGCGGGCACCGTCTCCCAAAACCAGTCGACCGCGCAGCTCGCCCGGCAGATCAACGACCCGCACGTCCCGATCATCGTCACGACGATTCAGAAGCTCTCGAACTTCGTCGCCGCCCACCGCGGACACGAAATCTACTCCGGGCACGTCGTCCTCATCTTCGACGAATGCCACCGATCGCAATTCGGCGACATGCACACAGCGATCACGAAGGCGTTCCGCAACTACCACCTCTTCGGCTTCACTGGCACGCCGATCTTCACCGAGAACGCCGGGGCCGGCGGGAACATCCACCTGCGGACGACCGAGCAGGCATTCGGCGACCAACTCCACTCGTACACGATCCTCAACGCCGTCGCCGACCGGAACGTCCTGCCCTTCCGGGTCGACTACATTGACACCTTCCACCGGACCGGCGAGGTCGACGACGCCGAAGTCGCGGGCATCGACACCGAGGCCGTCTTCCGGGACCCGCGGCGCATCGCCCAGATCGTCTCCTACATCCGCGAGCACTTCGACCAGAAGACGAAGCGGCAGTCGAGCTACACGCTCGGGGAGAGGCGCCTCCGGGGATTCAACTCCCTTCTCGCGACCCAGTCGATCAAGTTCGCGCGCGACTACTACGCGGAGTTCCGCCGACAGCAGGCCGACCTGCCCTCCGACGAGCGCCTCAGCGTCGGCATCATCTACTCCTACGCGCCGAACGCTGAAGCCCCGGGCGAGACTCTCGCAGAGGAGACGGTCGATCCCTCGGCCCTCTCCGCCGACGACCGCGCCTTCCTCGAGGGCGCCATCGCCGACTACAACCAGACCTTCGAGACGAACCACGACACGTCCGCCAACGGATTCGAGGCCTACTACGAGGACATCGCGCGCCGACTCGCCCAGCGCGAGATCGACCTCGTCATCGTCGTCAACATGTTCCTCACGGGTTTCGACTCGAAGACCCTCAACACCCTGTGGGTCGACAAGAACCTGCGGACGCACGGGCTCATCCAGGCGTTCTCGCGGACGAACCGCATCCTCAACGCCGTGAAGTCCTACGGGAACATCGTCTGCTTCCGGAACCTCAAGGACGAGGTCGACGACGCCGTCGCCCTCTTCGGGAACAAGGAGGGCGGTGGTTCCTTCCTCATCCGCCCCTACTCCGAGTACCTCGGCGAGTACCTCGAGGCGGTCGGCGAGCTGCGCGACTATCCGACCGATCGCCTCATCCTCTCAGAAGAGCAGCAGAAGGCGTTCATCACCCTCTTCTCGAAGATCCTCCGCCTGCGGAACATCCTCACCTCCTTCGACGAGTTCGCCGGCGACGATCCCCTCGAGCCGCGCGTCTTCGACGACTACCGCGGCGTCTACGTCGACCTGTGGAACGAGATCCGACCGCGGATCGACGGCGACAAGGAACTCATCAACGACGACCTCGTCTTCGAGATCGAGCTCGTTAAACAGGTCGAGGTCAACATCGACTACATCATCCGGCTGGTCGAGGAGCGCAAGGCCGCGTACGGCGATGCGAAGGACGTCGAGATCCGCGCCGACGTCACGCGCATCGTCAACGCGAGCCCCTCGCTCTACTCGAAGCGCGACCTCATCGAGAAGTTCCTCGAGACGTACACCGCCGGACTCGACGGCGGCGAGCAGTGGACGCGGATCCTCGAGACCGCGAAGCGCGAGGAGATCGACAGGATCATCTCGGATGAGAGACTCGCGCCGGAGAGGGCCCGGGCCTTCGTCGACAAGGCCCTCGAGCAGGGCTTCGTTCCCGAGGAGGGTACGGAGATCCTCTCCATCCTCCCGCCGATGTCCCGCTTCGCGCGCGCCCAGTCGGGGGAGAGCCGCTCGGCGAAGAAGCAGCGCGTCGTGGACCTTCTCGAGGCGTACGTCGCGAGGTTCCTCGGCGCCTGAGTGCGGTGCCCGTGGCCGCGTCGTCTTCTCGGAGTACGTCCCCGTATATCGCTCGCCACCTCTGCTCGGTAACGTGACCGCAGATGCCGGTGGGTGCGCGCATGCTTGATCCATCGGTAGGGTCGACTTCGACGCGAAGGGGGACGTAGATGCTGAGCGACGCGTGGTTGGACGACGGGTGCACCGTCAAGCGGCCGATTCGGGTCATCGATGCGTCGTGCTTCGTCTCCGGGTGGGTGGACGCGAACGACTGGCTCGTCGGCATCGCGATCGATGTCGAGGGCGACTGCGAATGCCACGTCGAGCTCGATCGGGAGAACGCTGATCGCCTCGTCGAAGGGGCGGTCGCCGGTGCGGCCTTCGTGCGTCTCAGCGAGATCCTGCGCGACGCTCTTCAGGCCCATGAAGGCGAGCCCTGCCTCGGCCTCGTCGAGGAACTACGGCGGCGCGGCGTCGACTACGAGGCGAACTGGGCGGACGACGAGAACTAGCGGGAACGGACGGCCTCAGCGCCGCAGGAGCGCCCGCAGCGTGTAGCCGAAGCGGCCCGTGGAGCGGGCCGACCCGAGGTCGCGCCACTTCGCCCGCACGTCGTCCTGTGCGAGGAAGACCACGACGTGCTCCTCGTCGAGGAGCGAGAGGGGATCGACCGTCTCCCCGGTCTCGCGCGACACGGTGATCGTCCCCGGGAACTCCCCGCGCTTCGCGAGGCCCCGCCAGTAGTCGGCGAGGAACGGGAGCGCCTTGCGGCTCGTGAGCATGAGCTGCGGGCCGACCCCGTTCGGGCCGGCGACGCGGTGATTGATGTAGGGGATGAGGATGTAGAGCGTCCGGATCATCGAATCGCCGTAGATCTGCCAGAAGATCTTCCTCGACACGAGGTCCTCCCAGAACATCGTGATCGCGAGGTCGATGTCGACGATCCAGTGGTCGGCCGCGCGCCGCTCCTCCGGCGTCCAGTTCTCGAAGTCGAGGCGCCGCTCCGACAGCCGGTAGATCTGGCCGCGACGCGCCCTCGATTCGGGGGAGGCGAAGACGTCGGACTGCTGGACGAAGCCGGAGCGGCGCCGCTCGTCGTTCGACTGGCGCCAGGTGAGCCAGGCGACGAGGAGGGCGCACAGGGCGATGACGTCGGAGGCGACGTCGGCGAGCGAGAGTCCGAAGATCATGCCCAGACTCTACGCGTCGCCGACGCGCCTCCGCCCGACGTCAGTCCTGCGCGGCGCTCGGATGCGTCATGTCCGCGGGCACGACCCACGCGTCGAACTCCTCGGGGGTGACGAATCCGAGTTCGAGCGCGGACTCGCGCAGCGAGAGCCCCTCGTGGTGCGCGTGCTTCGCGATTGTCGACGCCTTGTCGTAGCCGATCCGCCGGTTGAGGGCGGTCACCTGCATGAGGTTCGTCGAAAGGTTCGCGGCGATCCGCTCGCGGTTCGGCTCGATCCCGTAGGCGCAGTGGACGTCGAAGGAGACGCACGCGTCGCCGAGCAGGCGGATCGACTCGAGGACCGACCACGCCATGACGGGCTTGAAGACGTTGAGCTGGAAGTTGCCCTGGGAGCCGGCGAAGCCGACGGTGG
>ERZ773197.1410-NODE-1410-length-16634-cov-51.862718_pt1 | contig 16634 bp, 12 predicted proteins | sample MGYA00580999_ERZ773197 | MGnify/ENA primary metagenome ERZ773197 (study PRJEB29015, sample SAMEA2738166) | human oral metagenome | biome: human oral; feature: human-associated habitat; material: saliva | place: China | collected 2185 ...
ACTATTGGGCTTATAGCCCTAGAGCAAACCACCCTTTTGAAGGGTGGTTATGATTGCAACTCTCTAATTTTCTTGTATTTACCTCTTTTTCTTTTAGGAACGCTATCACTGTGCAAGCTATTGTTTAGGTAATATTGAACATCTTTCGAAAGCGAATAGATAACTCTTTTTCTGAAGCGATTAAAAATACTAATTCCTCTAGATACCGCCAGATAAGTACGCAGTTTTCCGTTAACATTTTCAGTGAATGAGTTAGATAATTTCATATCATCATATGGTCTAAGATATGAGTTTAAAATTTCATCCCTCCAGTTAATTAGTATCTCTGTAAACTCATTAAATTGCCTAATTTCGGATGTTTTAAAGGCTTCAAGTATATCGTCATAAAGATTGGTAGCTTCATCATATGAGCAGTCTTTATTCATATTTCGATAAAGCTCTTTAAGACTATATGCTTTAGATAATTCAAGAAAAGTTTTGAATATCATTTCTCTTAAATCTCTACTGTTATGGAGAGATTTTTTGCACCTACACGATAATTTAGGATGCCCAATTTTTTGTAATACAAATCCTCACGTTGGTGATATGTGCTATCTTTACTGGTTATCCAGTAGAAATGGTATATATCTTCGCATTAATATACATACGTAGAAAAAGAAATAATAAAAAATGTCTTTGCATTAATAGGAGTATTGAAATAAATACAAGGTAGTACTATAATGTTCTTATAAAAAGACATTGCAGAGGGAGGTAACGAAATGCGTGATGTAGATGTAATATCAAGGGAATATGTAGAAAAAGAATTGAAAATCCATAATATACCGGGTATGGCAATCGGAGTAATTAAAGATGACAAAATTATTTTATCAGAAGGATATGGAGTTGCAGATGTTGAAAATAAATCAAAGATAGATTCAGACTCATTATTTGGTATAGCATCTTGCACAAAATCATTTACAGCAGCACTTATTGCCATGCTTGTAGATCAGGGTAAGTTGGATTTTGATACGCCAATTAGAGAATATCTTCCAGATTTTAGAATGTATGATGAATATGCAACAAGAGAATGCACAATCCGAGATATGCTGAACCATAGAACTGGTATACCAGGACATGATTCATTATATACAGATGAGATTGATAGAGCAGAGTTATTTAAGCGTATTAGATACATTGAGCCAAATGCGCCACTCCGTACAGTAACGCAGTATAATAATGTTATTTATACATTGGCGGGACACATCGCTGAGAGAGTAAGTGGCCTTAAATGGGATGATATGATTCATGATTGGATATTCAAGCCACTTGGAATGAATAACAGTAATACATCAATATCAGAATTAAGAAAAAGTAACAACATTGCTGAACCTCACTGGAGACAAGAAGATGGTTCTATAAAGAAAATCAAGAATTGGTCAGTTAGCCCAGGGGAACCTTGTGCAGCAATTAACTCTTGTATAACTGATATGATGAAATGGATACAGTTTCATCTAAATATGGGAGAGTGGAATGGTAAGCAGTTGATATCAAAGGAATGCATGGAAGAAATGCATAAATGGGCTGTACCTTTCCAAATGTGGAGCGTTCAAATTGATGAAATTCCTCCTATGCAGGGATATAGCATGGGATGGATAGAGGATTACTATAGGGGCAATGACTTGGTTTACCATGTAGGGGAAATAGAGGGATACTGCTCATTAATGTGTTTCTTACCAAAGAAAAATATAGGAGTTATGATCATGATTAATAATCATAATTCAGCTATTTTAATTGAACAATCAATCTTATATACAATCTTAGATAATGTTTTAGGCCTCGAAAAAACACGCGATTGGTCTGCCTTCTTCGAATCGCAGAAAGGTAAATGGGGAGGTTTTTATCTTGACGAAGTTATTAATCTTATGCCAAATGAGCCTGTTACAGGCACAAAACCATCACATCCATTAGACGATTATATTGGAGAGTATTGGAATCCTGGTTATGGAAAAATTACCATCCATAGGGAAGGCAATAAATTGAAGGCTATATTCCGAGGAATGGATCAAGATATGGAGCATTATCATTATGATATTTTTAAGATGAAAGGTATCAAAATGGATACGCTAGTGGTGACAGCACCAGTTACATTCCATACAAATGCATATGATGGTAGTATAGATAGCTTTAGTGTTCCATTTGAACCATCTGTTTCACCTATCTTATTTACTCGTAAAGTAATTGCGCTTTAGAAAGGAGTACAAAATGACTAGTTATATGTTAGCAGCATGTGTTGTATTTGGATTAGTTGCTATTGGTGAAGTTATTTCATATTTAACCAAGGCAGTTGTTCCATCAATGGCAGGGGCTTTAATACTTTATCTTATTCTGATTTGGTGTGGTATGCCACAAACATATCCAGAAAAAGCCGGATTTACGACGATGGGAGATATGGCTTTTTATATGCTTTGTGTTGGAGTTGGAACAGGCGTTGCACCAGCAGAGTATGTAAAAAATCTTAAAAGTGTTGTAATGGCTTTATTTTCTGTAGTCTTTGCACTGCTATTTGCTGTAGGAATTGGTGGTCTAATCTTTGGATTTGATACCATGCTAGCGGGTGCAGGAGCTTGCTGTGGTGGCGGAGCTATTTCAGGAATCGCTGCAATATCAAAACTAAATGATTTAGGATTAGTTGCTCTTATTGGTGTACCAACCATAATGATTGTGACAGTAGACCCTATAGGACAACCGATAGCCTCATTTATATTAAGAAAATATGCTAAGAAACTAAATGCTGAGGATGCATACTTGCTACAAAAAGTAGCAAAAGTAGATGAGAAGCATGAGGAGAGATTGACAAAGCGTGGTGATGCCTATGGTTCAGCAGAAAACCCAAGTCCATTCCTATCAGCTTTACTTCCAAGTGAGCTAGATCGCAACGGAGTAGTACTTTTAGAAATGGCACTAGCAGTATGGGCAGCAGTTGCACTAGAAACTGTTACTGGAATGTCGGCGTTCTTATGGTGCTTCGTATTAGGAATCTTAGGATGCTTATTAGGTGTATTTAGGCTTTACTTATTTGATGAAAGAGCAAATTCATCGGGCTTTTTAACAGTACTTATTATAGGATATTTGCTCACATCAATGAATGGATTGACGCCTCATGCAGTATTATCTGTACTTCCATCAATAGTAGCTCTAATTATATTATCTGCATTAGGGCTTGGATTAGGGGGATATATTTCCGGTAAATTCTTTGGATATGATCCGATTTTATCAGCTGCTGCGGGTGTAGGAATTATGTTTTTATTCCCAGGCATAAGCATTGTATCGACTGAAGTATCTGCTCGTGCTGCTAGAGATGAAGAAGAGAGAAAATTCATCTATGGTAAAATTGCACCATCGATGTATATCATGGGTAATACGGGATTCTTATTTGGTCTGTTATTTACAGTAACAATTCTGCTACCTATGCTTAAACATTAGATAATACTGGAGCAACGGATATGTTTATAACTCTAAAAAAGATAATAAAAATGAGTGATAAAGGGATTGATTCCATCAGAATCAATGGAAATACTGTAATCACTAAAAAAGCGTATGACTATGCTATGGCAAATAATATAGACTTAATTGCAGTAAAAGATTCAATAATAAATGAAAAATGCTTGGATGTAATGAAAGATCCAGGCGTTAAGGTCGCTAGAATAATTAGAAAGATACGTTCTAAATATTAAATTTAATAATGCACTTTGTTTACATAAGTTATGTCAAGTTGAATAACTATTGGACGAAGTGCATTTTATATTAAAAGAAAATTAGTGCGAAATTTATAAAATTTATATTTGTTCATCTTTTGATTCTCCAATCTTTGGTGCCATAACCCATATATCCAAAAACATGGAGGTCTTTCTTCTAAAAGTTCTTCCACCACCTGACATATTACTTTGTACTTCTTTGCTGAATAGCCAAGCCAAGAAATGCTGAAGCTGTTTAGTATCATTATCTATCTTTGGCGTAAACGCCAACTTACAAGACTTGCAAAACTACCTTTGAAATCCAGATTTTATCTTACCGTGCTTTATGCATTTGCAATTACAAATTGGACAATTTACCTGCTTCATAATATATTCCTCCAAGAACACTAATTCTAAGGAAGATATACCACGTTTTAACGTTGGAATTTGAATAGATTAGAAACTTTATATCAACACTTTTTGTCCTATAGCCCTCTTTTTTCTTTGCCATAATAAATAGCCTCCTATGGTATTTTTATTCTACCATATAAGGCTTGTTTTTAATTTACAGAAGTTTTATCACACTCTCATTTTTGTTGGAAAGTATCAGAGGAAGACCAGCCATGAATCATCAGCTGACAATCGATATGGCAAAGCAGTTATGCATGATTCAAAGAACTGAGCTGGGTCAAATGTTTAGAAAGTATTTTATTCAAATTGAAGAGCAATGGAACTCTCCGGAAGCAGTAATGGCTAGAGTTTTACAATTTGTCAATAAGAAACTGGCAGTTGTTGAAAAGGAAAATTTAGAACTTCTAAATACACTGGCGCTTAAGTCGCAGCAAATTGATGAGATGAAAACGAAGGTTAGTTATTACGATGTTGTCATTAACTGTAAGGAGCTTCTTTCAATGAGGGCAATCGCAAAAGACTATGGGAAATCTGCTCAATGGATGAATAATTTCTTACATGATTTAGGAGATCAATTCAAGCAGTCAGATATTTGGCCATTGTATCAAAAGTATGCAGATATGTATACTTTTGATACAATGCCCTGCGCACGGTGGTGTAGAAAAGTGCTTAAAATAAAGGCTTTCAGCAGATTTGGACGGTCTGCCGAAAGCCTTCTTTTTGTTTATGACTTTATTCTGAAACGAGCGTCTGTAGATTTGAACCCGACCACCGTTTCAATTTCGATGGGTTCAAAAATCAAGTGAACCTGCAAGGAAAAATAAAATGGTTATGCGACTTCTTAAACGCCTAACGGAAGAGTGCCTTGCTGCGCTGTCATCGGTTCATCATCCAGGATGTGCGAACTGACGATGCGGCTGCCTGCGTACATCAGATACTTTACGCCGCTTGCCACAGCCATCTCTTCGGCGGCTGCCTGCTTTGCCTTTACCACGGGGTCATCGATCTTGTTGTCTCCCTTGACCTCTATAAGCTGATAGGAGCCGTCCATCATCTTCGCAAGGAAGTCGGGATAATACTGACGGATTCTGCCGGACTCCTGGTCATAGTAGTGGACAGAGAAATCGCCTTGGTTCGATGTAAACATTCCTGTGAAATACACCTCTGCGACCTTGCCACTCGTGATGTACTGCATGAAGCATTCCTTCTCCGGGATGGAATCGAAGCAGTAAGTGTCGGCGTGGAAGCTCTTCTTAAGCTGCTCCGGCGTAAAGCCCGGATAGCGGTTTGTAAGCACAAGGTCATCCTTTGCGGAGAATTCGTAGTAGCCTGCATCCTTCGGCTCACGCAGCAAAACCAGTTCCTTGTCCTCTGTCTTCAATTCCGAGGTAATGTCGAAGAGCGCATGGAACACAGCCGGGATGATGTAATCATCAAGAACTGCGTTATAGCGGTTGACCGCATCAAGAACTGTGTCGATTCCGTCTACAGATTCACGGAGTATTCTTGCCGCGAGAACACAGGAGATATTCAGATAACGTGCCACCTCTCCCGCAAGAGAGAATTCGCTGTACTTCATATTCTCCTGGAGGTAGTCGATGTTCTTATCCTTGACCGTGGTATCGCGGGCAAGGCTGTCACGCTCGTATATGATACTGGCGTACTTTGAAAGGTCAGTATCTGTCAGCTTGAAATCAACAGGCTCGGAGTATTCCTTTTCATGGAGCGTATACTCATGCCACACACGCTTGAGGGTAATCGTCCTCGGCGGCGGCAGGACACGCACCTGGTACTTGTGACGATCAGCATTGGACGGATTCTTGATGTCCTTGATCTCCATGTTGAAGTTCTTATGAAGCTCATCGTCCAAGGTATCGTAGTTATCTTTGGAGAGGAATACCGTGGCCGTCAGGCGTTCATCCGTGATTGCACGGAGACAGCGCATCGTAGCCTGGAGAACGAATATCTTTGACTTCGGGCTGCGGAAAAGCGCCACGCCAAACAGAGAGCGGCAGTTCCAGCCTTCTTTTCCTTTCTCGACAAGGATAATAAACTGTTTTTCGTTGCCTTCCGTTCCGGGAACATCGAGGTTGTTGAAGTCCCTGATGTCATCGTTCTTTGTGTATTTGGCATCGCCGACATTCAAGAGAATCTTTGATGCATGGATACCGAGATTGGCGAGTATTCTCTCAAGCGCGGGCTTGACCTCCGTGGCGGCTTCCTCAACGCCTGACGCATAGATGGCAAGTTTTGGATTCAGACCTTCGTATGTCTTACCGCCGTAACGCTCCCAGAATGTGGCTACCACGGCTTTGAGGAATTCATCGCTCTTAACATTCTCGAAGCCGAGCGGGTCTGCGTCCTTCAAGAAGCCGTTCCAGATGGATTCACGGAGACCATAGGCATAGACCACCTCCGGCAGAAGCTGATTCTTGACATACGGCGTACCCGTATAGTTATAGCAAGCCACGATGGATGTGTTTGCCGCAAGCAGATTGATGGTATCGCGGAGGCTTGTCTTATTCGCTCCGCTTGACCTGATCTGCTTTTCCAGGTCTGCACCGAAGAGGTGGTGAGCCTCATCGACATAGACACCGAGCTGCGGAAGGCGGCACAGCTTCTTGAAACGCTGGTTATCCATCAGCGTGGTATCGTCCCATGCGTCATCCTCTTCCTCGTATCCGCCTGCACCGTAGACAGCGGAAAGCAGAGAGCCGGAACCGCTGAAGAGCGTCTCGGCAGCGGATGTTTCCTTACGCTTTTTCTTTACGATGATTTTCTGCGTGTTGGAGATGATGATGTTGAAATCGGAATCATCAATCGTGTGCAGAATAGTACCTGTCTCGTCCAGGAAGTGGAACTTGATATTTGAATCAAGCACACGGGCATACTCCGGCGGCACGACCTTCGTCTTATCAAAGGTCATGATCTCGCGGAGCGACTGGAGGACGGTCTTGTCCGGTGCGAACACGAGAGCATTGTGGCAGAAACGCTTGTCCCTCGGATACTTCTTCGCAAGCAGGAATTCATAGAAGATGCAGGTGGCCATGAGGATGGTTTTGCCAAGTCCCATCGTGAGGGCGTAGATGTAGTTCGGGTAGTCCTCGCGGTACTTCTTCATCTGCTTGAAGAGCGTGTCGGTCTGCTTCTCGGTCGGAGCGTCAAAGAGGCGAATCTGTCCGTTTTTCTCTAACGCATAATATGACGCATCGGAAAAGCGGTCTCTCTTATGACGCCAGTCATCGAACATCTCGTAGACCTGCTTGTTGTTCATGAATTCCTTCACGAAGACATACATCTCCAAAGCCTCGAACTGCGGCTTGCGCAGAAAGGCATGGGGATTCTCTTCGCTGTCGTTGTAGGCGAGGAACTTCCTCGTAAGGTCGTTATAGCGGGAACGAATCTTTCCGCGGTTTGTGGTGTAGTAGTACCACAGTTGTTGATTGAATGAAAAATTCGGATCAAATTCTACAGCCATTTAACGCACCTCCACTTCCAGCGACTCCGAGAGCAGGTCGGTGATCTTGACTTTGATTGTGCCGCAGCCTTCCGGGATGTCGTAGATGCCATTAACCATCTCGTTCTTGCCGGGAACATCGGTCACGGCGGGCTGCATGACTACGCCATCGTAGTTCCAGTCAATCATGATGGAATCGACCAACTGACGCCAATCCTCCACATACTCTTTTTGGAGGGAGAGCTTCTGCATAAGGTTCATCGGGTAGAACGCACGGATGAACAACTTGCCTCCCTCGCGGACAATCTCCGCCTCGGAGTCACGCTTAAGCTGAAGGTCTGCCTTATCGCGGAGGATGTCCATGATTTGGATATCTACCTTGTACTCATTCAGTTCCTGCTCCAGCGCACCTTTCAAATCCGGCTCGTGTCCCATGCAGACGATAGTTATGCGCTCCACAGGCTGGTTCGGATTCTCCTCCTTGCGCTTCTCGTAGGTCTTGTACGGAAGGTTCGCAAGAAGCTCCTTCAAGTCTGCCTTGGTAGCGATGCGGTTGACGGGCATGATCTTTACCATCCTGCCGTCAAGCTCACCGTCCCAGACATCGCTCTGCGGGAACGGCTGGATTTCCAGGGCGGCGATGAGAAGGTCGCGGGCTTCCACGGGATTACGGAAGAAGTCGTAGTTGTTCACGTTGTAAACTTCAAAGCCTGTGTACTTCACATCCTCCAAAGCGGTCGTATCCAGACCCTTCGCCTTAAAGAAGTCGATAACTTTGCTGCGGTCTTCGGCACTCAGTTCCGTATTGCTGCCTGTGCTTGCTGCAGCGAGGTATGGAGCAGGCTCTTCGGCAACCATCGAAAGCTGCGGCTGAATCATTTCGTAGGTCACAGGTTTGTGGGTCAGTTTCAGTTCTGCGGCGATGGAGAGCAGACGCTTGGTAGTGGTTTGAATGGCACCGAGGTTGATGTCCGCACCAATGAATCTTCTGCCAAGCCGCATTGCAACAGCAGCAGTCGTTCCGCTACCCATAAAGCAGTCGAATACAATATCACCAGGATTGGAAGATGCTTGAATAATGCGTTCAAGCAAACTCTCAGGCTTTTGCGTAGGATATCCGCAGTTTTCCGCAGATGTAGGCTGCTGTTGGAAAGACATCACATTGTCCCAGACATTAGAAATATTCTGTACCTCTTTTGAGTCGGATAGAATTTCTTGCAACCTATCGATATCACGGACATCGGATAACTGTTTGCGAAGTATCTGATATGAGAGCAGATCATCCCATACATCACCATAAGGCTTTCCCTTGTCAAGGACATCCTTCAAATAGCGTGTGCTTCCGTGAGCAACCATATAACGGTCACCATTCTCATCAACCTTATTGAACATATCAATATAGTCCTGTGAATGTGGCTGACGGAGTTTGTTGAACAACGGTGCTGTGGTCTTGGAATAGTACAAAACAGTATCATGACCGCGAATCCAGTTCTTGGCCTGAACCTTAAAGCCCGAAAGCACCGTGATATCCCAGATGATTTCCCTACGGAAGGAATTCTGTCCAAAGACCTCATCAAGGATAAGGCGGATATAGTGAGAACGTTTTTCGTCCAGATGAACATAGATGCTACCGTCATCAGAAAGCAGTTCACGCATGAGCATGAGTCTTTCATACATAAACTGGAGGTATTCATCATTCGTCCAGATATCACCATACTGCTTTTCCTCAAAAGAGGAACTGTCAGATGTGGTTTTGCCTACGCCTTTAATCTCGATTTTTTTCTTGTAGTCAGCCTTGCTGTCGAAAGGAGGATCAATGTAAATCAGCTTGATTTTTCCACGGTACTCCTTCAGCAGATGGCTCATGACCTGGAGATTATCTCCCCAGAAAATTTTGTTGATCCATCCGCTATGTTCCTCGCCGTAGGATTCCCGTAACTGCGCAGGATAATACTGCGTGGAGCGGTAGGGACGCTTGCCCGTCCAGCGAAGTTCAGGGAAGCCCTTGATCGTGGATCTCTGTTCAAATTCAAAAGTAAGCTGCTCATCCATTTTGTTAATCCTCCTGAATAGTTTCGGTTCTTAATTGCCGTTCGATATCCGATACAGCCAGCGGAATGTAGTGCCCATCCGCAGTAAGGTTGCGTCCGAATAAACTGACAAATATTGCTTGATTCTGCATCACAAGCTGCAGATTTTTCTCCAGATAAGCATTGAAGCACTCAAGTACATTCGGATCAGAGAGCTTTTTCGATAGAGCCTCTCTATCAACTATCCCGGCATTGCTGAGATTTTCAACGCCTTCTGAAACCTTTTTCTTTCCGTCAGCTATTTCTGTCATACCGACAATTATCTTCATTAACTCTTGTATTGCTTCTTCTTGAGTTAGCGACTTTCGTTCGGTATCCTCGGCATTCACAGTTTCCGTTGAAGGCACGGTGTTCACAGGTTCGATCACCATTTGTGCAGTCTCTTCGTCTTGAAGGCTGACCTGTGCATCGGCTTTCTTTGCCTTATGTCTGTCCCATAATTTCTTTATTCCATAGCCCACTCCGACAATAGCACCAACTATCAAACCGTCTATTGCGGCGGAGCCTGCGTCAATTCCATCTGACGGTTCTCCGTCCTCATATCTGTCATCGTCCAAGGCACTAATATCAACGCGATTTGCGATGGAACCATCCGTTCGTCTCGCATAGAAATCATCCGATAAATTACCCTTTTGGTAATCCTCGTAGTCATCGTCAGTGAGACCGATTTTCAAGCCTCTCTCTGGGTCATATATATCCGGCATAGTTATTTCCCCCTGCAGTAGAATCGGAAGTCACACGCATTGCAGACCTTCGGGTCATCGGAGCAGCGGTGGAAATCCTTCTTCATGATTTTCTTGACCGTATCATCGAATACCACCATCGTTCCTTCCACGGCGGATTTCTTGTACGGGTACGAGATTGTCGGCACTCCGTCATCCTCGCCGGTATAGTAGAGGTGCATCTTGCTGACCTTCTGCCCGGTGCGTTCCTCCACAAGGTGGGCGTAGATATGAAGCTGCCGTCTGTACTGTTCAAGCCTTGTCCGCATCTTTTCCATGTCGGGCTTGCGCTCGGCTTTGAAGTCCACGATTTCAACAGTGTCTCCCTCGCCGCGAATAAGGTCGATTTTGCCTTCGATGATGTAGTCCGGCTTTACCAGGGAAACATCGACCTCGGCCTGCTGTATCTGCGACCAATCACCGTGCTGTCTCTCTACATAGCGAAGTACCTGTTTCAGAGCCGCTTCACGCTGGGGACCGGCGAGGTAGGTATGCTCGGTCTTTGTTAGAGACACATAGTTCGAGTCAAACCATCTGCTGACATTCTCCTCGGTGATCGTTTGCTCCTCATGCCGAAGGGCGGCGCGGTGTATGTCCTCAATCGTCTCATGAACGAGCGTACCGAAGAGCATAGCGTTCGCACGGACGGGCATAAATACAAGTTCTTTATAGAACTTGTATTGCAAGGCGCAGGTCTCGTAAACCGTGATGTGCGATGTGAACGAGTAGGTATTCTTGATGTTCACATCTTTTATCGGCTTGAAGTCGAATTCACTTATATCAAATCCGGGGCTTTCCACAGATTGCAGTTCCCCGTAGATGTCTTTGAAGTAGTTGCTGGGCGTCCTCTTGTCCTCACAGCATGTCAGGATCAGTAAATCCTGTGCGCGGGAGAACGCCGTGTAGTAAAGACGCCAGAAGTCAAAGAACTTCGTGACCTCATACGGCTCGAAAGCGGGACGCTTGAAGTAGCGATCCTCTATCTGCATCATCAAGTCGTTCGTGTTCTTCCTCGGCACATTCGCCAGGGAGTCCACCAGGACAATGGGAAACTCCATGCCCTTGGACTGATGGATAGTGAGGAAGGAAACGCAGCCGCTCGGCGCATACTCCGAATCGTCCTCGTACTCCGTGATGCCACCGTTAAAGAGCAGACGGAAATACAGATTGAAGAGCATCTCGGTGTTCTGATCGATACGGCGTTTGCCGCGGAATTCTCCTGCGTCCAAGACGTCAACACGATGCAGATACTCGAACTTGCCGATGATCTGCGTCAGCTTGGCGATATTGCGCGCAGGGCGGATGTCTACCACACCGACATCCATCTCCGTATCGAGGATTCCTGCGAACGGCTGGAATTCAAATAGTTGATACATGAGTCCGCAGTAGGCGTAGTCCGTTGCACCTTTCAAACCGACATGATCTTTCCCACGGCGGCGTATCCACTTAAGAAGCTCTGCGTTCTCCGGCTGCGTGAGATATTCGTTTGCCGTCATTATGCAGTTTCGGTAGTAGGTCAGATGCTCTGGCTGAAGGAAGGTGTAATCGCCGTTCTCCAAACTCTGGATATAGCGCGGGAACAGCAACATGAGGCAGCCGAGGGCAAGCCGTACCTCGTCACGCTGGAAGAACATATCCGAACGCGGCGAGTAAACATTTATATGGTTATCCTCCAGGAAACGGGCAAGAGCGGTCACTCGCGGATGCTTCACCGAATTGAAAAGGAACGCAATCTGGTTATAGTCCTTGAGTTTGCCGGAGGCTTTCAGGTCATTTATGAACCGCAGGATTTTCTCGTGCCATTCGTCCGTATCGTCCACACCTGCGAGTTTAACGACCGCAGGGCTGTGGAGCGTGGTTTTCTCGTGCGGCTTGATCCGTTTGTCGTATCTGAAGTTATCCCAGCGGAACTTGAATTTCGCACCGTCCGTGGTAGCCATCCACTCGTTGTAGAAATCAACGATGTCGCTGTTGGAGCGGTAGTTGATGACCAGCGGAATGATACGGCACTCGCCGTCCGAGAACTTCTGCGGGAACTCCAGGATATTACGGATGGTAGCACCACGGAAGCGGTACAAGCCCTGGTCATCGTCACCGACCACGCAGATGTTCTTTCTTTCTCCGGCGAGAAGGAACACAAGCTGTTCCTGGATGAAGTTCGTGTCTTGGTACTCATCGACCATGATGTGAGTGACCTTGGAGCGTAGCTCGTCAAGAATCTCCACATTATCCTGCAGGAGATGGTAGGCTTCAATCTGGATGGACGAGAAGTCCATCAGATTGCCTTCCATGAGGATTTTACGGTAATCCTTCAGCATCCGGCCGAGAGCGGCAATCGACAAGTCGGGGTCAGACATAAGCTCCTCCGGCGTCACCAATTCCTCGGACAGGTTATTGACATAGTTACAGATGGCTTCGGCCTGTTTCCACGCTCCGCCGTTCGGGAGAGCAATCTCGACTTCCGGGATATTCCTGAAACGTTGGATATTTTGGAAGACCATGTACTGCTGGTCAAAGGCATCGAGGAGACGGTAGTTCCTGCGGAGCCTTGTAAACTCCAGGTGTTCTTTGAGGATACGAAGGCACAGCGAATGAAACGTGCCGATATACATCTCGTTGATGTTCGCCACAATCCCTCGGTCTGACAGTTCATTCGTGATTCTTGTAATCAGTTCCTTGGCGGCTTTCTCCGTGAAAGTGGCAATAAAGATGCTTTCGGGCTTCACGCCGCATTCCTCTATGAGATAGATGGCGCGCTGAACGAGCGTATAAGTCTTGCCGGTTCCGGGACCTGCCGTGATAAGTACGGGACCGTCTGCGGCTGCTATCGCCTTTCTCTGTCCCTCGTTCGCATTTCCAAAATCAAACATATCGGTGCCTTACATCCTTTCGGTTATTCATCAGATGCGGGACTTCCGTCCGGCACGACTTCCATGATATCAGCTATGTCGCACTGAAGAGCGGTGCATATCTTAAGCAAAACCGCCGTGCTTACATTCTCTCCGTGCGTGAGCTTTGCCACTGTGGAGGAACTAAGCTGTGCAGCCTCCCTCAAGTCCTGCTTCTTCAAATCTTTGTCTATAAGCAATTTCCATAACTTTTTATAGCTGATAACCATGCATATGCTCCTCTGATTGTCACCCTTTGTTTCCGTCAGGGGCGTGTCTCTTTCAAGTAACTAAACAGTTGCAAACAATTATAGTACATTCCGTTTCCAAAATCAAGAGTTGAGTGCGAGAACACGAATTTTTATTTTTCAAAAACAGTATCCGCAAAGAGTTATTAGACTGGATTTATTTAGTAATATAGCAAAAATCAAAATGCCTGTGATATATAGCATATTTCCTAAACATAAGATTAAACTGTAAACCTTCCACTAAACCGGAAGATTTTTATGCTATAATCTCCCTAAGGATATCACCATTAAATTAATATATATAACATGCAATCAAAGAAAACATATCGTCTTACATAGCTGCTTCCCACTAAACCTGGAAAACAGCAAACACTCGCCAATCAGAGCAATCGCTTGGTTTGAGTAGAAACTAGACTGCAAAACAAATGCAGTATAAGAGGAGCCATTATGACCCCAAACCCACACACAACTTTGCCACCTAGCAAGCCCAAAACCGTACCCACAACCCCAAACACACACGCACCTAAACCATACCAAATCCTAAGTGGAGCTAAGCTAAAATACATCGCATTTATCTCAATGCTGATAGACCATACAAATAACGCACTAATCACGCCCATGCTAAACGGCAAAGGCGCGCTGCTATACATATCGAACATATTTTCCGTGCTCGGAAGAATAGCCTTCCCAATCTTCATGTTTTTCCTTATCGAAGGCTTCTTAAAAACGCGAAATCGCAAGAAATACCTCGCAAGCCTTTTGATCTTCGGACTTATCTCCGAAGTCCCATTTGATATGTTCGTCTCGAGGACCTTCTTTGAGCCAAACTGGAACAACATGATGTTCACACTAGCCCTGTGCCTAGGCGTAATCTGGCTAATTGACAGCCTAAGAGCGAAACTAAAAAGCACGCTGCTTTGGTTCATAACAAGTCTGCCAATTCTAGGAATTTCATGCTTCATAGCAACCCAGCTAAGCCTAGACTACGACTACCACGCCATACTCGTCGCATACATATTCTATATCTTCCGCCCAAAGCCAGTCATCGGAGCAGGACTCGGGTACATATCAATCATCAAAGAACTCTGGTCCATCCTAGGCTTCGGTCTGACACTGACATATAACGGGGAGAGGGGAAGGCAGTACAAATGGCTAAACTACGCCTTTTACCCAGTCCACCTACTTATACTAGGAATCCTAAGGTTCTACCTGAACATCTAATCAAAATAAAAACGCCGGCCAAGGCTAAAACCAAAGTCAAGGCCAAAGGCAAAACAAATCAAAGGCAAAGCAAGGCGTCAAGCGCATACAAGAGACCAATGAAAAGCATCGGAGCAGAAACACTAAAAACCATAGCAAAGGGTATGAACACCGGATACATCTACGTGGATAAGGATGGAATCATCGGTGATTTCAGCGAGCTCGCCAAGGAAATACTAGGTATTAAAACCCTCGGACACCAAAAGCATGACGCAGGCCAAATCGAGCCAGGCGACATAGTCATCTTCGCAGATAACGACCTCGGAAACGATGACATGATGAGGCCAGAGGACCTCGAGTGCCTAAACATCAAAGACAAGGGGATCAGTCAAGGCGACATCGTCCTAGCCATAGGACGCTACAAGGATAAGTCATCAAAGCCAGTCTACAAGACCTTTGGAGCCTACGTACCAGAACCGCTAATCACGCTCCAAACAAAGCTAGACAGCCTCGAAATCTCAGTCTCCCTAGACTGCGAAAGCAGAAACATCAAAATCACTGTAGCAGGCGAATCCTACTGCATGGACTACCTAGAAAGCGTAGGACACCTAGTAGTACTAGATGGAAAAACCAAGGAAGTCAAATTCTTTCAGGCAAAAGGCTACGGCTATAGAGGGGAAGAAGCAGGAGAACTCTTAATAGGCAAGAGCTACCAAGCAAAGAACCTTAACGACGAAAACAGCGAGCTCGTCCCAACAGTAGGCATGAGCGCAAGACGCGTGCTGAGAGGCGAGGAATTCCAAGAAGAATTAGAAGCACTCCTAAACTCAGAAGACGGAACCGAAATCCAAAAGGTGCTTGAGATATATAGACGCTGGATGCTAGTCAAAATGATTCGCATTAAGAAGGGCACAAAAGACGATGGCGTATACATCTTCATACGCGATAGAGAGCTTGCCCAAAAGGCAGCAAAAGCAGGCGCAGTTCTAAAAGAAAAGATAGAAAACGCATCAAGACTCACAGCATATAGGGGCGAAATGCAGGAGATAGAATTCCTAAAAAACATCGTAGGAAACTCCATCAAAATGCAAAAGGTGAAGCAGCTAGCCTATAAGGCAGCAAACACAAGATTCAACGTAATTATCACAGGAGAATCAGGTACAGGTAAAACCAAGCTAGCACGCGAAATTCACAGCATCAAGGGCGAAAACACACCATTTGTAACAGTAGCCTGCAACGCCATCGCCCCAAGCCTCATAGAATCAGAGCTCTTCGGCTATGTACCAGGTGCATTTACGGGTGCAGACTCCAAGGGCAAAAAGGGCTTTTTCGAGGAGGCAAACGGCGGAACAATATTCCTAGATGAGATAGGAGAAATCCCACCAGAAATGCAGATAAAGCTTCTGAACGTCCTTCAGGACAAGAGGATATATCGCGTGGGCTCAACCAAGCCAATAGACATCGATGTCAGAGTAATCACAGCATCAAATAGAAATCTAGAAGAAGAGGTGGAGAAGGGAAGCTTTAGGCAGGATCTATATTACAGAATAAATGTATTCCCAATCGCGCTGCCACCACTACGCGAGCGCAAAAAAGACCTCAGCCTCCTCGCAGAATCCATACTCAAAAACCTTCTATCAGCTTACAGCATGGACGAAAAGAAATTCTCACAGGAAGCCATGGACCTCATTACAGCCTACGACTGGCCAGGAAACGTCAGAGAGCTAGAGAACATAATTGAAAGAGCCATAACCCTCTGCGACGGAACAAACATCTATGCAGAGCATCTCATGATAACAAAGCCAGAAGCACAAGGCATTTCCCTCAAAGCCCGCATTGAAGCAGGTGAGAAGAAGATAATTGAGGAAGTCCTCATAAAGCATAACGGAAACCGAAAGAAGGCCA
>ERZ773197.1412-NODE-1412-length-16606-cov-6.160776_pt1 | contig 16606 bp, 9 predicted proteins | sample MGYA00580999_ERZ773197 | MGnify/ENA primary metagenome ERZ773197 (study PRJEB29015, sample SAMEA2738166) | human oral metagenome | biome: human oral; feature: human-associated habitat; material: saliva | place: China | collected 2185 ...
ATTTTTCGAACTATTTCGACGCAGGCAAAGAGTGGTGGGGGACCGGATTATGGTCTGCATATGACAGGAAAACCGGCACGATGGTTGTGATCGGGGCATCACAGACGGATTAAGACGACAACGGAATAGGATATATATGGAAAGGCCCCGCAGTGAAGGAAACGCACTGCGGGGCTTTTCCATATGGCATAATCGTAATAAAAAATGTACAAGAGCGCGACAAAATATAGTAAAATCTCGCTCATTTTATGGTACACTTTACTTTGAACGGTTTTGTTTCGTCGCGTCAACTCAAACTATGAGGTGTAAGCTATGGCTGTTTCTTACAAGAAGTTATTTAAGCTATTGATTGATAAAGACATGAAGAAGAAAGATTTTAAGGCGCTCACCGGTATCAGCCAGGGGACGCTGAACAAACTCCAGAACGGCGGCAATGTCATGGTAGATGTATTGGAGAAAATTTGTCTCAACATGCACTGTGAGATAGGTGACATCATGGAAATATATTCCGATGTCGAACCGAGTACCGAAAATGGGACAGGCAATGCCGTACAATAAGAATGGAGTCATGGGGAATGAACAGAAAAGAGTACAGTGCCGGTGCTGTAAAGCATGCGTTCTGGTTTATGGAATTCCGCAAGGTGGTTGCTCTCCGTCTGGCGGGGAAGAGTTGGGAAGAAATAAAGCGGTTAAGTGAAAATGAAAACATCTTCGGAGCGCCGACAAGGACGCGTGCAACACAGATTTTCAATACAGTATCCGCGAGGGTGAAAAGTCTGGATGACAGTTTCTATCCCGTCTTTGAGGCATGTGACCTGGCGTCTCAGAAGCTATTTGCTTTGGTCGCGGCGATGACCTACGATGTGCTTTTCGGTGAGCTGGTTTATGAACTTGTTCGTGAAAAAATGATCATCGGCAGTAATGAACTGGCTGACAGCGACCTTCGGATTTTCTTTAAGGGCAAACAGCAGCAGAGTGAGAAAGTAGCCAAATGGACAGAGGCCACAATCAAAAAGCTGATGGTGACATACAAATCCATGCTGTTTGAGGCAGGCGTGACCGATAAAGCAAAGACTGTCCGGAAAATCTATAAGCCGCTTCCGGACCCCGCAATGGAGCGCTGGATGAAAGAACAGGGGATGGAATACCGGCTAAAAGCAATGACGGGGGTGAGATGATGGCAGGACTTGAGGAAAGACTGGATAAGATGGAGGCTGCCATCCGTAAGCCTACCTTCCGGGAAAACAGCGGAAGGGCTAACGAGGTCAACTACTGGGTGTTCGATTACGATCCGGCAAGCGAATTGGAAGTGCGCGAACGCATCGAGTACATGAAAAAGAAAAATGCCAAGGGCACGGACGGATTTAAACTCCTTGTCTTCGATCTCTATGACATGATTATGGAGTATCTGGAAGAGCGGGATTTTGTGACTGCCTACGGTCGTTATGAAAAGAGACGCGGTTTTGACTACATCATCCGCGCAGTCTCTACATCTTTGAAGATGAACGAAGATGACAGCATCCTAATCCGGAGAATTGTGGAGCAAACACCGGAGAATTCCGTCGTTTTTCTGACCGGCGTCGGAAAGTGCTATCCACTGTTGCGGTCACATAAAATTCTGAACAACTTGCACCAGTCCGTATTAAAGGCACCGGTGGTGCTGTTTTTCCCCGGCACCTATACCGAGCAGGAGTTGATTCTGTTTAACGAAATCAAAGACGATAATTACTATCGCGCATTCAAGCTTGTGAAGTGAGGTAAGCATATGCAGATTAGAGAGATGTTCAAAAAGTCAATCACAAGAGATATCCAGGGCGTTGTGATTGCCGGCCAAGGTGAGAAGAACAATATCGCCACAGAGCTGGAAGAGTATGTTGTGACAGCAGAGCTGCAGCGTCACTTCGCAGATTTCTTTTCTGCATATGCCAAGGGCATCAACGGTGAGACCACAAAAATGGGAGTCTGGATATCCGGCTTCTTTGGAAGCGGTAAATCGCATTTATTGAAGATTCTGTCCTATGTTCTGGACAATGAGGTGGTCGGGGGCAAGCATGCAATCGACTATTTCGTGGATGATAAAAAAATCTCCGATCCTATGGTGCTTGCGGATATGCAGTTGGCAGCGAACACGCCTGCCGACATCATCATCTTCAATATCGATGCGAAGAGCGAATCTGACGGAAAGTCCAACAAGGATGCCATTGTCAATGTCTTCCTGAAGGTGTTCAATAACTCCCTCGGCTTCTGCGGCGCAATTCCTTATTTAGCGGATTTGGAGCGCAAGCTCACAGAGGACGGCAAATACGAAGCGTTCAAGGAGACCTACCGAAAGCTCACCGGTCATGATTGGTACGCGGAACGCCATGAATTCCTGTCCCGTCAGGACAGCGTGGTCGATACGCTGATCGAGATGGGATATATGAGCGAGAAGGCGGCCTGGAACTGGTGCGATGCCGCAATCGGGGACTATCAGATTAGCATTGAGGATTTCGCAAAGCGCGTGAAATCTTATATTGACCGGAAAGGCGACAATCACCATGTAGTGTTTCTCGTCGATGAAATCGGTCAGTACATCGGAGACGATTCCAAACTGATGCTGAATCTTCAGACCGTGACAGAGGAACTGGGGAAGGAGTGCAAGGGAAAGGCTTGGGTCATTGTGACCAGCCAGCAGGACATTGACACCATCACGAAGGTGAAGGGCAATGACTTCTCCAAGATTCAGGGGCGCTTTGACACCCGTCTGTCTCTGTCCTCTGCGAACGTAGATACTGTCATCAAGAAGAGAATTTTGGATAAAACCGATACGGCTGCACAGACCCTTCGTCTACTGTATGAGCAGAAGGCTACGATTATTAAGAATTTGATTGTGTTCAATGACGGCGTCGAGAAAAAGCTGTATGCAAACGATAGAGATTTCTCCGAAGTCTATCCCTTCATCCCGTATCAGTTCAACCTGTTGGCAAGTGTGCTGACTTCGATTCGCACCCACGGTGCATCCGGAAAGCACTTGTCAGAGGGTGAGCGTTCCATGCTGGCGCTGTTCAAAGAGTCCGCGATGGCGCTCAAGGATGAAACGCCGGGAGCAATTGTACCCTTCCATCGCTTTTATGATGCGCTGGAGAACTTTCTGGACCACAGCCATAAGGGCGTCATCATCAAAGCCTATGACAACAGCCACATCAATCCGGAGCATAAGGAGAAGAATGTATTTGCCATCGATGTGCTGAAGACACTCTTTATGATTAAGTACGTTCTTGAGATTGAGTCCAACATCGACAACATCACCAGCCTTATGGTCGAGAACATTGACGATGACCGCATTGCGGTGAAGGAGCGAGTGGAAGAAGCGCTGAAAGTTCTGATGCGGCAGATGTTGGTACAGAAGAACGGATCCCATTATGTGTTCCTGACGGATGAAGAGCAGGAAATCAATCGCGAGATTGACAGCCAGAATGTCGAGATAGCGGAGGTGATTAACAAGGTATCCGAGATGATATTCGAGGATATCTTCGCGGACAAGCGATATCGGTATCCTGCCTTGAACGGGCGCTATTCTTTTAACTTTAACCAGGCGGTGGATGACAGGCCGTATAAGGCAAATCAGAACTATGATATCGGCGTGCGCATTCTGACACCTTGGTACGAGGGCGGCAATGATGAGTTGACCCTTCGCATGATGTCCGGACAGAAGGATGAAGTGCTGGTGTCGCTGCCGAACGATGCCGCATTCCTGGATGAAATTCGGCAGTACCTGAAGATTGAGAAATTCCTGCGTCTCAATACCTCTACCCAGCTTACCAAGTACGAGACCATTAAAGAAGCAAAGCGCGTCGAAATGCGCGAGCGCAACGCCAATGCCAAGCTCTATCTCACAGAGAACCTGAAAGGAGCCACCATCTACGTAAACGGAGATGCTCCGCATATTTCCGCAAAGGAAGTATCCGCCAGAATCTCGGAAGCAATTGGTAGACTGGTGCAAAGAGTCTATAACAAACTTTCCTACATCACCGCTGCTATGGGGGAGGCGGAAATCCGCAAGCTGTTCCGGTCCTCGAATCAGATGAGCTTGGGGCTGGAAGGTGCAAGCGATGCCAATGCCCATGCGCTGGATGATGTGCTGCAGTTCATCGCTACGAATACCCATATGCACATGAAGACTTCCATGAAGACGGTGAAGGACCGTTTTATGAAGGCACCCTACGGCTTTGTCGAGGACGATGTACATTGGCTTGTGGCGCGGCTCTTTCAGCGCGGAGATCTTGCCTTCACCGTGAATGGGGCTAGTGTCAATCAGAACAATAAGACCGAGGAAGAGCTGATCGGCTTCATCACGAAGAAAGCGTTTGTGGAACGACTTCTTTTGGAAGAGCGAATTCGAGTCAGCGAAAAAGACAAAAAAGCTGTCCGGGATGTGATGAAAGAGCTCTTTGGCACGGTCGCTGTTGCAGAAGACGAAGACAGTATTATGAAGAACTTCCGGCAGTACGCACAGAATATCCTCAATGAGATTCTCCGTCTGGAACTGCAGTACAAGAATCACGCTTATCCCGGCGCGAACGTTCTGGCGGACGGAAAGCGCCTGCTGCAGACGGTAATCGGAATCGAAGCCCCGATTGCGTTCTTTAAGCAGGTCTCCGATCAACGGGATGATTTCTATGACTTTGCGGAAGATTATGAGCCGGTCAAGAGCTTTTTTGCGGGAGAGCAGCTGAACATCTTTACCAGAGCGCTTGATATGCTTGCAATTTACGATGACAGCAAGACCTATATTGTAGATGAGAATCTGGAGAAGATTGTTGCCGAGATGCGGCACATCGTAAAACAGGAGAAGCCCTATCCGAACATTCCGAAACTGCCGGAGCTGCGCAGTCGGTTCACGGACGCTTATTCGAAGATACTGACGCGGGAAGAAAAGCCGGTGCTGGACACCATAGATCAGGCAAGAGAGCGTGTGACAGAAGTCCTGAACACCAAGGAATATGCGGAGTCGAAGCGTCGAAACTATAATGCGCTCTTTGATGAAATCAGAGAAGGCGCGGAACGCTGCAACAATGTATCGGCCCTCAGAAGCTTTGCGGACAAGGCGGACGCTTTGAAGATTCGCCTCTTAAACGAGATGGATGCGACCGACCGCCGGATTGCCGAGGAAAAAGCCCTGCAGGCGAAGAAAGAGGCGGAAGAGGCTGCCCGGAAAGCAAAGGAAGAGGGGCGGGCTGTTCCGGATCTTGTTGTAAAAGAAGAAAAAGTTTATCAGGTGAAGAAGACCAAGAATGTGACGATTAAAAACCTGACAAGCACAGCTTACTGGCGACTGGAGAGCGAGCAGGACGTGGACAAGTATCTTGCCGGACTCCGAAAAGCGCTGCTGGAAGAGTTGGGTGGGGCGGATATTGTGAACGTCGAATTCTGATTCCGATAGCCGATCGATAGAAAGAACGGAGCGCAGGTATGAATAAGGCTGCTATAAAGAATTTTGCCATATGGGCGAGAAATAAACTGATTGCGGATATCAGCTACCGTGCCGGTCTTATGGGCATTACGGCAGAGGGCATACGGAAAGCGCTGCCGCAGTCCACCGGGACAACAGAGTTTTATGATATCGGGACTGCGGAGCCGTATTCCGTAAGCGGTGCGGAAGTGTGGCAGCGCCGACAGTTGGCGGAGTTGATTCGCAGAAAAGAAAAAGAGACAAATTATAAGACTGCCTATAAGTACGTACTGGAGGAGGTTGCCTATACCTGGTTTAACCGCCTGATTGCTGTGCGCTTTATGGAGGTCAATGATTACCTGCCGTCCCATATCCGCGTTCTTTCCTCCGATTCCGGCAAAACAGAGCCCGATCTGGTGACAAATCCCTTCGGCGCAGGGCTGTCCTTTTCACAAGCGGAGCAGCAGGAAATAACTCGCCTGAAGCAGGAAAATAAGACGGACGAAGCCTTCCGTCTGCTGTTTATCAAGCAGTGCAATGCCTTGAATGAAATTCTGCCGGCTTTGTTTGAGAAGACCAGCGATTATACCGAGCTTTTGCTGAACCTTTCCGTGGTCGATCAAGACGGTGTGCTTTGGCATCTGGTTCACGATATCCCGGAAGCGGATTTCGATGTAGAGCGCGGCGGTCAGTTGGAGATTATCGGTTGGTTGTACCAGTACTATAATACCGAGCCGAAAAACGAGGCCTTTGCCAAGAAGGGAAAGATTAGCAAGGAAGAAGTGCCCGCGGTTACGCAGCTCTTTACGCCGGACTGGATTGTCCGCTATATGGTGGAGAATTCGCTTGGTCGCCTTTGGATTGAACATTTGAGAGCGCTTGATGAAAGCGCGGATGAAGCCGCTTTGGCGGCTTCGTTTGGGTGGAAGTACTATCTTCCGGAAGCAAAACAAGAACCGGAAGTCGAAACGGAGCTTAGAGAGCTCAGAAAAGAACGTGTGTCCTTAACGCCGGAGCAGATTACCATGATAGACCCCTGTATGGGCAGCGGGCACATTCTGGCCTATGCTTTTGATGTGCTGATGCAGATTTATGAGAGCGCCGGATACGGACAGCGCGACGCTGCCGGAAGCATATTGGAACACAATCTCTACGGATTGGATATTGATGACCGCGCGTTCCAGTTGGCCTACTTTGCCGTGATGATGAAGGCGCGGCAGTATAACCGGCGCATTCTGAGCGGCGAACATAAGCCGAATGTGTACTCGATTCAGGAGAGCAACGGGATAGACCGAAATCAGTTGAAGTTCTTTGGCGTGGGTTTAAGTGAAACGGAGAAGAAGCGTGCCATCACGCAGATGACCGGACTTCTGGATACCTTCAAGGACGCGAAAGAATATGGCTCTATTCTGACAGTAGATTCCTATGATTGGGAGTTGCTGAATCGCTTTGTGTCCAAAGGTGAAATGCTTGGACAGATGAGTATGGATACGGTTGGACTGGACGATACTGCGGAACAGTTGAAGCAGATGATAGTGCAAGGAGAGGTTCTTGCCCAGAAGTATCATGTGACAACGACGAATCCTCCATATATGAGCAGCGGTAATTTTTCTGAAAAACTGCAGAGATCAATAAAGAAAAATTATCCTGATAGCAAGTCGGATTTGTATGCGGTATTTATTGAGCGTTGCGCAAATATGATTAATAAAATCGGATGCTGCGCAATGATTACTATGCATACATGGATGTTTTTGTCACGTTATGAAAAAATGCGCCAAGAATTCAATTATAGATTTGTTAATATGGTGCATTTAGGAGCACGCGCCTTTGATGAGATTAGTGGTGAGGTAGTTCAAACAGTAGCATTTGTGCTGTCAAAGCAGCATTCTGACAACTATATAGGAAAATATGTTCGGTTAGTCGATTATTCCGGTGAGAACGAGAAAGAAAAAGCGTTCCACGAATATGTAAACACATCATTAGCAAAGCAATCTGAATACATGTCTCTCCCAGGCACTCCCATTGCTTATTGGGTGACAGATGAGGAGCTGGATGATTTTGCAAAAGGAGTGCCTTTAAAAGAATTCGCAGAACCCAGAGTAGGCATGATTACAGGAAATAACGATAGATTTATTAAGTGTTGGTGGGAAGTATGCAGGACTGATATAAAAACTAATGTACAAACATTTGAGGAATCTTTGGAATCTGACTATAAATGGTATCCCTATAATAAGGGAGGTTCTACAAGATTGTGGTATGGAAATAGAGAACTGGTAGTTTGGTTCCGCCATGGTGGAGAAGACATAGAACGCAATGGAAATGAGACAGGATGCTTTTTCTTCTTGGGAAATAAGGAGGTGTATTTCCATGAAGGGATAACTTGGAATGGCTTAGCTAGTGCAAGAAATACTTTCAGATATTCACCGATAGGTACGCTATTTGATAGTAATAAAGGGCCTATGCTATTTCCTAAAAATAACAATGATACTTATTATCTGCTTGCACTCTTTAATACAAAAGTCACGCAAAGATTTTTGAACATTTTCAATCCCTCAATCTCTCTTCAGGCAGGGGATTTTGAAAAGCTACCAATAATATTCAGCGATCATAGAGAACAAATCGAACAGTTATCAAAAAGGTGCGTGGAGATAGCGAAAAGTGATTGGTCCTGTCGTGAAATATCTTTAGAATTTAGCTCTCACCCATTGACCGAAGGTGATAGCTATATTAAGAATGCATATTTGGCGTATGCGAAGAAAGTGAATGATGCTATAAATGAAGCTTTGAAAATTGAAGAAAAGCTTAACCGTTTATTTTCGGAAATCTATTCTATAGAAGAGTATATTGATGTTACGCCTGGAGACTCGACAATAGAAAGTCCATCTGAGAGGCAGTTGTGTAAATCACTACTTTCGTATGTCGTTGGGTGCATATTTGGCCGTTATTCCCTTGGCACCGCCGGGCTTGCCTATGCCGGCGGCCCTTGGGATGAGCAAAAATACGAGAAGTTTAAACCGGATGCCGACAATGTGATTCCGCTTACAGATGAGGAATACCTGGAGGATGACATTATTTCCCGTCTCTGTGAATTCCTGAAAGTCGTCTATGGAGAAGAGACGCTTGAGGAAAACCTCGACTTTATTGCGAAAGCCCTTGGAAACAAAGGGGATTCAAGTCGGGAGATCATCCGGAACTATTTCCTAAGTGATTTCTTCAAGGATCATTGCCAGACCTATTCTGTGGCAGGCTCCGGCAAGCGCCCAATCTACTGGCTCTTTGATGCCGGAAAGAATCACGGGTTCAAAGCCTTGATTTACCTGCACCGCTACACTGCGGATACCATAGGAAATCTCCGCATCGACTACCTGCACCGTATGCAGCGCATCTATGAGAGCGAGATGAGCCGTATGCAGGATATGATGGATCACAGCACAAATGCCCGTGAAATAGCGCTGGCTACAAAACGGCGAGAAAAGCTGGCCAAGCAGTTGAAGGAATGCCGGGAATACGATGAGAAGCTGGCGCACCTCGCACTGTCTCGCATTCAACTGGATTTGGATGACGGTGTCAAGAAGAATTACCGTAAGATCCAGACCGCAAATGACGGAAAGCTCTACGAGGTTCTTGCGGATTCAAAGAACATCATGTCGAAGGAATGAGGTTCGATACGATGAGCGAAACATATCAGCCGCCATTCCGTATGACGGAAGAAATTACAAACTTAATCGTTGAGATCGGCCAATATGTCGGCTCGATTACAACATATGAGTTGATGTACCGAAATCCGGTTCTTCGAAGAGAAAACCGGATTAAATCCATCTATTCCTCATTGGCGATTGAACAGAATACGCTTTCTCTGGATCAGGTCAGTGATGTAATCAATGGGAAACGTGTACTTGGCCCGCCGGAAGATATCCGGGAAGTGAAGAATGCGTACGAAGCATACGAGCGTGTTTCTAAGCTTGATCCGTACAGTGTTAAGAATCTGCTCTATGCCCATAAGCTGATGATGGAAGGTCTGGTCAAAGAGGCCGGGAGATTCCGCAGCGGCAATGTAGGCGTATATGCCGGAGACCGCTTGATTCATGCCGGGACACCGGCAAGATACGTTCCCGAGCTGGTGTCGCAGTTGATGACCTGGCTAAAGGAATCCAAATACCATCCGCTGGTAAAAAGCTGCATCTTCCACTATGAGTTTGAATTCATTCATCCCTTTGCGGATGGGAACGGACGAACCGGAAGGCTCTGGCAGTCGCTGATCCTTCGGAAATGGAATGAGCTGTTTGCGTGGCTGCCGGTGGAAACTCTGGTGCATGAGAATCAGGAAGAGTATTACCGCGTACTGCAGAGGGCAGACAAGGCGGGAGATTCCACAGAATTTGCGGAGTTCATGCTGGGCATGATCCGCAATGCGTTAAAGGAATTGCGTGACAATCAGAGTCATGATGCCAATGCTGAAGCAAATGAAGCCAATCGTGAAGCCAATGAAGCTGAAAGCGGAACAATCGAGGATCAAATCCTGCGGCTCATTCGGGCAAATCCTAAAATCTCGCAGACACGGATTGCGGAAGAAATCGGCGTTTCCCGCTCTACGGTTCAAAGAGCCTTTGCCAAGCTGATGGAGAGCGGACAGGTTCGGAGAAGCGGCGGAACACGGGGATCATGGATCATACAGGAGAAACACTGATATGGCAGAGCTTAACCTAAAACAAATCATTGACCGGCTGAATGCCGAGTTTACGGGAGATGCGCGTAAGCTTGTCTTCTGGTACGACGATAAGGCAGAGTTTGCGGAGGACATAGATTCTGTCGAACTGGAGAATGCCAAAGTCTACCGGCTGGAGCCTGACAATCAGTTTATGACAAAGCGCTTTCTGGAGCGCGAGGATACGAGCACGAACTACTTAATCTATGCGCCGTTTCCGAAGCCGGATGTAAAAGACAACCACTTGGAAGATACGCTGTTGTATTCCAAGCGTTTCTTTGCCGACCGGGCTTCTCTGCTTTCCGTGGATCTCGGCATTGAGGAGAGATATAAGCCCATCATTGAAAAGCACATCAAGTTCTTTGCAAATAAGGAACGGACGCAGCGCTTTTACGATTTGGAGATTGAGAACTTTAACGAAGAGAATATTACGCTGGGTCTTCTGAGTGCCATCTGTAAGACCCGCACTTGTTCCTTGGAAGAGGTGTTACGTGTCATGCTCACCGAGGGAACAGCGGAAGATAATAAATTTCTCTTGGAAATGGAGAAATACGATCTTCAGAGCTCCTTCTGGAAGCTCTGCGAGCAACAGTTTGGCTATACCGATGTAAAACCGACCTTGGAGAAGCTGGTCGTTACGATGTTTGTGACGGCAACGGCAAGACAGCTGGGAAGCGCTGTGCCGCAGGATTTGAAGCACTTCGTCTCCTATAAGTCCGGCAATATCATAGCCTTTCTGGACAGCTTGATGAACAGTGTGTTGTACAGCGAGCGTTTTGACGAATTATCCCATCAGGTTTCCGATGGCCTAAATACCTCGAAAATCTTTGCGGAAATGCAGCCGGAAGAGCTGACGGAAGTAAACACCTTTCTTATAGCGGACCGGATTCTGGTGAAGTGGATGGTGGAACGCCTGACAGCGGAGGATACCGGAGCAAGGCTTGACGGAATCGGCATACCGGAACTCTGCGAGAAGCGCATGAAAATGCACTTTGGAAGCCGGACGAAGAAAACATATCAGCTACTCCTCAGTGCCTACCACCTGCTCAAAGCGGCAAATTACAGTTGCCCGGACGGATTCCGGCAGATTGTCAAGCAGTATCGGGAAAGGGATTATCAAATCGATCGGGAGTACCGAAAATTTTACTTGCGCTTTGACAAGGTGAACTTCGACGAAGTCGAAAGAGAAGGTCTGCGCACTTTGGTCGAGAACATCTATACCAATGAGTATCTGGCTAAGGTGATGTCGAAATGGAACGAAGGTCTGCAGGAGCCCGCTGCGTTTCAGGAGCTACCCCTGCAGCGTGAATTTTATGAGCGCTATGTAAGGAATGCAAAGGAGCGGACGGTTGTCATCATTTCGGATGCCATGCGCTATGAGGTGGGGGAGGAACTGTTTCGGCGCATGCTGGACGATCCGAAGTGCAGTGCCAAACTGGAAGCACAGCTCTCCGTATTGCCCTCCTATACGCGGCTTGGTATGGCGGCCTTGTTGCCGCATCAAACCCTCACAATGACGGATGATTACCGTGTCTTGGCGGATGGTGTGCTCTGCAATGATCTTGCCGGCAGAGAGAAGGTGTTGCGACAGCATCAGGAAAACGGCATCTGCGTTCGCTTTGATGAAATCAAAGGCTTAAAGAAAAATGAGCTGCGCGACATTTTTACCGGTAAGCAGCTGGTCTATGTTTATCACAATCAGATTGATGCGCGCGGTGACAAGGCAAGCACGGAGGATGAGGTGTTCGTTGCCTGTGAGGAAGCGATATGCGAAATCATTGAGCTGATTCGTAAAATTTCGACCAATGCGAATACCTATCGCTTCTTGGTGACATCGGATCACGGCTTTATTTACAAGCGGGACAAGCTTTCCGAGAGTGAGAAGATCGGCGCAATCAGTGATAAAAAGGCCTTCATCAATAGAAGATTTATCGTAGCCCACGAGGCTGTGACAGAAGAAGGTGTCAAGAGCTTTTTGATGGGAAAAATTTTGAATAATGACGATACAAAGGTCGTTTCCTTTCCGGTCAGCGACAATGTGTTCAAGGTTGCCGGAGGCGGACAGAACTTTGTCCATGGCGGATCGTCTCCGCAGGAAATGCTGGTTCCGGTAGTGGATATCAAGATGGAACGTGGTCATATGGAGACGCGGCCCGCTCAAATTTCTTTGGTCAGCATTGTCCAAAAGATCACGAACTTGATTACAACCCTGGATTTCATCCAGTCCGATGCGGTCAGTGATACCGTTAAGAAGACCGCATATAAGATGTACTTCATCTCCGAGGATAACGAAAAGATTTCCAATGAGAACATGTACATCGCGGACAGCCGTGATACGGACGCGCAGAAGAGAATCTTCCGAATGCGCTTTACGTTCAAGAACAAGCAGTATGATAAGAATAAGCAGTATTACCTGGTCGTTTACGATGAGGAGACCGGAACGGAAAGTTTCCGCCATCCCGTGATTATGGATTTGGCATTTGCGGATGATTACGGTTTTACCTTCTGATAGACGGAAGGGAGACCGGACTACGGTAACCAATCTGTTACACAACGTGGCGAGAAAACAGGTGCGTCTGGTAGGGTTCAGGGATTGGGTGGCATTTGATGAAGTTGCCGCCGCTGTTTCACAGCTAAAGACGGTGTGCGGATTATGAAGGGCCGCATGGATTCTGGAACATTTTACGGATGATTATGACTTTATCACGAATTATCTGTCGGAATTCCTCCGCGGGCTTCGGAAAGAACAGTAAGAGGGAGCACTTGACAAGTATTTTCGCTTGGGAAAATCTGAATTGGAGAGATATCATTGCAGTGCGGAAGATGGTAGATGGCTATTTGAAGTTTCTTTATCCGGAGGATACTTTCGGAAAAGAGCAAATTGAGGGCGCATAGCAGCACAATATTAAAGAATTACATTGTCAATGCTCAGGACTTACAGGGCGTCGGAATGATCGACAAGTTGGCGCAGTCCACCTTGATTGCGCTCAGTTTCATTGCGCTGAACCAGCCGACCGTAAGCTCTTTGGCGATGCTGGGTGAAATCAAATCAGCTTGACTAAGGTTAAGGTTGATATGCTTGCGAATGCGCTGCAGGTGTGCTTAGATAGTGGGGTAAAGAATGTTCTTATTCTGGCAACTTCGATTGTCGGTTTTGTAGCGGTGCCGTCAGCTCAATAGCTACAGTTCAGTTAATCTCGAATCAGAGCATGAAGGGTGCAGCTTAAAGCTTTGCGTGTTGAATAACAATTAAACAGGAGGGGTGAGTAATGGATAGAATTGTTCAGAACCATATGAAAGACTTCTTGTCTGAACAGCAAATTGGGGAAAAAGAACAAAGCAAACAGTTTGAACTGTTTGCAGCATACTGCGTTGTCGAACAGCATTATACAGAAGATTATACTCTTTTAGATATTATGACTGGTGACGGTGGAGACTGTGGAATCGACGCAATCGCCATTATAGTAAATGGGACGATGGTTACATCTAAGGAAGAAATAGATGATCTTTTAGAGTTGAATAAAAGTCTCTTTGAAGTAAGCTTTATTTTCGTTCAAGCAAAAACCTCGTCATCTTTTGATTATGGAGATATGGGGACTTTTGGAGCTGGAGTCAAAGATTTCTTTGCAGATGATCCTCAAATGGTACGAAATGCTGATATTAAAGAAAAGAGCAAGTTGGCGGATTATATTTATTCAAATACAAAATATATGAAGAGGAGACCTTTCTGCTATCTGTATTATGTCACGACCGGGAAATGGGAAGATGATCAAAACTGCACAGGGAGGATGGAGATTGCTCGAAAGGATCTTCTGGATTTGAATTTGTTTGATGAAGTGAAATACATTCCGGTTGGAGCAGATTTACTTTATAGGTACTATAGAAAAACTGCTAATGCTATTGAAACAAATATTGTTCTTGCAAATAAGGTTCTTTTGCCAGACATTAAAAAGGTTAGACAATCATATTTGGGCTATATCGATTGTGCAGAATACTTCAAACTGATTACTGGAGATAATGGAGAAATACGAAAGAGCGTTTTTTATGATAATGTTAGAGACTACCAAGGGGATAATTCAGTTAATCATGAAATGGCGGAAACTGTTCGCAACGCTCCGTTAAACTTCATTCTCTTCAATAATGGAGTGACGGTAATTTGCAAAAAGTTGTCAAATACCGGAAATTGTTTTACGCTGACAGACTATCAAATAGTAAATGGCTGCCAGACAAGTCATGTGCTATTCAACAACCGAGATTCGATAAAGGACGGGCTACAAATTCCTATTAAACTAATCGAGACAGATGATGATGAGACAGTAAACCAAATTATCAAAGCTACAAATAGACAGACACAAGTGTCAGATGAACAGCTAATTGCTTTAAATGAATTTCATAGAAAGCTAGAAGTATTTTATTCCACTTATAAAGATGAAAGTCGTCTTTATTATGAACGTAGATCAAAGCAATACAGTTATAGAACTGACATTGCAAAAGTAAGAATAGTGTCAATTGGAATACAGATAAAATCTGTCGCTTCGATGTTTTATGATAAGCCACATCTTGCTAGCCGCTATTATGGAAGACTTCTAAGTACACTGAATGATATTTTTAGTGACAGACATAAGCTCATCCCATATTACACCTGTGCATATACTTTATATAGGTTGGAGTATATGTTTAGAAACAAAATGTTGAATAAACAATACAGAAAATTTAGGTATCATATTTTGATGATGCTCAAATATAGTATTGCTGGTGGGGAAATACCTAAAATGGGTGAAAACAAAATGGAAGGACTCTGTAAAAAAATACTACAAGTCGTTGATGATAATAGTCGCCTTATCAAAGAAGTTGAAAAAGTCATCCAACTAATAGATAAAAACGTGAAGGACATAAATAGCACAGAATCTACGAAGGCCGGAGCTCTTGTAGAAACGCTAAAAAAAGCATGTCAAGATGCTCCTGCTCGTAAAACAGGTGCTTCAGGACATAGTAGATAAGACTGCATTATTAGTCAGCGTCTAAAGTTGTTGGCGCACTCTTTGAGCCTCCAGGAAGCAGAAGATTCCTGGAGGCTCCGTTCAAGTAATCTTACTTTTATCTTTGGTCTTGCTACCGTCAAGTGTTATGTGCAATTTTGTTTGCATCCGCTGATTAAATGAAGCCTGCCTGAAACACGGGTGTTTTCTTCATCCACCTCTAGGCGAATCATATTCATATATCTCTTATTCCCCCACTGGGTTCTCGCAATATAGCGCATACGAGCACAAAACTTCATTCACACAGAGTTCCCTCCGCCGAACACAGGCGTGCATCCGTGAGACGGTCCTACGATGGGTATACCGCGAACATGATATACTGGTTTTGTGAGATGTTCAGCATGAGCGGGAGATGGCGAAGAGAAAGCACAAATTACGGAAGAGAACGCTTCGAAGTGCCGCGACGCTTCTGGTACTTCTGTTGATGGCGGCCGCGCTTCGAGTCAGCGCGGGCACAGCTGAGATTGCGGTACAACAGGAGAGTGTGAGTGCTGTTCCAAAGAGCAACGAGGCGATAGGTGTCATTGTGCCGCCCCCGGGCGCTGCGGCAGTGCGTTTGTGCTTCTGGCCAAAGAGACCATGCCGACAGAACCGCGGGGCAGCATCGGCATGGTGAGCTCGGGCGCTTGGCGCACGGTGTGTTACGATGATCTGATTGACGGAAAATTCCTCTATAACCGCTGTTATCTGATTATCTGCATGCGCTCCGGAGAAAATGCGAATCCGAATAACCTAATTACAGGCACGCGCTATCTGGATGTGGAGGGCATGTTGCCCTATGAGAAGCAGGTTGGAGATTTTATCCAAAACGGCGGCGCTGTTCTCTACCGGGCAACGCCTGATTTTTACGGAAATGAGTTGGTGGCGTGCGGCGTGGAACCGGAGGCAGAGTCCCTGGAAATAAGGGGGAATCCGCGTTCATGTGTTTCTCTACAATGTGCAGCCGGGTATTGTGATTGACTATGCGACCGGAGAAAGTCGGCGGGAAGATTAAAGGACAGAGGAGGTTCTTATGAAAGTGACATATCTTGACCACAGCGGTTTCTTGCTGGAATTAAAAGACCGCTACTATGTGTTTGACTATTACAAGGGCGAACTGCCGCCGCTCGACAGGGAAAAAGAAGTGCTTGTTTTTTGCAGCCACTGCCACGGGGATCACTATAATCCGAAGATTTTTGAGCTTCTCGACGAGAGGGGCATGCGCTACCGGGCGGTGTTGGCGAATGATATCAATGATGAGAAGCGCTTGGCGGAAATCCGACGTATCTTTGTTGCGCCGGGCCAAGGTTATCAACTTGAGGGCGGGATTCGGGTCGAGACCCTGCTTTCAAACGACAGCGGCGTTGCGTTTATCGTGAGCAGCGACGAAGGGATTGTTTACCACGGCGGTGATTTGAACGACTGGTATTGGGAGGGAGAACCGGAGGAGGA
>ERZ773197.1413-NODE-1413-length-16601-cov-8.164209_pt1 | contig 16601 bp, 17 predicted proteins | sample MGYA00580999_ERZ773197 | MGnify/ENA primary metagenome ERZ773197 (study PRJEB29015, sample SAMEA2738166) | human oral metagenome | biome: human oral; feature: human-associated habitat; material: saliva | place: China | collected 2185 ...
GACCGATTGGCTAGGCTTCTGTAAGGGCGTGAGGACATATGTACAGCGTGCCTCTCTGATGATGCCATCGCAGGAAACGACCACAAAAGCAACTATGTCGCTTCACGTGACGGCTGAACATATGTCCTTAAAGTTTACCAAATCAGTCAAGAATCTCGATCGCACTGAAGAAGATGGCGATCTCGCGTGCCGCGCTCTCAGGACTGTCAGAAGCATGGACAGCGTTCTTGCCGACGCTTTCGGCATAGAGCTTGCGGACCGTTCCCTCAGCAGCTTCCGCAGGATTCGTCTTGCCATTGATCTCGCGCACGCGCGCGATGGCATCGTCTCCTGCAAGCACCATGGCGACGAGCGGCGCCGACGTCATGAAATCTTCAAGCTCCGCATAGTAGGGACGCCCGATATGCTCGGCATAATGCTTCTGCGCCACGCGCGGCGTCATCTGCATGAGTTTCATCGCAAGAATCTTCAGTCCCGCCTTCTCGTAGATGGCGAGGATGTCACCAGTATGCTGCTTTTCAAAAGCGTCCGGCTTGATGAGTACCAACGTTTTTTCCTGCATCGTCATATCTCCTTTTAGAAATTCAAGAAATCGCTGCACGATCATTGCTTCTTCAGATGTTCCCGCGCTTCGCGTTCCTCACGATAGACGCGAGCCAACTTGCAGTAATTCATCGCTGAGGCGCGAACTGCCTCGACCTCGTCTTCGCGAAGCGCACGGATGATGCGCGAAGGATTACCGTAGACCAAGGAATCGTGCGGAATCTTCTTGTGCTGTGTCAAAAGCGTCGCCGCGCCGATGATCGTATTCTCCCCGATCTCGGTATAGCCGAGCAAGACGGAACCCATGCCAATCAAACAGTTGTCACCAATCTTGCTGCAGTGAATCAGCGTGTTATGCCCAATCGTCACATAATCGCCGATGATCGTCGGCGTATCGCCCATGACATGAACTGTGGCATTGTCCTGGATATTGGTGTATTTGCCGATGACGATGGGCTGCAGGTCGCCGCGAATGACCGCATTGAACCATACGTTCGCCCCTTCCATGATCGTCACATCACCGATGATCGTGGCATTCGGCGCGATAAGCGCCGTCGGATCGATCTTCGGCTGTTTTGATTTATAGGGCAGGATGACTGCCATGCAAACCCCTCCCTCTTGCGAATCCCCTTATCTGACAGAACTATTATAAGAAATTTCTCCCCGCTTGTAAAGGATGGCCGACAGAAACAGAACGCTCGTCTGTCCCAGGAAAAACACCCTCGCCTGCTGACGCAGCTTCTCCGCCTTCCCACACATCTGCTCAAGAAAGGTTCATGCCTCTCGCATCAACAAGGGAACGGAAGGAACGAAGGGAACAGCAGAAAGGAAAGCAGCACGAGCGCTTCCACCAGAGTAGTGATTGCGCCGTATACATCCCCGGTCAGTCCGCCAAGATGGCGCACGGCATATCGCGCAAAAAAGACGGCGAAAAGGAGCGCGATAGAGAAGGCCGCTGTCATGGAAATCAGCCAAGCAGAAAGCGCTCCCGTACCCATGACGAAAGCTGTTCCAGAGAACTCGGCAACCACGCCGGGCAGAAGCAAGAGCAGAAGCGTGTAACAAAAGGCGGCGCAGAGCACAGATTTCGTGCCGCCATCTTTGAAAGCCTTGCCCATGCCTGCAGGACGCGCATAGGGAAACGCGGCAATGGCGACGACCATCATCAAACGTGAGACGATGGGCATGACGAACAGGGCGGGGAAAAGCCAAGGGCTCTGCAAAAGGTCGAGCAAGACCGACCAGTTGAAGAGAACCAGCAGGACGAAGGCGAATACGCCGTTTGCTCCGACACGGCTGTCCTTCATGATTTCCAACATGCGCTCGCGTGAGCGTCCCGAAAAGAGTCCGTCCATCGTGTCCATGAAGCCATCGCAGTGAAGCCCGCCGGTCAAGAGGATCGGCAGCATCAGCAAGGTCGCAGCGACGACATGAGGCGGCACAAAAACACCGTGCTCCGGCAAAAGGCGCAAAAGGAGCGCGGCAAAGGCGGCGTAAATGATGCCCAGCACCAAACCGATCAACGGGAAATAACGCACGCTGTCGGCAAAATCTTTTTCGCACCAATCTTTCTGCTCCACGATCGAAATGCGCGTGAGAAATTGCAGTCCGATGAAGAATGCACGCAAAAGAGCACCTCCGTTCTCCCTGTTGTTGCTCGCTCCAAAGAAATCACTCATGAAGGCAGTAGGCAGTCGCGCGCCTGCACGCAGATGCACCGTTCCCGCCTTGGGCAGAAAGCTGCGCTGCGCGGCGAACTCCATGGCAGCAGGGATTCTCTAAAAAAAGATCGCTCGCTGCTGCCAAAGAAGGAATCCGCCGTAAGCAATCAGCAAGAAAAGAACCGTGACAGTATACATGAGACGCACGGTCTTCTGTATATCATCGGCTTCGATATCTCGCGTCGCCTCTCCCATGTAGGCGCGAAAATGCGGTTCGCCGAAATAGTAGTTCTTGCCGCCCAAACGTATGCCGAGCGCACCGGCAACGGGCGCTTCGGCATGTCCGCCGTTCGGACTCGGATGTTTTGCCGCATCGCGGCGCAATATGCGCCAAGCCCTGCGTCCATCGAAATGCAGCAAGAATGCGGCAAGAACGAAGAGTGCGCCCGTCACGCGCGCAGGGATATAATTGAGCACATCGTCGAGACGCGCCGCCACCCTGCCGAAATACAGATATTTCGCATTCTTGTAGCCGAGCATGGAATCCATCGTGTTCGCTGCGCGATACAACACGGCGAGCGGCAGGCCGCCGACCAGATAGAAAAAGAGTGGCGAGATGATGCCATCGACCGTATTTTCCGCCACGGTTTCAATCGCCGCGCGCGACGCCTCCGGGGCACTGAGCTTTTCCGTATCACGGCCGACGATCCAGCCGACCTTCCTGCGCGCTTCGGAAAGCTCTCCGTCCTTGAGCAAGTTCCGTATCTCCATGCCCGCCACAGCCAGACTTTTGGGTGAGATCATAAAGGCGAGCAGCAAGGCTTCGAGCGCCATCCCCAGATGTTCCAAGGGAATGAGTTCGATGAGGCGCAAAACGCACCATGCTGCTTCATAGCAAACGACGAGCACGATGAGGACGAGCACGCCGCCAGCAAGCAGTTTCTTCTCGTTCGTATCTTCGGGACGATAAAAGCAATGATCCAGCCAAGCGACGAGATTTCCGATCAAGACGACAGGATGGAAGCGAGAGCGCGGATCGCCGAGAATGCAGTCGATGAAGAACGCGAGAACAGCTGTCAGCATCCGTTCCGTTCCCCCATGATCTCTTCAAGCTTTTCCATGTCGAGATGTTCGCGCACGATCGCAGCGAGACGGTCGTAGCTCTCTTCCTTCTCTCGGTAGCGATTGCGCATCACGGCGAGCGGAGAAAGTCCTTTCTTTTCCCGCAAGGCGTTGAGAAGCGCGCGGCGCAGGCCGTCGTGATCGAAGAATCCATGGATGTATGTGCCGAAGACGGTGCCTTCTTCGTTCACCGTTCCCTCTACAGCGTCACAGGCTTCACAGCGCCGCTCTTCGATGCGAAGGGGGTGCTTGTCGCTTTCGCGCAGAAATTCAGTCGCACCCATATGGATTTCATAACCTTTAACGCCCTCTGCAAAAATTTGCTTGCCAAGAAAAGGAAGGTTCTTGACCGAAGCGATGACCTGCGAAGTCAGCTTTCCTTCATGAAACGTCGTCCGCAAACCGAGAAGTCCCAGTCCAGGCGTGCTGTCAAAAGCAGATTCCGTATGCAGCGGGTCGAGAATCGTTTCACCAAGCATCTGGTACCCGCCGCAGATGCCGATGACGGCGGCTCCATTCGCGTGTGCTTCGCGAATCTTCGCAGCGATACCGGACGCTTCCAGCCAGCGCATGTCTTCCGACGTGTTCTTGCTGCCTGGCAAGAGGATCAGATTGGGTGTGCCGAAAGATGCCGCGTCATGCACATAGCGAAGCGCCACGTCCGGCTCACTCTCCAAGCTGTCAAAATCCGTGAAATTGGAAATCTTCGGCGTGCGGATAACGACGAGTTCCAGTTCCCTGTCCTGCGCCGTTTCCGACTTGTCCTCCAAGGACACAGAATCCTCGTCATCGATGCCCATCGCCTCGATATGCGGAATGACGCCGAGCACGGGCTTGCCCGTCTTTTTCTCCAGGAATTCGACGGCGGGCGCAAAGAGCGAGATATCACCGCGAAACTTGTTGACAACAAGTCCCTTGACGAGCGCCCGCTCCTCCTCCTCCAAAAGTTCCAGCGTGCCGACGAGCGAGGCGAGCGCACCGCCGCGATCAACGTCGGCGATGAGAAGCACAGGGGCGTTCAGATACTTCGCCACGCGCATGTTGACGATGTCATTCGCCTTGAGATTGACCTCGGCGGGGCTTCCTGCACCCTCGATGACAACGGTCTCATATTCTGCATCGAGGCGTGCCAGAGCCTCTTTGACTGCCGAAAACGCCTTGAGCGAATAGCCTTGATGATACTCCTTCGCTGTCATGTTGCCGACAGGCTTTCCCATGAGGACGACCTGCGAGCAGGAATTTCCCGTCGGTTTCAGCAGCACGGGGTTCATGTCGACAAACGGCTCAAGTCCCGCCGCTTCTGCTTGAGCGACCTGAGCGCGCCCCATCTCCAAACCGTCCTTCGTGACGTAGGAATTGAGCGCCATGTTCTGTGCCTTGAAGGGGACGACACGCCGCCCCTCCTGCAGAAAGATGCGACAGAGCGCCGTCGTCAGGATGCTCTTGCCCACATGCGAGCTCGTCCCCATCATCATGATGTAGTTCGCCAAAAGCCATTCCTCCCATGAAACAACGAATAATCCATCAGGCCGAGCCATCAACCTGCCACGGCACAGCAAGTTTCTTGAAATCAACGGCGATACCGCAGGAAACGACATAGACCTCATCAGCTTCCCGCGCCATCCGTTGATTGGCAATGCCCGTGATGTCGCGATATTCACGCGCGAGATGGTTATCGGGCACGATGCCCGCGCCCACCTCGTTCGTCACGAAAAGCGTCGTTCCCGTCTGCTTTTTCGCCGCTTCGAGCAAGAGACCGACCTTGTCGCGTATGAGCGCATAGTTTGCCGCAGAGTCGTCGATGTTTTCCAGCGCACAAAACAGATTGCTGATATAAAGCGTCAGACAATCAAAAAGAATCATGTCATGCTCTTTCCCGGCCTCCTCGATGGAAAGGTGGGCGTTCTCGGGCGCTTCCCAAGTATGCCATTCCTTGGGGCGACGCTCACGGTGCAGCTTGACGCGGAACGCCATCTCTTCATCATAGACGCCTGCTGTCGCAATGTATGCAACACGTTTTCCGAAACGCGCGGCATACTGCTCGGCGAAACGGCTCTTGCCGCTCCGTGCGCCCCCCGTGACAAGGACGACCTTACCCATGACATGCCCTCCTTTCTCGCTGTGTGCGACAAACGGCGACGAAGGATTCTGCCGCCTCTGGGCAGCCAGCAAAATGCAGGTGCAGATATGAGCCAAGCAATGTCCCGTTTGCATATCCTGCCGCATAGCGCGCGCCGTTCCTCATGCGCGTGAAAATGAAGGCGCGCTGTGCGCTCTCTTCCGGCGCCGTCTCCGTCGAGAAGTGAAACTCATGGCCGCGCAGTTTCCTGCCCTTGGGACCAAGAACCGCATCGGTACAAAGCTCCGCCTCGACGTAGCCTACCATCTGCAATCTGCGGTTCATCTGCACGGCAGAAGGAATCAATCCCACCATCTCGTATGATCTTCCATCGAAGGCCACGAGCTTTTCCATCAAATACATGTAGCCGCCGCACTCGGCATAGATCGGCACGCCCGCTTCGCCCGCTTCGCGCAGAGAGCCACGCATCGACACGTTCGCCATCAGTTCTTCAGCGAACATCTCGGGGAAGCCGCCTCCCAGAAGAATCCCATCCACCTCGGGCAGAACAGCATCCTTCAGCGGACTGAAAAAGAGAATTTCCGCCCCAAACGATTCCAATACCTCCAGGCTTTCCGGATAGTAGAAGGAAAACGCCTCATCGTGTGCAACGGCGAGCCGCACCTTCGGCACTGGACTCTCGTCCCGCCTCGCGCCAAAGAGAGGTTCTTCGGACAAGGCGAGCGGCGGGGCGGCGGCAGCAAGTTCTCTGATGGCCGCAAGATCGACGGACTGCGCCGCCTTCTCCCCCATCTTCTTCACGACGCCGCTCTCTTCATTCTCTTCCACCGGCAGAAGTCCCAGATGTCGCTCCGGCATCTTGAGCGAATCATCGCGGCGCATGGCGCCCAAGACGGGCATGTCGATCTTCGCCATCGCCTCTCGGATCATCGTCTCATGCGTATCCGAGCCCAGACGATTCAAGAGCACACCTGCGAGCTTGACCTCAAGATCATAACAGCGAAAGCCGAGCGCTATGGCTGCCGCCGAATCCCCCATAGATTTCGCATCAACGACGAGCAGCACGGGCGCATCAAGCAGCTTGGCAATCTCCGCCGTGGAACTCACGCCCTTCCTGCCACCATCATAAAGACCCATGACGCCTTCGATCAAAGCGAGATCCGCATCCTTGGCCGTGCGTGCGAAGATTTCCCTGAGGCGCTCCGGCGACATGAGCCAAGTATCGAGATTATGCGCCGGAAGCCCGCTCGCGAGCGCATGATAGCCAGGATCTATATAGTCAGGGCCGACCTTGTAGGACTGAACACGCAGACCCTGCGCACGAAACGCAGCGAGGATGCCCGTCACGAGCGTCGTCTTGCCCGAACCGCTCTGCGTCGCGGCGATGACAAGACGCGGAATCCGTTGCTCCATAGTGATTTCTCCTCAGCGTGTGTTGTCGATGAGATACATGACGGCATTGATGACGGACGCGGCGATCGGGCTGCCGCCCTTCGTTCCCTCCACCGTGATGTACGGAACTTTGTCATTCTTTGCCAAGAGTTCTTTGGAGTCTGCCGCTCCGACGAAGCCGACGGGGATGCCGACAACGACTGCTGGGCGTATGCCGTCTTCCTCCACCATGCGCAGTACCTCGAAAAGCGCCGTCGGCGCATTGCCGATGGCGATGATCGCACCATCAAGCGACTTGCCGAAGGAGCGCATGGCCGCCATCGAGCGCGTGATGCCCTGCTCCTTTGCCTCAGCGGCGACCTTCTCATCTGCCACGAGACAATGCACCTCGCCGCCGAACGAGGCAAGCTTCTTCTTGTTGATTCCCGTGCGTACCATCTCGACATCGGTGTAAACGTGCGCCCCCTTCTTGAGCGCTTGCTGCATCGACTCGATCGCCTGCGGATGCAAGCGGATGACCTTCGCATAATCGACATCACCCGACGCATGAATCATGCGCGAGTACACTTTGACTTCTGCTTCGGAAAGATTGAGATCCGACAGATACGGCGCGATGATTTCCATGCTCCGATTCTCGATCTCCATCGGCTGTTTGATAAAGTCCATGCGATAACCTCAACTCTCTTCTGAATGAATAAACAAACCATGCGCGCAGAGATCCACCTTGCGGATCTCTGCGTCATGAATCCGAGCCGACTGCGCCTTGCCTGCTTGCTTCTCGGACTTTCCTGATGAACCTCAGAACATCTTCAAAGGTCTGTGCCATATGCTCGTAAGCGATGCGCGGCCGTTCGATGACGACGAGCGGCAAACCGAGCTTCATCGCGGCCGCGAACTTCGTATCGGCGCCACCGACCATGCCGCCGTCCTTCGTGACGATGACATCCGCCTCGTACTTCTTGTAGAGTTCTTCATTGAGCAGTTCAGAGAACGGTCCCTGCATAGCGACGATATGGCTCGGACGGAAACCGAGCGCCACGCACTCCGCGACAACCTCGGGATCGGGCAGGACACGTGCTGTAAGCACGCAATCCTGCAAGGCGGGCGCTTCCTTGAATGCCTTCAGATTGTGACTGCCCGTCGTGAGGAAGATGTTCTTTCCCAAGGAAGCAGCCGCCTTCACTGCTTCCTCATAATTCGCGACATAGTGCGCCTTCGCATAATCGAGCGGTGCACTCTGCCTTTCGTAGCGGATGTAGGGAACGCCGCATGCACGGCAAGCGCGCATGGCATTTTCCGAAATATTCACCGCATAGGGATGGCTCGCGTCAACGAAGACGGAAACATCATGCCCACGGCAATAGGCTGCAAGGGCTGCTTCATCCAAGGGACGGTCATTGATCGAGATGCCCGGATAGCGCGAAAGAAGCTCTTCGCCGTAGCGGCTGACGACCGACGCCGTGACCTTCTGTCCATTTTCCAACAGGAAGCCTGCCAACTCCCTGCCATCCTGCGTGCCGGCTGCCACAAAGATCATACTTCATAACCCCGCGGCGTGATCATGTAGCCTTCCTTTACATAGGTGCGGCTGTTGCCGATGATGACGAGAGAGAACATATCGATTTTCTCGCGCGTGAACTCCTGCAGAGTCGAAAGCGTCTTGCTCTCGGCCTCGCGCGCCGCATGATTCACGATGCCGACGGGCGTATCGGGCGCGCGGTGGTGCAAGAAGATCTCGCGAATCTCCTCGATATTCTGCACGCGCTTCTTGCTCTTGGGATTGTATAACGCGACGACGAAATCAGCTTCAGCTGCAGCCTTCGCGCGTTTTTTGATAAGTTCCCACGGTGTCAGAAGATCGCTGAGGCTGATGACAGCGAAATCGTGCATGAGCGGCGCACCCAGGATGGATGCCGCCGCATTCACTGCCGAGATGCCAGCAATGACGCCGCCGAATTCAGGACGATCGCCCGCTTCACGCTGCAAGAGAAGCTCCAGAACGAGTCCTGCCATGCCATAAATGCCGGAATCACCGCTTGAGACGACGACGGTGTCCCTGCCCTTTGCCGCCGTTTCCACCGCCATGCGGCAGCGATCGATTTCCTGCATCATGCCCGTGCCGATGACCTCACGCTCACCGATCAGCTCGTCGATGAGCTTGATGTACGTCGTGTAGCCGGCGACGACTGCCGCTTCCTCAATCGCCCGCTTTGCGCGCGGCGTCATATCTTCCAAACTGCCGGGGCCGATGCCCACTACTGTTATTTTTCCCATGTCAACGCTACCGTCACTTTCTCGAATCTTGTCTTGGCAAGGGCGAGCCGTCCTGCTGAAACGCTCGCAAGCGCCGCAGCTTCCGCGACATTGCCGATGCCGATGTTCTTCTTGACAAAAGGAGACTCCGAAAGCCCATAGGCCTCAATCGTCTCCTGCATCTTCCCATTGGGATGGAAGCGAATTTCCCGCTTGATTTCTGCCGCCAAAGCAAGAAGTCCGCTCTCGTCCGCCTTCGCCGCCGTGCTCGCGATAAGCGAGACGTCCGCCAAGCTCCGCCCAATCTTCATGAGCGCCGCTTCCAATGCCGCACGAATCTCCACTGCCGCGGTGTCGCGCCTGCAGCCTATGCCCGCAACGAGTCGACGCGGCACGAGGCAGAGGAGGTCATCTCGCCGCACGCCTTCATTCGCTGTGATGAAGGCGGTCAAACCATCTCCTGGCGGCAAAACCTCCTGCACCGAAACAGCCGTCAACCCCATGTCGGCCAAGCGCTTCTCGTAGAAGCCCGCACGCGCGAGCTTCGCGTCGATCAGATAGCGAATCGCCTCATCTGCAAGCACGGCGCGATTGAAGCGCTTGATCTGCTCCTTCGGGCAAGGGCGCAAAGCGAGACGAGAAGCAACGACATCTACAGCCAGCTTTTTCTGGACATCCGTCGCCGTCGTGATGACGGGATCAGCGCCAAGCGATGCCGCCAGTTCTCGCGTCAACTCATTCGCGCCGCCGATATGGCCGGACAGCAGACTGATGACGTGATGAGCCTCTTCGTCGAGCACGAGAACGGCGGGATCTTCGAGTTTGCTCTGCAAAGAGCCTGCGATCATGCGAACGGCAATGCCCGAAGCCATGATGAAGATCAAGGCGTCGTACTGGCAGAAGGCCGTCTCAACCTGCGGTGCAAGACGCTCGTAGACATGCACATCTTCAAACGTCCCCTGACCTGCCTTGGCGAAGATGTCGACACTCGCGTCAAGAGCTGTCCGAACGCGAAGCGCTGTGCGCGTGCCGCGCGGCGTCGCGGTGAATACGGCGCACCTCATTTGCTCGCTTCGCGGAACATATGGCTGAATTCCGGCGCGTACAGGCGCGATAGCTCATAGTCCGCTCCGAGGCAGCGGCTGACAACGATCATCGCCGTGCGATCGATGCCCTGACCGGCGATTTCCGCTACGATCGTCTCCAAGGTAGCGCGCACGATCTTCTGTTCAGGCCACGAAGCCCGCTGCACGATGGCAATCGGCGTATCGGGCGCATACCCCCCCGCGATAAGCTCTTCCACAACTTCGGAAAGCATCGTGATGCTGAGGAATATGCACATCGTCGCTTGATGTGCAGCGAGCGAGCGCAGCTTTTCCCGCTCGGGCACAGGGGTGCGCCCTTCGTTGCGCGTGATGATCACCGTCTGCGAGATTCCCGGCAGCGTGTATTCCTGCTTTAAGGCTGCTGCTGTTGCAAGGAAGGAGCTCACGCCCGGCACGACCTCGAAGTCGATGCTCTTCTTCTTGAGTGCATCCATTTGTTCTTGAATCGCACCGTAGATACTCGGATCACCCGTATGGAGACGCACAACCATGAGGCCTTTCGCCGTGGCCTTTTCTATCGTTTCAATGACCTCGGGGAGTGTCATTGAAGCAGAGTCATGGATCTCTGCCCCTTCCTTGGCGAGTTCCAGCAGAGCCGGATTGACGAGCGAACCCGCGTAGATGATGACATCCGCTCTTTGAAGAAGCTTCTGCCCCTTGACTGTGATGAGCTCGGGATCGCCTGCCCCCGCGCCAACAATGTACACCTGCATATTCTTCCTCCTGTTACACATCTGCCTTGCGGCAGGAAATGATGTAGACGGGGTTGATTGCCTCCGCCATGTCGTAAGGGCCGATTTTCTTCAGTCGGTTGACCTGCACTTGGACCGTATCGTAGATATAGTCGTTCCTCTTGCGCATGTAGGCAAGCGTGGCCGCGAGCGTCTGCACGGTGATGCAATTGATGACGATGAACCCGCCCGGCTTCAGTCGCTCGTCAAGAACATCAAGAATCTCTTCCAAACGGCTTCCCGTGCCGCCGATGATTGCCGCATCCAGACGCTTTGGCAGCTGATCCAAGCCTGCCGGTGCCTCGCTCTCGATGATCGTAAGATTTTCAACGCCAAACTTCACTGCATTCTGGCGAATGAGAGATGCCGCTTCCTTCTTGCGCTCCACAGCGTAGACGTGCCCTTCTTTTGCCAGAAGCGCCGCTTCGATGGAAAGCGATCCCGTGCCTGCACCGATGTCGCAAACGACGTCCGTGCTCTCGATCTTCGCCCCGGCGAGCGTCAAGATGCGAATCTCCTTCTTCGTCATCGGCACCTTGCCACGAATGAATGCCTCATCTTCAATTCCTAAAAAATGCTTCATGCCTTCACCACCAAGATTCCATGGGAGATTTCCGGCGCTGCAGACGCTTCACCAAGTGTCGTATGAATAATTTGCTCATCCTCGTAAGAAAGACGCGAACAGATATGGAGCTCTGCAGAGGGCGGCCAGTCCAGCTCCATGAGCCGCAGCGGAATCGTGCGGGAATTGTTCGTGCGATCGGTCAAGAGACCGAGCAGCGCACCCTCCCTGTAGGAAATCTCCTCAGGCTGCGGCACACGTCCATGAAAGGAAGCCAGCCGCGCCTCATGCCAAGGCAGGGCAAGTCGCGCGAACGCCATCTGCAATGAGCTGATGCCCGGTATGACGACGAGCATCTGCGGCAAAAACTCGCGCCGCAAAGCATCGAGCAGCGAATAATATCCAGGGTCGCCCGACACCATGACGACGACATGCGTCTTCTGCAGCTTCTCCTTGATAAACGCGAGCACCGCGGCAATGTCGCCGCGAATCGTCATCGTCTCCTGTCCATGCCGCGCAAAATCTGCCAAGGCACGGCTGCCGCCGACGAGCACTTGTGCGCCCTCGATGGCGGTGCGCGCTGCAGGCAGAATGAAGTCTGGATTGCCGGGTCCTATGCCCGCCACTATGATCCTATGTTCCAATGAAAATCCCTGCCGATCTCTTTCGCTGTTTCATCCATGCCCAAAAGCTCCCCTTTGAGCGTCGTCATCGCCGTGCCAACGCGAAGATCCTGAAATACATACCGCTCGGCGCGTGCCGAAGCGCGCGCACAAAGGATGTCGTAGACACGCTGCAAGCCGCATTCAGAAAGAATCGGCAAAGCTTCTTCCGTCGTTGTCGCCGCAAGGATGCGACGCACTGATTCCTGCGGCAGTCCTTCCGCCGCTGCATAGGCGGCTAGAGATTCCAATCTTCCATCGGCGATGCGGTTGTGCGTATAGAAAACGCCAGCCGCAACCTTCGAAAGCTTGCCGATGTGTCCGAAGAGCAGCACACGCTTGAGCTTGCGCTCCGCTGCGCGCTCCAACATGAATCCGATGAAGTTGCTCGTCTGCACGACGGCCTCACGCGGCAACCCAAAACGTACCGCCGCATTCTCGCCCATCTTGCCCGGAACGAAGATCTGCGTATCGAACCCCGCCGCAAGAGCCACATCCATCAGCGGCACGAGAGCATTCTTGAACCCTTCCTCGGACATCGGACGCAGGACGCCCGTCGTGCCGATGACAGAAATGCCGCCGACGATGCCGAGAACCGGATTCAATGTGCGCTTTGCAAGCTCCTCGCCCGCGGGGATGGATATGGTGACATCCGCACTGCCGTCCTTGCCGAGAACCTCCTCGACGACATTTTGGATCAGTTGACGCGGTCCCGGATTGATGGACGGCTCACCCGGCGGCACGGAAAGCCCCGGCTTCGTGACCGTGCCGATGCCGCGCCCCGCATGAAAGCGGACGCCAGTCCCGTTGGGGCGCACGATGACCTCCGTGAAGACAGAAACGCCGTTCGTAATATCCGGATCGTCTCCCGAAAACTTCACGACCTCGGCACACGCCCCCGATGACGTTTCAACAACCTCCTTGATGGGTATGTGAAGCGGCGTGCCATCAAGCGCCTCGATCATCACGCTTTCGCAATGCTTTCCTGAAAGGAGCAAGAGCGCCGCCTTCGTCCCCGCAGCCGCACAAGCTCCCGTCGTGTAGCCGCTTCTCATCTCCTTCACCATCACAGTCACTCCCTCATACCACAACGCTTTTTATTGTACCATGAAAGTCCGAGAGGTCAAGCCCGAAGGGCGCTGTCCGATCAGTCCCTCCCCCTCAAAAAATCTAAGCTCCGGCGCACAAGAAGTGCCGCCGGAGCTCAGATGCTTTTTCCTATTGCAATATTCCCAGCTCGTGCAGCCGTTTGAAATCGATCGTTGTCTTGCGGTGAGGATGACGAGCGAGATACTGCTGTCTCTCTGGTTCTGCTGGATGAAAGCTTCCCAAAGGTACAGCTTTTGCATAGCAATGACGTGTCAGCTTCTTGTTGTGATTCGGATCATTGACCGTCACATTCGCTTCAGTTGCAGCAGGAGGCCTGCCGCGATTCATGATGAAATTCATGTGGTATTCGACGAGAGGCGCATCTTCCGCATCGACATAATAGACGCCGCTCTGGTACATCGGCCCCTTTGCCGCACCCTGACCATCCTTTTCATAAGGGTTCACAACGGCGAAAAGGATATCAAGAAGCTGCGATATATCCGTCTTCTTGGGATTGTAAGCAATCTCCAAGCCCATGACAGCCTTCACCCAGCCGCTTTTCACTGCATCATACGACGGCGTCTCACTCTGTGCATCGATATAGCCGGTGCGCGTCGCAACGACGCCGGGCACATGGTCAAAAACCGCCTGCAGCTCATAGAAGCTGCCGCCAGAGACATACAGCCGTTTCGTATACAAGGATCATCCCTCCTCATGGGGATGCAGGAGATCGACATGGCGATCCGAAGCACGATGGATATCGAAGACATGGATGAGCTCCGCCACTCCCTGCGAAGGCGACACTGTTCCTTTGAGAACAGCGTCGCGTACCTCAGGCATACGCCCGAGAATCACAGGGTCGTCAAAGAACAGGTTGTGCAGATGCTCGTCGATCATGCTGTTCATCCAGTCAAGCAGCTGCCCCTCGCGGCGCGTTTTGAAAGCGCCGTTCTCCTTCGTCGTCTTCTCGAAGATGCGTATGACATCCCAAAGCTCCTTAAGCCCCGTCTTTTCCAAGGCGGAAACGAGATAAGCATGCGTCTGCCAACCGCGCGTCGCGGGGCGGATGTACTCGATCATGCGCTCGTACTCACCGCGCGCGACCTGCGCTTTCGTGCGGTTGTCACCGTCCGCCTTGTTGATGACGATAGCATCGGCAAGCTCCATGATACCCTTCTTGATTCCTTGAAGCTCATCTCCCGCACCCGTCAGGACGACGAGGAGGAAGAAGTCGACCATTGAGCGCACCGTCGTCTCCGATTGTCCGACACCGACGGTCTCGATGAGAATAACATCATATCCCGCAGCCTCACAAAGAAGCATCGTCTCGCGACTCTTCCTCGCGACGCCGCCCAAGGTGCCGCCGGCAGGCGATGGGCGGATGAACGCCTCTTCTCTTCGAGAAAGCGTGCCCATGCGCGTCTTGTCGCCAAGGATGGAACCCTTCGTTACCGAGCTTGTCGGATCGACCGTCAGGACAGCGACGCGATGCCCCATATCGCAGAGCATATTGCCGAACGCCTCGATCATCGTGCTCTTGCCGGCTCCAGGAACGCCTGTGATGCCGATGCGCAAAGCCTTGCCCGTGCGCGGCAGCAGCTCCTGCAGCACGCGCTGCGCCTTTGGAAAGTGGCGCGGGCTATTGCTTTCGATGAGCGTTATGGCGCGGGAGAGGACCATGCGATCCCCTCCTGCAACCCCCTTCACATAATCTTCCACATCAAGAATCATGCGGTTTTTCCGAAATCCTGTTTTTCCTAGATCCGGATTAATGTTGCCCACCGTCAGATCCTTGATGCCGTCGATGCCGCTCATGACGCTCGTGGCAAAATTCTTGTCCGCGTTTTCCGGCACCCAGTCCGGTTTCGTGTTCGTGTATTTCGCCATGGTCGTTACCCCGCAGCCATTTCTTCCTTTGCACGTCCGATCAAGAGTTTCAAAAGCTTGATGCCCGCTTCGGGAATATTCGTCCCTGGGGCAAAGATGGCGACCGCGCCGTTCTTATACAGATGGTCGTAATCCTGTACGGGGATGACGCCGCCGATGCAGACCATGATGTCCTCGCGCCCGAGCTTCTTGAGCTCTTCCACGAGAGCCGGCAGAAGCGTGTTGTGACCGGCAGCCAATGAGCTGAAGCCGACCATGTGGACATCGTTGTCGACAGCATCCTGCGCCGTCTCGTCCGGCGTCTGGAACAGAGGTCCGACGTCGACGTCCCAGCCCATGTCAGCGAAGGAGGAGGCAATGACCTTCTGGCCGCGGTCGTGACCATCCTGCCCCATCTTCGCGACGAAGATACGCGGGCGACGACCCGTGAGCTTCTCGAAATCATCGGCAAGTGCACGTGCCTTGTCGAGCTCCGTCTTGTCCGTGAATTCCGAGGAATAGACGCCCGAAATCGTATGGATGACGGCCTGATAGCGACCTGAAACCTTCTCCACGGCATCCGAAATCTCGCCGAGCGAGCAGCGCACGCGCGCCGCCTCGACGGCACATTCCAAAAGGTTGCCGTTGTCGCGCGTCTCGGCTGCCTTCGTGATGGCTTCCAAGGCGGCGCGCACGTCGTCCTCGTTGCGGTTTGCGCGCAGCTTTTCGAGACGTTCGACCTGCGCCTGTCGCACAGCGGTGTTGTCGATGGCCAGGATTTCCAGCGGATCTTCCTTCTCCAAGCGATACTTGTTCAAGCCGACGATCGTCTCGTTGCCCGAATCGATCCTCGCCTGGCGACGCGCTGCAGCCTCTTCGATACGCATCTTCGGCAAACCCGTAGGAATCGCCTTCGCCATGCCGCCGAGGGACTCGACTTCCTGGATATGCGCCCACGAACGGCGGATGATCTCGTTCGTGAGGGCTTCGACGTAGTAAGAGCCGCCCCAAGGATCGATGATCTTGCAGACACTCGTCTCGTCCTGGATATAGAGCTGCGTATTGCGCGCAATGCGAGCCGAGAAGTCCGTCGGCAGAGCGATGGCCTCGTCGAGCGCGTTCGTGTGCAGCGACTGCGTGTGGCCGAGAGCCGCGCCCATGGCCTCCATCGCCGTGCGTGCGATGTTGTTGAACGGATCCTGCGCCGTGAGCGACCAGCCCGAAGTCTGCGAATGCGTGCGAAGCGCCATGGACTTGGGATTCTCCGCGCCGAACGACTTGACGATCTTCGCCCAGAGGACGCGCGCTGCGCGCATCTTGGCAATTTCCATGAAGTAGTTCTTGCCAATCGCCCAGAAGAACGACAGGCGCTTTGCAAAAGCATCGATTGGAAGCCCTGCCTTGATGCCCGTGCGGATGTACTCAAGACCATCGGCGAGCGTGTAGCCGAGCTCGATGTCCGCCGTCGCTCCCGCTTCTTGCATGTGGTAGCCCGAGATGGAGATGCTGTTGAACTTCGGCATGTACTTCGTCG
>ERZ773197.1414-NODE-1414-length-16596-cov-19.262922_pt1 | contig 16596 bp, 16 predicted proteins | sample MGYA00580999_ERZ773197 | MGnify/ENA primary metagenome ERZ773197 (study PRJEB29015, sample SAMEA2738166) | human oral metagenome | biome: human oral; feature: human-associated habitat; material: saliva | place: China | collected 2185 ...
TGTGAGTTATAGTCCCCGCACTTATGGCGTCCGCGGGCGACGCCTTATCTGCGCGCATGCGCAAGACGAGAAGAACTTTCAAAGTTCTTCTCGTCATAACAACTTAATACTGGCGGCCGTTGAGCTCTCCCCAAAGCTTCTTGGCCTCAACCATAGTCCAAGCGTTAATCTTGTCCTCATCAAACGCAACAAATTCGCGGTCCTTATAAAGAACCTTACCGTTGACAATAGTAGTGCGGCAGTTCTTACCCTCAAAGCCAAAGAGCATGTGACCGTCGATGTTCTCGTCAGAAAACGGCGTGAACGGTTTGTAATCAAAGATTGCAATGTCAGCAGCAGCACCAGATGCAAGCTTACCTAAAGGCTTGCCATTAGACTTTGTTGAGAAGTACTTCTCGGCCATCTTGACATTGTTCTTGAAGAGCATGGTCATAGCTTCAACCCAACCAACATTTGGCATACAAGCATTATGACGCTGCATAGGTAAGAAGACCTTCAGCGATTCAAGCATATCGTGCGTATACGCATCGGTGCCCATGCATACATCAATACCACGCTTGAAGAACTCGAGTACCGGCGCACACCCAACAGCATTACCCATATTGGACTCAGGATTGTTAACAATGCTGGTATGAGTATGAGCAAGGATGTCCATATCAGCAGGAGTTACGTGGATGCAGTGACCAAGCATGGTTTTCTCGCCCAAAAGGCCATGATCAAGCAGGCGATGTACCGCAGTGGTTCCATGATTAAGAGCAGAATCATATACATCATCCATGCCCTCGCAAACGTGAATATGAAAGCCGGTAAGACCGTTGTTGGCCTCAACCATCTTATCCAGCGTCTCATCAGAAAGCGTAAAGAGGGCGTGTCCACCAAACATAGCGGCAATCATATCGTCATCTTCATCTGCAGCCCATTTAGCAAAGGCAGCATTTTCAGCGATAGACTCATCACGCTTGACCTCTCCATCACGATCAGATGTCTCATAGCAAAGGCAAGCACGAATACCAAGCTCTTTTGCGACGTCTTTGATAGCAAAGAGTGAATCAGGAATCTCACAGAAACTTGCATGGTGATCAAAGATAGTAGTAACACCATCTCGCAGTGAATCAAGGATAGTTGCGTAAGCGCAAGCGCGAGTTCCATCAAGCGTCAGATGACGATCAATGTTCCACCACTGCTGCTCAAGATTTTCAAGGAAGTTGTGAGGGTTACAGTCTTTGATAGCAAGACCACGTGCCAAGCCAGAATAAATATGGGTATGGCAGTTGATAAGTCCAGGCATAATAACGCCGCCGTGCGCATCAAGCTTTTCTGCATCGGAATAGGCGGCTTCAAGTTTCGCACGCGTATCAACGGCAACAATCTTCTGACCTTCAATTGCTACGGCACCATCTTCAATGTACGGATGAGCTTCGTCGCGCGTAATAACACGACCGTTCACAATAAGCAGCATAGGAACTCCTTGCCACGTGCCGCAGATCAGCTACGGCGTATAAAATGACGGATGTGCCCTCTCCGACACCCCGTTCGGACATATATTAAAGAGAGCCCGACTTCTCTTTTGTGCAAAAACCAAAACAAACAATTTGTTTTATATTCTAATTTTTTATTTGGTTTATATTCTCATAAATTTTGTCAAAATAACTAATTTATCGGTATACGGTCAAATCTTGGCGTAAACGGTTTCTCGCCACATTAATCAATACATATACACAGTGTCCTATTTCTGCATAAACAAAACCTGTTAGGATAGAACTGTTTAAAATATTTTTGAAACTAATCTGCGTAGTTGGAGTACATCACTATGGACATGCAACAAATTGACTTTTTAAAACGTCTTGCACAGGGTATTGCTCTACAATTTGGCTCAAACTGTGAGGTTGTTGTTCATGATCTTCAGAGTAAAGATCCCGCTCATACCATAGTTGCTATTGAGAATGGTCATATAACAGGAAGAAGTATCGGAGATGGCCCTTCAAACGTAGTACTCAAAGCACTCCATTCAAATCCAGAAAAGCTTCATGACTCTCCTTCTTATCTCACCAAAACAGAAGACGGAAAGATACTCAAATCAACAACCATTTACCTGCGTGATGAGAAACACAAACCAATCGCAATTTTTGCTATTAACTACGACATTGCACTTTTCTCTGCAATGGAAGAATCCTTACGTGGTCTCATTACTCCCAGCAATTCATCTGAAGAAACTCCGCAGACCATTCCACATAACGTAACCGATCTTCTCGATGAGCTTATTGATCAAAGCGTACACATGGTTGGGCGTCCTGTTGCTCTTATGACAAAAGATGACAAAATCAAAGCAATCCGTTTTCTTAATGATTCTGGAGCATTTCTTATTACCAAATCAGGTCAAAAAGTCTGTTCCTATTTTGGCATTTCAAAGTACACTCTTTACAGCTATCTTGACGAGGCAAAAAATCAAAATTCATAGTTGTAGATAACATATCGTCAACAATAAAACCCCCATTTCCTAGTATCTAAGAAATGGGAGGTAATCTTTAAAACAAAGGTGAGAAACTAAGGTAAATCCTCACTACTCAGACTTATAGTCTGTTTTATACGCCTTAACAGAACCTGGCTTATGCTCAACTGCAGGTACACCTGTCGCAGCTGATTTATACAATGCTCCAACTGCTTCTTCCTGTACCTCTGCGGCTCCCTCAACTGCTTCAACAACTTCCTTATCAGGTCCACCCTTAGGAAGAACAAGATTAAGAATAATGGCAGAAAGTGCTGCAACAACAATAGCAGAATGTCCAAATACCTCATTAATAAACGCAGGCATTCCAGGGCCCGCAAGAGAGTTAGACGTCATCGTAATACCCATACCTAACGCAAGAGACAAACCTGCAATAGTTGCTCTACGAGGAGTAAGGCCATCTTTAGAAAGGATGCGAATACCAGTCATTGAAATAGTACCGAATACGTTAATAGTAGCTCCGCCAATAACAGGCTGAGGAATACCTGAAAGAATTGCCGCTAACTTTGGAGCCAAACCAGCTACCAAAAGGATTGCACCTGCAACCGCAAAAACACGACGATTAATAACACGAGTTTGTGTCACGATACCAACATTTTGACCATATGTTGAAGTTGGGAATGCTCCAAAGAAAGCGCCAACCATAGTCATAACACCCTGAGAAACAAGACCACCAGTAAGCTCTGTATCGGTGGGTTCACGATCCATACCGCCTACCGTTGCACCAGTCATGTTACCAACAGCCTCAAGTGCAGCAACAATAAAGACAATAGTTACCGAAGCAATTGTTGCTGGAACAAATTCAAGTGCAAAAGGCATAAAGTGAGGAAGCTCAACCCAAGAAGCATTGACTACAGAGTCGTAGTTAATCATGCCAAAAGGAATGGAAACAACATAACCTACGAGCATGCCAAAAAGTAAAGATCCGAGCTTGAAAACACCTTTAGCAAAATTACTGAAGTAAATACATGCAGCAAGAGTAATAAGAGCAACAATCCAGTTTTGAGGAGCACCAAAGTTTGCTGAGCTCTTACCACCGGCCATATATCCAATAGCAACGCTATATAGAGAAAGACCGATGCAAAGTACTACGGTACCTGTTACAACATTAGGGAATAACACACGAATCTTCTTAAAGAAGAAACCAAACAAAACAGCAACGATACCACCGATAAGTTCAGCTCCAAGAATGGCCCCAATTCCATTAGCGGCGCCAATAGCTTGCAAGGTAGGTACGTAGGCAAAACTTGTGCCCATAATTATCGGTAACCCCGCACCAAACTTGCCGAAGAGTGGATATGCCTGCAAAATAGTAACTAATCCAGACATTACTAACGAAACCTGAATAAGCAGTGTTTTATCCGCTGGAGCAAGGTTGCAAACACCCGCAATAATAATTGCAGGTGTAATGATGCCCACTACAGCTGCAACTACATGCTGTAATGAAAGTGGAATAAGCTCGCCAACAGACGGTACCCCATCCCATTGAAACAAAATGAATTTCTTTGAATCCGCCATAGTGCCCTCTCTCACTTGTGGTTCTTTATATTTTGTGGCTAACCTACACACCACAACCTACTTAAACAAACATCGCTACTACAAAATCTAATGAAAAGTTTTGTAACCTAACTATTATTTAGACATAGATAGAGTAATCTTTTTTATACAAGTAGCAACCCTTTTTCGGTAATCGGTTAATTTGAGAGATGAACAACATGTCAAGCAGAACTAATTTTGACGCATCCAAACTTCCTAACAACCTACCAGAAGTTGCAAAAATGACAGCACAACTTGTCGCTCTTAAAAGTACTGATCCTGGTTCTTATGAAAAAGAAATTGAAAAATTTATTAAAGCGTGGATTGTTGACTCGTGTTCTTTTTCACTGCCCAATAAAAAAGAGGTGTTTCCTATCATCCAAGAAATTGAGGTTTTTCCTCATAGACGTTGTCTTAGGGCAACAATCCCCAGTGTTATCACATCATTTGATTCCTCTACACTCCCCCCATCAGACCTGACATTTATCTGCCATATGGATACCGTAACTGATGGTAATGGCTGGGACTCTGAAACACCTGCATTCAATCCCGTATATAAAGATGGGTTGCTGTATGGACGAGGCTCATGTGATATGAAAGGGGGACTTGCCTGTGCACTTCTCGCCTTTAGAGACGCTTGTCAGACATGCAAGACACAAAAAACACTTCCCCAAAAATCTCTTTCTATCATTTTCACAGTTGACGAAGAAGCTAATATGCGCGGCGTTGAACGTGTTATAGACGCTGGTTGGGTTGGCGAGAAAGGCTGGGTACTTGACGCTGAACCTACAAGCAACGCCATCCGTGGATCTCACAAAGGCCGAACCTGGTTCAAAATTACCGTTACCGGAATCACAGCTCACGCAAGCACCCCTTGGAAAGGTGCCGATGCTATTGCTGCAATGGCAATTGTTATAAATGAGATACGAACTGCAGTGCAGAGCCTACCCGCTCATCCAGAGCTTGGACTATCAACGGTAACCTTTGGGCAGATTGTGGGTGGATATCAACCGTACGTTGTTCCTGATAAAGCCGAACTCTGGGTTGACATGCGCTTGGTACCCCCTACAACAACGCAAGCTGCAGAGCATATAGTGCAACAAGCAATCAAGCAAGCACAAACAGAAATTTGCGGTACTCACGCCAGCTATGACATTACGGGAAATAGGTCTTCCATTGTCCTTCCCAAGGATTCAGAACTTCTCGCACAGCTTCTCTCGTGTGCAGAATCCTGCAATACGCCTGCAAAACTCGATACTTTTACTGGATATACCGATACTGCTGTAATTGCATCCACCTGTAAAAATACAGAATGTATGTCATATGGGCCTGGAGAACTTGAACGTGCTCATAAACCAAATGAGTACGTTCCTGTAGAAGATTTAACACGCGTGTATCGAGTATTTAAATCACTGATAAACACCGTATGCGACTTTTAGACTGATTTATAAGAAGCACTATCTTATGCAATACAACTTACCTACTGACCTGCATTGTCTGCATTACTTCTTCTTCTCACAAAGAAAACCACGGCTGCTACGCAGAGAATTAACCCCAATACTGCAGGCTTCACAATTGATAGAGCATCTTTCAACCATTGCTCATCGCTTAACTTACCGGACACCGTAGGCATTACCCAACAACAACCCAACAACTACTGCCTGTTAAACTTGTTGATCTTTCGGTCGTAGGTTAGCAGGCCGTTTACCTCTTCCTCAACGTCAGATACCTGGGTGTAAATGTATCCCGCAAGGCCTTCAACCTGCAGCGATTCCGCCTCTGCAAGCAACTTTTGAACAGCCACTCGCCAATCCTTAACTGTGGCAAAATCCCCGTATCCATATGAGTGGTCAAGTGACGTATGACCTGGCGTCATCTGTGCGAGGCCTCCAAATTCGGATATTACTGCAGCTCGATTCTCGTGCTGCTTCCCACGCCAACCAGTACGTAGCGGTCTAAAGTAATTGTGGATACTCAAGAAATCACCGCAGTCCTGATCGTACCAGCCACTTGTTGCATCAATTGGCCGCGTTGCATCCAACGCACAAACAGCCTCGGTAGCAGCGCGCGCATCAAACTGTCCCCAACCCTCGTTAAAGAGCGTCCAAAACCCAATTGAAGGATGCCCGTCCAAGAACTTGACCATTTTCTGACAAGTTTCTGTCCACTCCTTGCGATACACCTCATCACCTGCGGATAAAGCCTGATGATGATTTGCAGTTGTGTCATCAAATCGACCCCAGGTAAAGCTGAACAGCGTCGGTTTTTGACTTGTATGCCAGGGACTATATGCGCTACCTCCCGAAACGCAATCCTGCCAAACCAGCATGCCGAGTCGGTCACAGTGATAATACCAGCGCTCGCTCTCAACCTTGATATGCTTTCGCAGCGTATTAAATCCAGCCGATTTCATAGCCTCTATGTCATATACCAGCGCATCATCGGACGGCGCGGTCATCAATCCGTCAGGCCAGTAACCCTGATCCAACACGCCGCGCACAAAACATAGCGCCCCGTTCAAATGCACCCTTGGCACACCAGCCTCATCGCGCTTCACTTCAACAGTACGAAACGCGCAATAACTGTGGATTGTATCGACAGCTACGTCATCCTGTCGAAGCGTAGCCTCCACGGTATAGAGGTGCGGACTCTCCGGCGACCAAAGCTGCGGCTCATCCACATGCAGCTCAGCAGACACCTCCCCTGCCTCGCTCACCGGAAGCCTGGCAAAAAGAACGTCTTGCCCAAGCTCATCTTTGAGCGCCAACTCCAGCTCCACCGCGCTCGACTGTACGCCTGCCCGCGCGCTTACCTGCATGTTCGCCTTAACTTCAAGAACGCCAAACATGTCACCCTTCAGCGTTAACGACTCAAGATGAGCTGCAGAAACGACCTCGTACCAAACGCTCTGCCAAATTCCACTCTGAGCGGTATACCAAATGTCGCCACGAGAAAGTCGCTGCTTGCCTCGCAGCTGAGAGCCGGTATCACTCGGATCCCAAACGCAAAGCACGAGCTCAGCCGCATCCGCCGTGGTAGGATCCGCAACCTTTCCCGTCGCAGTACTTTCCCCCACCTCGACCGATCCAAGCAAATCCGTAATATCAAACGAAAACGGCAGGTAACCGCCAACATGCGTGCCGACAAGCTTGCCATTAACAAAGCACGCACACATCCAGTCGACCGCTTCAAAATGCAGAATAAGTCGCTGGTCATCGACCAGTTTTGATAGTTCAATTTTGCGCTTATACCAAAGTAGCTCGCTCGGCAGCACCGTACGACCAACTCCAGAAAGCGGAGCTTCTGGCGAAAACGGCACCACAATCTGTCCGTCCCAACGGAAAGGAATCACCTGTTGTGTGAGAGTTTCTACGGTAAGAGTCTCTACGTCAACCACGCCGTCTACCGGCACAATCGCATACTCCCACGAGCCGTTTAGCATCACGTAATTGTCACGTCGCAAACGAGGACGCGGATGCTCAAGCAACACATTCGACGCATCAAGCGTCTCTCCCCAAACAGTCGTCAGAGGGTTCAGCGTCTCCTCCGTATGCTTTTTGGGCGCGCTTGCCAAAACGCGACGAATATCCAGCATGGTATCTCTCGTTTCTCCTGAAACAGCAGGTACAAATACATGACAAGCCAGCGTGACGTATGTATATCATAGCCGCTTCGTAAAATAATTTATATAGCGAGAAAACCGAACAAGCCCCAGTTCACCTATGGGGCTGAGGCTCAGCTAAAAGCAAATATTCACGTGAATATTCACGTTGAACGTTAGCGCTTGGGGAACCATGGAATGCAGCGATTAACTCGCTTGCAGTACTCTTTGTACTCGTCGCCAAACTGCGCGAGAAGCCACTTCTCCTCCGTGGCTTGCATCATCACAGTTAAAAGCACCCAAAACACAAACGGCAGCGGCAGTAGGTAAAGGTTACTGGAAAGCAGCGCCGCACCCGACATGACAAACGCAAATGCGGAATAGATAGGATTCCTGACCAGTGCGTAAACACCAGTGGTTACCAGCTGATTTGCAATGATTTTCTCGCGAAGTTTTTCTTTGATAGCAGCGGAAACCCAAAGCCAAATGCCCACAATCAGAAAAGACGTACCCACAATATGCATCACGCCGACCGTGGATCGAATGCGCAGATACGGAAGAAATCCCAGCTTAGATAGGGTAATGGACGCAATTGTCAGCACCGTGATGGTAATCACGTAAGCGGGGCCAACACCAAGCACCGGAAGGTGATCATTCTTCTCGTTCTGAGCAGGCATTCGTAAACTCCGTTCGGTTAGCACTTTGTTAGCTAATTCTAACTTATCTAAAAAGTTTACACCTATACCTACGTCCTAACATGCGGGTTTTATCTAAGACTGCTCATTTGCCAACAACTACATGAGTGTCCACTGTACTGGACACTCAGATGTTTTACTGAACCTATGATTATCAAACTAATAGAGATAAATTACCTGGAAAACAGGCAATTTCCTGTAAGTATCGCTGAAAGGAACGCACCATGGAACGAACAATTGACGTATCTACAAACATGAGCATACAAGTTCCACCTGACACCATTGACGTTGATATCACAATTCAAGGAACTTTTAAGACCCGAGAGGACTGCACAGCAAAATATAACGTGCTACTTCAAACAATCAAGGATGCGCTAGAGAAAAACGGGTTGCCTGCTTCAATTCTAAAAAACAACAAGTATTCAGTTTCTAGTCACCAGGTAAATCGATATAAAAAAGATGGCGAGGGAGACTATTACGTCGCCGAGAAAAAATTAAAGGATTTATTTTTCGCGCAAACTTATTAATCAAAGAACATCTTGAAGAAGATCTTGTCGAGAAAATCTGGAAAGCACTCAGTTCATGTGGCAATGAAGTGACTTTTTCGATTGAATTCTCAATAGAGCATGATGACGCCATTAAAGATAACCTATCTGTAGATGCTATTATTGCCTGCCGTCAAAAAGCAAATCTTCTTGCTAAGGCTGCAGGAGCAAAGGTAGTTGGACTTAAGTATGCAGAGTATGACTTCAAAAGAAGAGATCTAACGTATACAGCCTGCGCATGTAGCGCGTATGACGATTTCGAAAGTAAAAATCAAGCACCCGCATTTGATCCATCGGATATTGACGTTAACTGCTATGTAAAAACTACATGGGAAATTGAACTACTCCCACCAGATGACCTGTTGTAGCTGCGCAAACCACCACACCCCAAAGGGTTTCTCGCCTGGCGAGAAACCCTACTAGTGGAATGCCGCTTCCTAACAGCACGTTGTTTAAAACCAGCTCCATCCCGTTTTCTGAAGCACTAAAAAAGACTAGAACCGGACGGCTCTCAAGATTAGAGAACGCTTGTCGAATCGTCATGCAAAGCACTTGGGTTTAATAGTGAACCAGTCACCCTTTCTCGTTCTAACTACGAAGTAATCTTCGAAAAAGTTGTGCCGCTAGTGCCAAGTGTAATTTGAAAGCGATTTCGATCTGCTCGCGAGATGATGACTGACGCCTCAAATGGCTTTCCGTACGCATCATACGTGGTACGAAGCGTGCGTAACGCTGCAGTGCCGATAGACACGCCCAAGGCCCGAGCCTCTTTTGTATCAAGGTTGATTGCCTCGTAGACCTCAACTGCCTTCGCAGGTCTACAGCCCGAAGCATTCGCAATGAGCGTATAAAGGGAAGACTCCAAATCCTTTTTGGTTATCTGCGGACAGACGCTGCACGGCACGTAGGCAACCACATACTGCATGGGATTACCATCCGCACGTCGAATACGGCGAATCTCCCAAACCTTAGTCCCGTCAACAATCCCAAGACGCTTTGATACACCTGCCTCTGAACCCTTTTGCTTCAGCCCAAGTACCTCAGACGATGGCTCCATACCCAAGGCCGTAATCTCCGCGGTAAAGTTAAATGCAATATCTATCTCACCTGTCCTACGCGTAAAGGATACGAATGTACCAAGACCTCGACGTCTCACTACGCGACCCTCATCCACAAGATCTTTGAAGCAGCGTCTTACTGTGCCACGTGAAAGGTTAAGTCTTTGTGCAATCTCCTGTTCTGTAGGCAACGGCGTATTCTGATCAAGTGAGCGTGTTGCAATAATTTGCAGAATACGATCTTTAAGCTGCATGTATAGCGGAATTTCTGAATCTTTATTAAACGATTCACGCACTAGAGCTGCCATAACATCCATAGTTTGTCTCCCTATTTGTATGTAATGTACTGTACATATTAACTAAATTGACAAATACATGTCTGGTCGATTTTCCAATCTATATGCTGTAGTCGGTTAAAAGTTCAGTAAGAACTGAACAAATTAACTAGAAGGCAAAAGACTCGATACACCATTCGAGCCTTAGACAAAGAAAGGAACTAGTCATGAAACCAACCAAAAAAGCAGCAGAGATGACCGCCAAAGAGCTTGCACGCTACATCGATCAATCCGTCCTCAAGCCCGAGTTTACCGTTGATGAAATTAAGAAATACACGCAAGAGGGTATCGATTTTGGCTGTGCTACTATCTGCATCAATCCTGCTAGCCTGCCTATTGTCGCTCCCATGGTAGAGGGCACCGAGACTGGAGTCTGCATTGTCTGTGACTTCCCATTTGGCCTGGCAACCACTGAGGCTAAGGCACTACTCGCCGAAGAATATTGCTCCAAGTGGAACATCCAAGACCTCGACATTGTTGCTAACTATGGCTGGCTGCGCTCCGGTATGCACGATGAGGTTGTTGCCGACCTCAAGTCACTCGTAGAGGTCTGCCACAAATACGGCACCAATGTAAAAGTCATCATTGAAACTGAATCACTCACCGACGAGCAGATTGCCGATGGTACGCGCTGCGCTGTTGAGGCCGGAGCCGATTTCATCAAGAGTTCTACAGGCTTCCTGACAGGTCACAAGGCCGAAGGCGCTTCTCCACGTGTCGTTAAGCTTATGATGGACGCCGCCAACGGAGAGATCAAGGTCAAGGGTTCCGGCTGCATTCGTACCCGCGAGCACTTCCTCCAGCTCATTGACATGGGAATCAACCGTATGGGTGTCGGCTACCGCTCCACTCCAATCGTGCTTGACTGCGCTGTCGAGAAGAACGAAAAATAACCTGACTCATTGTGATAGATTTGGTATCGATCTAATAGCATGCCGTCTAAAGACAGAACTTTGTCTTTAGACGGCACTTTGTTTACTGGTAGCGGAGCGATTCCACAGGATTGAGCTTTGAGGCTCGACGAGCAGGCCAGTAGCCAAAGATCAGTCCGATGCCAATGCAGATTCCCGAGGTAATCATCACGATGTTCGGCGTGATGATAGGCGTGATGCCCGTACCAAGCGTAATCATGCTGCTAAACGAGCCTGCCAGTCCCCACGCTCCGGCGTAGCCCAAGGCAATACCAATCACACCACCCATAATGCAAATCAAGATAGACTCGCACAGGAACTGCTTGGTGATATCGGACGCGCGAGCTCCCAAAGCTTTACGCAGACCAATCTCTCTAATGCGCTCTGTCACGTTAGTGAGCATCATATTCATAATGCCAATGCCGCCAACCAAAAGCGAAATACTTGCCGTAGCGGTAACCAAAATCTGGAACGACATCAACGTGGCGTTCATCTGTTCAATGATGGACGAGAGCGTCATAACCGTCACGCGATCTTCAGCCTGCGCAGAAGGAATGTTAAACCAATCCAATAACCATGACTTTGTTTTATCCGCAAGCGCCTTCATATCAACATTTTCGCGAGCGTACCCAAAGACTTGACTGATAGTTTTAGTGCCTGTAAGACGCACAGAATACGTGGAGTACGGCATATAAGCCAGCAGCGTTTCTCCTTGACCACCAGCATTTGGACCACCGTTTGTCACGCCAACGATGGTGTAACTGTCGTTATCAATACGAACAACCTGTCCGATGGATGCATCTGCACTACCAAAGAGTTTCTCGGCAGACTTTTTGTCGAGAAGAATATTTCTTGACTTGTCATCTACATCGGACTTTGTGAAAAGTGAACCCACGGATGCCTTGAGACCCATGGCAGTAAAGTAATCAGGCGTGCAACCGATGATTCGCGCGTCAAACTGCTTCTCAGCTGAGCTAATGTGAGCCATTGTAGAGTCAATGCCAGTGACAAGCTCGTAACCAGGTACGCTGAGCTGCAACATTTCGAGGTCTTGTTGTGTAACCTCGCGATCTGGCCACGCGTAAATCATGACCATACGCGACTGGTTAAGACCCAATGAGCTAACCAGCGAATACTTGATGCCATCAATTAATGCCGTCATAGTAATAACCGCGCTGATGCCAATAACAATACCCAGCACCGTCAGGAGACTGCGGCCGCGGTTAGCGTTGAGAGCAGACAGAGTTTCTCGCAACAGATCCATCAGTCTCATAGCGTGGCGCCTCCTGTCGCGGTCTGTACGTCTACTGCAGTCTGCACACCCGTTGAGGTCTGTGCAGTGTGATGCTTCACAAACTCTTTTTCCTGCTCGTCAGTAAGCAAGCGACCATCACGAATATGCACCACTCGATCAGCCCACAGAGCAGTCTCAGGGTCGTGGGTAATTAGCACGATTGTCTTGCCGCGCTCCTGCATGGATTTAAACGTGTTAAGAACCATCTCACTTGTCGCGGAATCAAGATTACCCGTTGGTTCATCAGCAAAAATAACCGCCGGGTCGTTAACAAGCGCACGAGCAATTGCAACACGCTGCACCTGACCACCGGAAAGCTCATTAGACTTATGCTCATAGTATTCCTCGGGCAGACCAACGGAACGTAACGCCTTCCAAGCACGCAGCTCTCGCTCTTTTGCAGGAATGTCTGAGTAGATGAGTGGCAGCGTAACGTTTCGCAGCACCGTAGTACGAGGTAGTAGGTTAAACGACTGAAAGACAAAGCCCAGACGTGTGGCACGAATCTCTGCTAAATCATCATCAGAAAGATCCGCAACTTCAAGTCCTTCTAACTTGTACGAGCCAGCAGTAGGTGTATCTAGGCAGCCTAAGATGTTCATCAGGGTTGATTTGCCCGAGCCAGATGGGCCCATAATGCAGAGAAACTCGCCTTTCTCCACAGTTAGCGAAACACCTCGTAGAGCGTGCGTCAAACCCGCAGCTGTCTCATAAATGCGATGCAGCTTATGTACCTCAATTACTTTGGACATATGCGTCGCCTACTTGGAGTCTTTAGAGCCTGTCGAACCAGCTGTTGCGCCTTCTGGAGCATCCATATCCGCACCCTGAGACGGACCACTGCCGCCGCCAATCATTACCTCAGTACCGTCCTCAATGCCAGCGCCCTCAATAACGGCCGTCGTGGAGCTTTGTGCTTTAACGGTTACTGGTACGCGTTTAACCTGTAGATGGCCTTTCTCGTCACGAGAAGCAACAACGTTAACGTAACTGCCATCACCGTCGTCCATGACGGCAACAAGAGGAACAGTCAAAACGTTGTCCATGTGCTGAATCATGATGTCCACGTTGGCAGTCATGCCTGGCTTGATGGACGCATCGGGACTACTAATGAGAAGATCAACGGTATAGGAAACAATAGAGCGACCAGGACTATCATAGCTTGTACTAGCGTCGGCTCCGCTAGATGAAACTGCAGAAACGTGAGTAACAACTGCGTCGCAATACAAGTCCCTCAAGGCAGTGAACGTAACCTGCGCCTTCTGGTCAGCAGCAATACGAGAAATGTCTACCTCGTTAATCTGGACGTTTACCTTCATCTGAGAAAGGTCTGCAATAGTAATCAAAGGGCCGTTGTTACCAGAGCCTGGTGCAGACGAACCAACAGAAGCACCGTTTACCGCGTTCATCACAATAACCGTGCCATCACAGGGCGCGGTGACTACACGCTTATCTGCCTGTTCAACTGCGTCGTTATAGGCAGAACGAGCCTCCTCAAGTGCAATTTGGGCACTCTCAAGATTTGCCTCAGCCGCTTCAACAGCCGCCGCACCGGATGCAGCATTTGCCTCCTGACCATTCTCTCCCACCTCGGGGACACCGTTGCGTGCGGAAACTAAAGCAGAGCGAGCTTTACTGACCTCGTTCTCGGCTGCTTTTACTTGCTGTGCAGCTTTGCGCACCGCTTTATCAAGCTCATCATTTTTAATGGTAAAAAGTTTATCACCCTTTTTAACCGTTGAACCTTCTGTAACCTGCACGTCCTGTATGATTCCATTGACCTCAGGAGTTACCACCGTCGAAGAAATAGGCTTAATGGAACCTGAAGCAGATACGGAGTCAATAAATTCTCCACGCGTAATGAATGTGGTGCTTGTAACAGGAGCCTCAGCTTGATTATTATTTTGTAATAAACGCAGTATTACCAGTATTGCAACTAACACAACAATACCCAGTACAATGCCCACCTTTATAAATTTTTTTCTACGACGAATCTTGCGATGACGCATAAGGCTTTCATATGCCTCACGTGCCTCTGCATCTTCTTCATCTTCAGTTGGAGCTATTACTCCTATACGAGAAATAACATCCGTTGTGCTATCAGAAGCAGATGATGTGTCAGACTCTTGTTGTTGGAACTTGCGATCAAGATGAAACATAACTCCTCCGAACCTGCGTTTATTCGGAATCTATTCAGCTTGTACACATCTTATATGAGAATATCTGACCAAAGTTTTACCTTATATAAATTTGCGGTAAACGGTAGTTAAACGGCAAAAGTACAGATGTACATTCCTACGTATACACATCCCTACTCATTTACAATTCTCGTATAGAACTCTACCGCTCTGTTTATTTCCTCTACCGTTGGATGGCCTTTTTTTATTCCACCTAATAACTTAAAAGGACCAAAAGTATCAAAGCCAAAGCATTCATACTCTCCTAAAATTTCTGCATGCTTTTCTTGTACAATGCTCTTAATAGCATTCATATATTTTTTATTTATGTTTCCGCAGGTATAGATAAAAAATACTTTCTTGTTTAAAGGAAGATTTTTCTTAGCACACTGAAGAACCAATTTATGCATATTTCCGTAATAAATACCTGATGCAAAACCTATTACCTCATACTCAGATAAATCAAACGCCTTAGTGTTTGACACATCAATAAGCTCTACATCATATTCTTGTGCTATTGCGTCAAGTAGCTTCTTTGTATTGCCATGATGCTTGGAATAATACACTATTGCCGCTTTCAAATTTTTTCCTTAATCTTTGATAAACGCCCATGTCAACAGTTAAATTACAAAATCTACTCAGAGATAACAGCTACTCCTGCATCACACAATTGTTGTTTTGTGCTTTCAAACTCTTGTTTATTCATAGACGCAACCGCATGCTCATTAACTGTTGCTTTAAAACCATTCTCTAAAGCACCAAACGCAGTTTCCTTAACACAATGATTACCATCAATGCCAATAATCTCAACTTCATCAACCTGCTCATCTTTAAGAGTCTGTAATAGTTGAGAATTTGAAAAAGCATTACCTACTCGTTTATCAAATACACGATCCGAAACAACTAAGAGTCCAGAACCAAACTTTTTCTTTTTTGAAGCACGCTCCCATGGCATCTTATGCACAACATACATAACCTTTTCTGGTGCATAATGACTAATCCTGTCATTACATGCCTCAATAAGCCCTTTGGTATCGCGAAATCTCATAACATCAGTTTGTACATCAACAACAAGGAGAGCTTTCATAACGCCGCCTTTCCAAACCAACTGTCATAGTCAATTTTGATGATACTATCTAATTGGCTACTTTTTATCGAAGAATCTTACTCACGTAATATATGGCAAAGGAGCGCAATGAAACTCTTTCTTACGTCCTACTTAGCAGGTGCAAAAGAACTTGTTCAGAACTTCCTCACCCAAAATGATGTACAGGAAATCTTATTTATTCCTACAGCCGCTAATGTAGAAGAATACCAAGACTATGTTGACGAGGGAATAGCAGTACTAAAAGAAAGCGGCTATAACGTAACCATCCTTGATGTTGCAACAACTCCACATAACAAGAGTGTGCAAGCCATCAAAAACTCCAGATGCCTATGCATATCCGGTGGAAACACCTTCTATCTTTTACAAGAACTAAAAAGAAACGGTCTTCTCGACCTTATTAAACAAAGGGTTCAAGACGGCATGCTCTATATTGGTGAATCTGCAGGAGCAATAATTGCTTGTCCAGATATCTCGTACAATCAAATCATGGACGACAAAGCGGTTGCTACGGAGCTCACAAACTACTCAGGTATGGGACTTGTAGACTATTATGTCCTCCCCCATAATGGCGAGTTTCCTTTTGTTGAAACAACTGCTCAAACAATCAAAGTTTATGGCGAGAAGATCAATTTAGTTCCATTAAATAACTCACAAGCTGTCGTTGTTGAAAATGAAGTCTCATCCACACTAACAGAGCCCTTATAAATATCCCTTATATTCTTATCCCGCCAAATAAGAAACAAGTACAACAAAGACTATAGGGAAAATAATAAGCCCCACAATAATTACCCAAACAGCTGGTCGTGCAAAGTTCATAGTCCATCCAACAC